>ERZ1034882.303-NODE-303-length-26302-cov-5.526308_pt1 | contig 26302 bp, 37 predicted proteins | sample MGYA00520606_ERZ1034882 | MGnify/ENA primary metagenome ERZ1034882 (study PRJEB33766, sample SAMN09781726) | gut metagenome | biome: gut microbiome | host: Homo sapiens | place: Madagascar | study: EMG produced TPA metagenomics assembly of the PRJNA485056 data set...
GAACCACCCTGATGGCGGCGTGCTGGCTATTATGGCTGAACCGTTGGCAAAAGATACAAAGTTCTGCCCGAGTGAGAATTTTGTAGATGGAAAGGGCAACTGGAATAACTATCGCACGAGCTTGATCCGTGAAATTCTGAATGATTCCATTGCTAAAAAGCTCAGAACTAACAAGCTCGGAGACAACCTGCTTTTGCATACCGTAGACCTTACTGCAGATAATGGCGATCGCGCCTATGGTGCTGTGGCAGACCTCATTTTTATCCTGACCTGTAACGAGTACAGAAAGTATCGTGATTACATCCCGCACCACAACAGCTTGATTTGGACTTCCACGCCTTTGTGCTGTGGTGATAAGGATTCTGACGCGGGGGAATCGAGCGTCGTTCGCACTGTGAACGCGAATGGTCTGCTGTACAACTACGGTGCGTGCAACGGCGGTGCTGTAGCCCCGGCTTGTATTCTCAATCCAAAATTGCTCAATCTGCGCCAGAGCATGGCCTGTGTAGAGGAGGCATCAGAATGACACAGCTTCAAAAAGCAATCCGCGATAAAATCACGAAATACAGCGATGCCTGTGGCATGTGTACGGACACAACAAAAGATTGCGACGCATGTGACATTCCATGTATGCTTGACGACTTGAACGAGTTGCAGAGATTGGCAAATAGACCGGACGCTGTACGACCTACGGGAAAGTGGGAGCCATGCGACCTGATTAAAGTTGAACACGGAGAATGTATCAGATATAAAGACGCAGGAATCAAATGCCCAAGATGCAAACACGCATATGATAAATTTGCGTTGTGGGATAGAACCTTTTGCCCAGGTTGTGGATCAATGATGATTGAATGCGAGGATGGTGATCGCAAATGACTGACTGGATAAGTGTTAAAGACAGATTGCCTGACCCATATGAAAAGGTTCTTGTGCGTTTAGACCATTGGGCTGGTGTGGACACTTATTTGGCATTTTACGACACGGAACGTGGTTGGTGTGATTACGGTGGCTATTTCGATGATGGAACAAATAATGACGGAGAACCTTACACCTACGAAACTGCAGGAGTAAATGTCACTCATTGGATGTCATTACCAAGATTGCCGAAAGAGGACGGATACTATGCGTAATTGGATAAGCGTTAAGCTTGTTAAGCTTATGGCAGACATCATTAAAAAACAAATCAATGACGGAATTTCCTTTACATATAAAGGGTATTTCACCCATATCGAATATGATAAGAAGGATAAAATTTTTTACGGTAAATTGGAAAACATCAATGATATGATAAATTTTCACACAGGCAACTATATGGAGATTGAAAATGAGTTCCATAATGCTGTAGATGACTACCTGGACTTCTGCAAGGAAGTAGGGAAGGAGCCGGAGAGACCGCAGCCGTAACGTTTACTAAGAGAGGAGTCTTTTCACTCAGCCAGGCTGAATATGTTGCGGCGTTGTTTTTGATAGCAGAGTATGAACATGGCCGTGGCAAAGAAGTTGAACAATATGGCTGGTTGGATTTTTTGGACTTTTTAGAAAGCGAACAGCTTGTGAGAAACCATGGAGAAAAACAATATATACTATGGGCTAGAGATCACTTGGCGAATGATAAACAAGACCATAAACAGGCCAAACAAAGCTATACCGCATTGGATTCTCATTAAAGGCTATGACGTAGCGTCAGACAAAGCGTATGCCGAGCTGAACGGCTATAAATGGGAACCAAGTCTAGACAGATGGGTTTGTTCAAAATGCGGGGAGGCAACTAATGATATTTCTGCTGAGTGCTGCCCGCATTGCAACACCAAGATGATTGGTGAACCGGAAATTTTAAGCGAAACTATGGATGCAATATACAAAGAAGTCCTTGCAGAAATGGAGGCAGAGGATGAGGGGCAAAACAATACTACGACTGCAGTCTCTGAGTAAGGACCAGCTGGTCAAACTGGTTGGAGATTATAAGTATGCGCTGGATATCATCAGCGAAATCTGTGTGCGTGAATCTAAAGGCGAGGATGCTCACGAATTATTTAAAAATGTGCGTTACCATCTTGACGTGCTGAACAGGTATGATCTGAACAGTGAGTGGCTATCTGCCAAGATCGATATGGAGCGCGGGATGCTGACATCTGAAGCGTTGCGTAAAATGGTATTGGGAGTTGATGACGATGAGTGAACATCTACTGTCTTATAATGAGCGTCAGAACTGTAAGCTCGCCCAGGCATGGTACGAGCGTATCGACGAAACAGTTCATAGCACCCGACCTGTTGGCGAGACCAATTATGATGAGGAATGTCTGAACTCTGTAAGCTTTTATTGGCAGATGGCCGATGTGATGCTGCAGGAGATTATGTTTACGGCGGAAGATGCCAAGAAGCTTGATCCGCGTTTACAGATGTACAGCGTGAAAAAGGTACATGATGAATGCGTTAAGTGCCTTGCGGCTATTAGAAATGAGATTGACGATTGGCTGAATGAAAATATTGAAATTATTCCATCAAATTCTTCAACCAATCTCGTTAAAAACCCTGTTGTTAAAAAGGCGCTTGCTAATTGCACTCCAGAAGAGTTATGTGAAGAACTTGAAAATGGCATGAAAAATGTTGGCCTTGATTGGGTTTCATATAAAGGGTGATTTAACATGGCTCTGAATAAAAAGAACTGTATTCCGTTTGAGGAGTTCATCAAGGTATTAGCAGATCAGATGTGTAAAGGTAAAACAGAGCAGGAAATCGAGGAAATGTACGAAGAACTCGATGAAGGCTTTAAGGCTATTAAAGAACATAGATACGAGGAGGTAGAAGATGACGGTTGAAGAAAAGCAAGACCTTGTCCGTCTACTTCGCAGGTATCAGGAAGACCTGCTTGAGCTGAACAATAAGAACATCGAACTACAGGCAAAGTACGATAAAACAAAAGGCGATGGATATGACTGGATAAGAAACGGAAACGCGATTCTCTTTGAAATGAAGAGCGGACTGAAAGCCCAATACGAACACGCCAGGCTAATCATCAACAAAATCGACGTAGAGATTGGCCGTGAGATTAAGTGGGCGATGTAAGATGACAACAACTTTATCATATAAAATCGATGACTTCTTCTTAGATCATTTCTATAGAACCAAGTTCATGGATAAGTGGCGCCTGCGGCAGCAAAACCGTTTCAGAAAATTGTTTACCGAAAGAATCGAGAACCACAAAGACTGCGTCATTATTTGCCCATGGAGATCTGTATACAACCTTCTTTATCGTGGTTTTGGTAAAACACATTTGATCCTGGAGATGGCAAGAAAATATAATCTCCCCATAATCGTCTGGGATGCCCGTCAGGGAAACGCTCTTAGAGAGACAGCTTCTCGTTCTGGGTTCAACGCCGCGAGAATCTACATGCCAAATCAATGTGAACATGGCATTCTTCGCCCAGGCGATACGGTCCTCATGGATGAACCAATGGACGTTTTTACATGCGCTTCTTTTGCGAGAAAGCATAATGTTTATGTCGTTGGTTTTGTATATAACTTTAACACGGCCAGAAAGCCATACGAATTTAAAATCATGTAAGGAGTTGACTATGGAAAGTATTGCAAAACATCTAAACAGTATTTCTACCATATGGGTCATCGATGATATTATTGACATCAAGACCTGCGAGACAAAGACCGATGACTACTCACAGCGTCGCATCGGCATGATGGTAAACCCTGTGGTCCTTGGAATTGGCGGCAACGCTATGCTCCAATATCGATATAGCGACGAATCTGATGACCGTGACACTTACAGAGCATCCTGTATGTTCACTACAAACGTCGATGAAATCCATGTTTCATTAAACGAAGATGAAAAGTGCGTTGTAACGTCTGTTTTTACAGAGAATTCCATTTACATATTACGTGCCAACGTCGATATTTCAGGCATGAATGTTGCCCATATCGACGATGCCATTGAAAAGATCAACAAAGAACTGGAGGGTAAAGAATGACCACTGGACATATTGATGCACTACAGGAGATTTATGCTAAGATTACTCGTATCACCAAGGAAATCTCCGTATCACCTTGTAAAGACGATATTGATGACCAATCCATAAATCGTCTTAAAGACGCACAGGATTGCATTATGGATGCTGTTGTGGTTGCCGTTGAGCGTTCGTTTAGTAACGGCAACCTTGCCATTGAAGAACTGTAATCAAAAGGATAAGTATTGCAACAATGAATAACACAATCTTCATCCCTAAACGTATCAACGTAGGCTTCCAAAACCGTAACGATACTTACACCGGCAAACTTGCTTACGTTATCTATTACGATGAGAAGGGCAAGCTCCGCAAGGAACCAAGTTGGCAAAACTGGCGCGATAAGAGCATTGACCCGCAGGAATTTTATAACGAGCCTACCAGTGGCTTCGTCCTTAATAAAAAGGTAGGTGGAACCTGCTATAACTGGGACCCGCGTCAGACCTACACTCGTGTTTATGACCCTCGTGGATTCGAGTTTGAAATCACAATTCCTAATCTTCTCTGGATTCTTGAGAACGGCGATTGCATCAAAGGTAAGGGACTAGATGGTGAGTTCGTTTATGGCTGGGATGGCGCAGATCTTCTTCTCGTCCCGGTAGATGCGCCAGAGTATGCAGCAAGCCAAAAGCTCAACGCCGTAAAATTTGAGAATACCTTCATTAAGGGTAAAGACCTTATTGTCGGACATGCCTATAAGTTTGTAGACAATAAAGAGTACATCTTCCTTGGCCGGTACGACCGCTATGATTATAAAAATTATGAAGGAACATGGAAGACAGACTATGAACACCCAATCAATTGCGGTAAGCAGTGGTTCTTCGGCATAGAGGGACCTAAATGGAAGTGGATCAGTAACAGTGAACTTGAGAACAGTGAACTTGAGAAAAAGATCAAGTCTTTTAAGTCACTGACTCGCAAAGTCGTCGCTGATGTAAGTGGTGATGTCAGTGAACAGTATAAAGATTATGTGCCATTACTTAAGTCTGACGAAAATTTTTCTCCTATCGATGTCTCTAAGGACACCTTCACGGCAATGACCATTGATGAGGTTCTTGATGCCATCTTCTACAAAAACGGGCTCGACCATCATTATGATTGCAGTTCAGCATTTTTACTTGTAACAAACAAAAAAGACAACAAACAATACAATATTTGTATTCATTACAATATTAAAAACCAGCCATACGATATAAGTGAAGATAAGCTGCCGCCTGAATGGAAGAACCCTGACGCAAGAATTTATTATGTGACAATAGTCGACGAGAACGGACGTATACGCCCGGCGGAATATTTTGGAGACTTTGTTAAGAGCACCTATGTAAACACCGCATATACAGATTGGTGGCCACACAGCACAAATTATGAGCCAAGATATGTCTCCTTAACCGACCTACTCAAGTACTTTACTCCTGTCTGGCGTACACGTTATCTCGCTAACGGAGAATTTTTCAGTAAAGGAAGTTATTAAATGTCTACTGTAAACGATGAACGTATCATTTCCCTCAAAAAGAAAATCGAGGAAAAGAAAGCAAATCTGAAAGGTATGCGTACCCGCGCCATCCCTCGCACCTCCTGCCTCATCACGCTGGACGGTGTAAAGTACAATCTGCATATCACCGGCGAGCCTTTTATCATGCTTACGCTGAAGCTGAAGTCACTTGCTATGGCCGCTGATGCTTTGGGCCTGTCCACTGACGATATTCCTATCGACGGTTTTTCTCTCACGGATTGGCTCAACGACATTAAGGAGTTTGCTGAGGTAGAGCATGCACGTTCCATGTTGGCTGATCTTCGCGCCACCGAGAAGAAACTGGACTCGCTACTGTCTGTCGACAAAAAGACCGAACTGGAACTGGACAACCTGGCCGCATCTCTGGAGGCTGATGACAAGAATGAATAACGAAACCACTCTTAAAATAAAAGTCAAACTCAACTTGGAAGACGCAGAGGAACAAATCCGAATCATGAAAAGTGAATTCGACAAACTGAAGCGCATGGCATCGGCATTACAGGAGACTTTGGATAAAGTGTCCCTTACGTTCGACAGACTTGATGATGACGATGGAGATGATGCTGATGCCGAATGATGTAACCTTTTACGCTATTACTTCTTCTGAATTCGAGCAGCTTTCCAAAGAGGAAATGCACGAGCTGGATATTCAGACCATGCAGGAAGAGGACGAGCATATCCGCATCTTGGCAGCAGACCTCCCTCATAGCGAGCAACACTAACCAATAGCACAATATATCAAAGGTATCTTGAAAATTGAAAATGGAAACAAATGAAGTCCCAATTTGGGAAAAGAGCAATCTAACTCTCCAAGAAGCAGCTACATACTCAGGCATCGGTATCAACAAGATCCGTGAACTGTCCAACGATGAGAGATGCCCCTTCGTTCTTTGGGTTGGCAGCAAGCGCCTTATCAAACGTAAACAGTTTGATCGTTATATCGATGGTTGCTACTCTATTTGAACACACTTAGCAAAATGGTAGATAGCGCAAAGGGTCTATAGTATGGTATAATCAGTATGCTATATTATAGGCTCTTTCCTTTTAAGACAGAAAGGAGAGTTACTATGGCAAACCGTAAGGATTCAAAAGGCAGAGTCCTTAAAACAGGAGAGAGCCAACGCAAAGACGGCACCTACATGTATCGCTATACTGATATACGTGGGAACCGCAAAAGTGTCTACGCAAGTGATTTAAAGGAGTTGAGGGAGAAAGAAAGGGATGTGTTTGAACTTTTAAACGACGGTGTTGATTATGCAAAAGGGGATATAACAGTTACAACCTTATTAAGCCGCTATTTTTCCGTAAAAATTGGTATTAAAAGTCAGACAAAGAAGAACTATAATTACAAATTCAATATCATTTCTACTAGTGATTTTGGCCATAGAAAGATATGTACAATTAAAAAATCAGATGCTATTTCATGGATCATTTCTATGCGTGATTCTGGTCGCAAAGACAGCACTATCAGAGATTATACTTCCTTGTTAAAATCAGCCTTTCAATTCGCGTGCGATGATCATATATTAAAGGAAAACCCATTTAATTTTAACATCCACGAATATATTGGAAAGGTCAAATTTGATTCTTTTGCTATGACAGAAGTTCAGCAAGAAAGCCTTATGGATTTTATTAAGAAAGATAAACGTTACAAAAAGTATTATGGTGATTATAAGTTTCTATTGGAGACTGGCCTACGGTTAAGCGAACTCAGGGGGCTTACTTTTAATGACATTGACTTTAAAAACAGGACCATAACTGTAACGCATCAGCTTTCTTATGGGCCAAAGGATGCTTTTCACATCATAGAACCAAAAAGTGCAAGCGGGAACAGGAAAATCTATATGACAGACGGCGCAGTCGAGGCATTGAATGAAATCATTGCAAAACGGCCTAAAGTGAAAAACGAAGTCATGGTGGATGGATATTGTGGATTTATTCTTTTAGGAAATGACGGATACCCATATTGTATTCAAAATCACTCAAAAGTATTGAAAAGCATCCTAAAAAAATACAACAGGCTTCATCCAGAAGCACCATTACCACATATAACACCTCATACTTTTAGACACACATTCTGTACAAACATGGTCCATAAAGGGTTGGACATCAAGTCTTTGCAATATATCATGGGCCATTCAGACCCGTCTATTACGTTAAAAGTATATTCTCATGTTAATAGCGATGTTTCTATAAATAACATGAAAAATATCGTTGATGCGAGAAATGTTTTCGATTGCGCATACCAAGAAACCGTCTGATTTACTACACCATTTACTACACCATTTTTATTTAAAACACGTAAATATATGTATAGATATGAACACGTATTGCAAATCTGTTCAATTTTTGCTATGCAACAATCATGCGGCAAGCCAAATTTTAGACGATGTATCGTAGTTTCTGATTTTATATGTGATAATCTAATGTCCGTCGAAAACTATTGGTAAATTTTAGTTGATTTGCCAGTTTTACCACAAGCTTCGTTGTTCTGTTCGCAAGGTACAACTGTCATTTGAAATTCAAACGTACAGCCGTCAATTTTAAATCGACACCGTGACTCGTATGCAAGCCGAATTAGTTTTATTATAACAAAATCAGCTTACAAACAGCCTTACTACACCACTACTACACCATTTTTTTTAATTTTCAAAAAGAGCCTGAGATATAGCAAAATAGCAGAGCCAATATGCCACGGCTCTGCTATTTTTATTTTCAAAACCTATTGATTTTTCTGTTTTATAGCTGTATAATACAATCAAAGAGATGGTACAACTAACCACCGAACCGTTACGCAAAGTAAAGGAGATCACAATTATGAAAAATGACATCTTAAAGTATATCTATGACAACGCAGCACAGCTTTTAAATAGTGCCCTCGACGACCTCAAATTCAAAATCGATGACTGGCAGGATACCTATGATGAACGTGAAGGTAATGAGCCTGAATACGACAGCCAGATTGAGCGCTGGCAAGATGCTCTCGACCGCCTGGAAGAAAAGATTAGCGACCTCACTGATATTGTCGATGAATATGAAGATTTTGTAGGAGAACTTGACTACGAGCAAGATAATGATGATGATTCCATCGTTTCTATTGATGTCGATATAGACACTCTTCGTGACCTCATTAAGCAATTTGAGGAGTTTAACCAGGAATATCGCGGCATCGCGCCCATCATCAAAAACATCAAGAAAGCATGCAAGATGCTTTCTACTTGAGGAGTAACCCATATGACTTATGAACAGGCGCTAACTTATGCCAACAAACTTTGCAGAGGTTTATCATTTACTGCTAGGCAAAAGACATTAAAAGAGTACAACGAACTTTGCACAAAAGCCTTATTGAAGAAAAGATTAAGGATAAAAGTGTTAAGCCTAAAGTCTGCTTCGAGTATGCTAATAAATTCTGAGAAGACAAATGATTGAGGTGCCTATAATGCCTAAAGATTATGGTTACTTCGGTAAGGGAAGCTCTGGCTATGCCCATTACCAACAAACATTCAATAGCTGCTTCGGTTCTGGTTCCGGCGGCGGTGGAGGGCATAGACCGCCCAATAACAACAACGGTGGTGGTGGAGATAACGGATGCCTGGAAGTTATCGGTATCTTGGTTGTCGTTATCGCCGTTGTGCTGATTGTATTGCAAATCTTTAATTAAACGGTGTCAAATATGCAGTATAAAAAGAATGAATCTGTATGGGTAGTAATAAACGATAAACAAAATTCTGTGTGTACAACAAAACTCATGGATATACAGGATATTGTCAATGTGAACGAAAAACCAAAATATAAATTTGCAGAGTTACCAGGTCTAATACCGGCAAACAGGATTTTTGCTTCAATCGACTCTGCACATAAGATGGTAAAAAAACTAAATAACAAATAACTATCCGTAAAAAAATAGGGATGGCAACACAGTAATGTGCAGTCATCCCTATATCCATACGTTGGCTTTGCCAGCCTAAAATAATGCATGTTTTCTTTCGGCTAAAGCCTATCCGATTTGAGGTTCACATACAACCCCTCCAGAAACTCATCTTCACGGTGCGTGTCGGAACACAATGAAGTATCATAGTCTCCCAGCAAACGCTCGCTATCGCCTACTTTAAAATTTCCATATCATCTTGTCGATATAGTGTTTTTATGATATAATATCCATCAGAGGATTGAAGCTCCGCTGAATTTCAAACTGTCTTTATAAGCGCTTAGGCGGCCACCTCCCAGAGCCGGAAGGCTGATAGGAGGTTTAAATCATTTCGTCTTCCGGCAATCTTATTGTCGGAGGTGACAGCGTGGACGTTAATGTTCTTATTGCAATCTTAGGTTGCGTTGGTACATGGGTCTGTGTGTTTGCTACCATTTATTTTGGTAACAAAAAGAAGTGAGGCTACCTAACTAGCACTTAGGTAGCCTCCTGATGGGTACATGTTCTGTGTGTTCATCAACGTGGTTCAACTGAGGTGTTCGCTTATTAAGAGCTTCAATCCTCTATTTGTATTATATATCAAGATTTACTTAGTGTCAATAGAATGAAGAAACAGGAAAACGATAATTATGATTTCTCGCCTTCAATATATTCCTTAATATGCTGGTTCTTTTCAATCTGTTCCTTCATCCACTCAAGAGCCACATCAACAAGCTCCGAGAACTTTTCAAAAGTCATATACTTGGCAATCCACGGAAAAGCAATAACGGCGCTTTCGTAAACACTTCTGAGCTTCAAGGAACCTGTGCCTGTGCCTAGTGCTTTCTCCGCTTCAACAACAGCGATCTTCAGCCATTCCATCAGGTTCTCAATCTGCTTTGCAGTCGGCATACTCATAAACTTCACGACCATAGCGGTCACAAAAGCGATACCGCAAATCATAGCCACCAAAATAGCCCAATTATCAGCCAGAATTTTAATACCTTCCATAATATTCACCTCAAACAGCGCCACGCAAAATCGTGACGCATTTTTTTATTGTATCAATAACATAGTCCACTTCGGCATCTGTAATGAACTCATCAAACGAAATCCGAATAGAGCACATAGCCTGCTCCTTCGTAAGTCCAATAGCCCTCAGCACATGACTTGGCTCCAATGAGCCTGTAGCACAAGCAGACCCAGCGGATACACAGATGCCATAGCTATCCAGCATCAACAGCAGGCTTTCGCCCTCAACACCATCAAATGTAAAGTTAAGGATGCCTGGCGCATGAGCCATCAAAGACCCATTCAGATGAGCACCATCAATGGTTAGCAGTTCCCTGGCAATCTTATCACGCACTTCTTCCAAGCACTCAATATCATCGTTCAGACTCTTCTTACAAAGGTCAAGCGCTGTAGCCATACCAACAATACCAGGCAGATTCTCAGTCCCGGCGCGGGCGCCACGCTCTTGCTTACCACCATAGATAAGGTTCGGAATCTTTACGCCGGAACGAATGTACAGCGCACCAATACCTCTCGGTCCATGGAACTTATGTCCGCTAAAAGACATCATATCCATACCATAGGCCGAGACATCAATATCCATGTGCCCAATAGCCTGCGTGGCATCAACGTGGAACAATACACCATGCGCCTGACAAATTGAAGCAATCGTCCGAATGGGCTGGTTCGTCCCAATCTCGTTGTTTACAGCCATAATGCTCACAAGTGCAACCTTACCAGCGTACTCATCTAATAGCTTTGCAACATCCGCTGGGTCAACATAACCATCCTTATCAGGCCGTACATAAAGCGGGTGGACATCATCGCTCTCAGACAAAGCCTTCAGTGTATTCAAAATCGAATGATGTTCAAACTCTGATGTAATAACAAAGTTCTTGCCATCCTTCTTGCCAGCATCAACGGCGCCACGAATGGCCCAGTTGTTTGCTTCGCTGGCACCAGAAGTAAAGTAAATTTCACTATCCTTAGCACCAAGGTCCGCAGCAATGCTATGCCGAGCTTTACGCAGCATATCAGCCGCACTTGTACCAATAGAATACTCACTGGATGGATTCCCATAGAAAGCATCCATCGTATCAACAACGGCGTCCAGCACTTCCATATATGGTTTTGTCGTGGCGGCAGTATCGCAATATACCTGCATTATTCGCCACCTCGCATACTATCTGTGATATCGGTTGTATCAGATTCAGAAGCGCTGTACTTTAGCTCGGCAACTTTTTGCACTGTCTCACCAAATACCTCGCTTCCTTTGAGAGCGCCCGTGGTAATCAAAAGCCCCAGCAGTGTATCCAGCGTCTTGCTGTACACTTCGGCGCCCACCTCGGCACCCACAAAGTTATACTCCCAAAAGGTATACACAATGATAGCGAACAGCAGCAGATACAAAAACGTAGTAACAAACTTCTGATACCGAATATTCTTAAACCATGCTTTAACTTTGGCTCGCCATGGCTCTTTCTTCATCTTATATCGATTCTTATTTCCCATATTTATCACCTTACGGCTTCATCAACTTACCTTGTTTCAACAGATTCAACATCCGCGTATTCTGAGCAGCAGTGCCTTTGTAACCAACAAAACTATTTGCGGCAGCAATCTTGCTTCTGTAAGTATAACTATAATCAATACCCATCTGTTTTAGCGCTGGCGCAATCGAGGCTGCATTACCAGTATAAGCAGGGAAGTAATTACCACCAGAACAAGTAGGTTTAATCAGTTTGCCCTTCTTTAGCAAATTCACCATCTGTGTGTTCTGCGCTGGCGTTCCACGATAACCAGTAATACAATTCACCGCTGCAATCTTCTCTCGATAGCTATAAGAGTTGTCCGCACCAATAGCACTCAGCGCAGCGCTAATACTGCCAGAAGTGCCGCTATAAGCAGGGAAGTAGGCAACCGTCGAAGAAGTTCCAACATTACCGCTGTCAGGCAAAGGAGTATTACCAGTTCCATTATTACCCTCTACGTTATCCAATTTAATTGTCTTACTAATTCGGACCCAAGTGTAACCGCCACCATCAAGTACCTTACACTCAAGGCGCAGCCAGCAAATCTTGTGCATCATCAGCGGATTATTGATCTCATACATGCCCCGGCGGTTCCTGATCTCGTGCCAACCTTTCCCATCCCAAGGGCCTTCGCCAAATGTAATATGGCAATGCGCACCAACACCACCTGCAGTACCCTCATAACCACAAATTTGACCCTGCTTGAAAGCAGCACCAACTTTGATGCCATATTTTTGCAGCATGTCATCATTGCAATGTGCTGTCATAAAGAATAACTCACCAGGAGCATACACCTTCTCATTCATGCACTTCACACGCTTAGTGTTGGCGTACCAGGTAAAGTTACACTTAGAGGCCGTAGTCGAGCCATTATAGATTCGCATCACCTTGCAGGAGAACGGAGCATAAACAGGGGAGCGGCCAGTATCTTCACCAGCAATATCATAGGCAGTCTGGTAAAGATGCGAATATGTGTTGGCAGGTACACCATCTACAGCGAAACCAAGTCCCTGCGTCACACGCAGTGTAGACATCGGGAATAGGCAATACTCGTCAAATTCTTGTTTGGTAGGTTTACTGGCAGGGGCACTCGGAATAGATACCTGCGAACTCGGCTGGCGATACAGCCAGTTCTTATCCAGGCCATTACTGCCATGCGCACAGCCGTACTTATCGGCGTAGCCTTCGCTGCTAAACTGCCAGGCACAGATCTTATCTCTATGAGAGTCCATCCAACGGCCATAAGTACCAGAGGTGGGGAATGTCTCACTCACATTATCAAAATCCTTCTGTGTTCTATACCACTTATAGTAGGCAATCCACATAGGATAGTTAAAATTATCCACCTTAATCTGATTCATCGCCCAGTTGACACCGGTGTACAGGCAAGGACTAAAACCAGCATCCGCAATCATCTTTGCGGCCTCAATCAATAAGGTAGTGTTGTCACCAATACTTAAGCCCATGGTCTGTTCACGCTCAAGCTCCTGGTCAATACCAAGCCAAGAATTTATACCATACTTTCTGGCAATAGCAATCCAAGCGTTTACTTCGTTACGCATTACAGTACGCGCCTTTTCAAGATTGCTGCCACATACACTCTTATAATGCCAAGTTCCAAATCCATATCCGCCCAATTTCATCCCGGCGGATTTCACAGCAGGCATATAAACGCCAGCTTTAACATCTTCATATGAACTATAGGCAAGTCTGCAAATTACGGTTGTAATACCTGCAGCCTTACATTTTGCGGCATCGAATGCCGTTTGATGTTTTGAAATATCAATACACTTTTCCATTCCTTTGCCTCCAAATAAAAAATCGCCCCGCACCAATCCAAGGTGCGAGGCTGAATTATAATTTAAGCTTTTGCAATAACTAAAACACATGTGGCAGTTGCGTTGTTACTTGGGGAAATAAACTGAATAACATCGTTCTGGGCCAACGTAACCGTATTACTATAAGTTGTAGGGCTATTCGTGCTTTCACCGGTAGATCCAAATACCTGCGTTCCCGCAATAAGAATACGCACACGTTCCAGATAGCTCCATGTCATCATAGCCTGAATATAATATTTTCCTGCCTTATTGCACGTAACCGTATTACCAGAAAGCGTAAAATATGTACTGTTTACCTGGTTTCCACCATACGTAGGGTTAGAACCATAGCGCGTAATCCAGCCAACATAATCGCCAATTTTGTTATTCCCGCCACCAGGCCCCATCAATGCAACGCTCATACCTGTACCGCCTTTCCAGTACAGATATTGGAGATATAGTTTAAATAACTATACCCCCCCCCGAATAAATTTTCTAGTCATATAAATATATCTCCTTTGCTAAATCACATTAAGCTTTTGCAAAAATTCTAATCGATGGCTGGCCTGTCGTCCAAGCCACGCTAATAACCTGCCCAGCTTTTGCATAGAACGAGTAGCTTGTCGAATATCCAGTCCAATCTTCATGCCAATCCGCATTATGCTGGATTCTATAGTAAGAATTCAACGCAGTTCCATCAATAGTAGTCCAGTCCAAAGTTAATGTGGGGTTACAATTGGTTTTGGGCAAGTCCAATATCACTGTAACAGGGCCAGCCTTTGTAGTGGTATATGTATTTGGCGAACCCGTCGCATTACTTTTAGAGTAAACCAGCGTCAGGGCATCACCACTACCACTACCGCCGCTTCCCATCATTGCAACACTCATGCTTTATACTCCTCTCCAACAATTTCCTTGTACTGTTCAGGAGTAATAACACCCTTCTTTACAGCATTCTTCACCATGACTTTGTTCCACAGTTTCGGATACCAACGCTTAATTTTCTCAAACATAATTAAGCCTCCTTGCTATCAGTAGAATCAGCCGCACCATCACTGCCGGAGCCTTCACCGCTATTAGTCTCTTCCATTAGCGTATCGGTCATCATAGCCGTATAAGTGACCTGCGCATCAATGCTGTCAATACGGCCAATGCGCTCCTCACGGTCTTTTGCAGCCTGCTCCGCAGCCGCCTGCTCTTCCATGCGCTTGATTTCCTCGTCGGTATATGTATGGTAGAACTGGCAAGTCTCATAAACGGCATGGCCGGGAATCAAACGGCGCAAGCCATTCGGACAATCCTCAGTCACAGTTCCTTCCATGACTTCATAGGTGTCCTCAGTCATGCCGGTTTTAATTTGGCTCTCGTATAGACAGCCTTTACTTTCATCAGGAGCCGTCAGCTCCTTTTTCGTAATCTCATCATAGATTTTCATTTCTTATCTTTCAGCTCCTTTATAGAAAATAAAAAAAGACCTGCGCAGTTAGACATCAAAATCTAAGCGCAGGTTTGCGATATAGATATTACTTTTTACAGCTTCTTTAGTAATAAACTGTCACAAAGCTCGAAATATTAAGCCCATCATTTGCACTCGACGAAAAAGCTGAACTGCTTGTAAACCTGTCAACTTCAAAGGTAATCCCATATGCAGTAATATAATATCCCTTATACATGTCAGAAAATTCTGTTCTATTTACACCACTAGCATTAGAAATTGTTAGGTTTTTGAAATACTCTGTTGATTTTTTTGCATAATAACCATTTGGGTCATTGTCGTATGGTCCAGAGCCTGCAGCAACAGAAACAATACCGCTCTTTCCAGCACAATCAGCAAAAGACATATCCTTAATCGTTCCGGTGATGTGATGTTTGTAACCGCCGCCACCGCCAGGCCCCATCAATGCAACAGCCATATCACAGCACCTCGCTTTCTAGACGAGATGCTTCGGAGATACTATGGTTTACACAGTACCCCCCCCCGGACAAAATTCATGTAATTCATAAGTAACTCCTTGTTTTAATTAGTAAAATAAATATCCTTTGGCAGAAGCAGAATGTTGATGATACCCGCCATTTGCGTTCGTACTTATATTCACGGTAAAAGTAACAATTCCAGTATCTTGATTGTAAGACACACTGTAACTGCTGCCTGCATAAGCATCGCTATTACCCATATATACAGATGTCGTCATAACAACAAAATTATCATTAGTGAATTTTTTGTATCCTTTATACGAAGAAACATCTGCCGTTTTAGTAAAACTACCACTATATCGTGAAAACGACAAATCTACAAGCTCTACTCTTGTAATACTTCCGCTACCGCCGCCTGCACTCATCAGCGCAACACTCATACCCCGCACCCCACTTTCGTAAGGTGCATTTTGGGTACTACATTAAGGGAGTACCCCCCCCGCAAAATTTTATTGGTCATAAGACTACTCCTTTTAATGTTTCATTTAAGATGCCGGACGAATCATATACTTAACCCGTATCTCGCACGTCGGCTTTTCCCAAACCTTAATGGTTACCTGGTTCGTGCCAAGCGTAGATGTGCCAGCGTTGATAATGTTTAAAGCTTCCTGCAGCGTCTCATCTGTATCCTTCACACCAGTCGGTTCACACATTGGCGAACTTGTGCAGATACTATTTGAGTACACAGTAGGCCCACCGTCGCTTGCAGATAAATAAACTGTCTGCGTATAGCTGCCATCATAACTGGATGACCAGTTATCAGGCGAGATAACCGCTGTAGTATACAGGTTTCCAGCCGCCGCAAACACATCCTTACGCTTGCTTCGCGGGTCATATACAGACGGATTCATATAGCTGATACTACCAATCGAGCCGGAGATTTTGCCATCCACAAGGCTCTCAACGCGAGAATACAGCGAATCAAGCTTAGAGTTCAGCGTAGTAAAACTCACGGCGCCGCTACTGATAAAATCTACCCGGCGGTCGCTACTGGAATAAGTAAAACTGATCCAGTGCCCACTAATAATCAGGTCGCTACCAGCCTTGTCCATCGTATCCTGCCCACAATAAGCCGATACCGTTGTACCGTTAATGGCAATAGAATCGCCAGAGTTAAAACTGGCTGTGCATTTTACCTTGCCGTTGGCACCCTTGCCAACAAAGTTATGTACCTTCGTATAATAGTTATAGCTGTGCGTATAGGTACTCACAGTTACATTGTCGGCAAACACCTGGCCTACAATGTAGCTTTCAATGTCGTCTCGCCACATACGCTCGATAGCCATAATGGCATGGCGGCACTGGTTAATAATAAGGGCATTGATCTGCATCCGTTTCAGCTTGCCTGTACTATCGCTGTCCAGCATACTCTGCGCCGCAGCATAATTCCCAGCCTCACAGTATTTCATATACTGGTTAGCTTGTGCAATTGTATCAGCCGAGACATCCATCACGTCGTCCCAACTATCCACTGCAGCAGGAAAGTTTGTGTACTGCAAGTCAGAGTATTTGCCCTCTGAATTTAATTCTGCCATTCGTCACCCTCCTTATTTTTTAATAATGTACGGATAATATGGGTAAAATCTCTGCATGCTTACTGTCATTGTACCGGAACCTAGCTGCATAGAAATTTCCTTCGTGATAAACTCTGCAGGTTCATGCTTTTCACCTGGCCTGCCGGAACGTATCGTGTACCCAATCTTCTGGTTTACGTCCAGCCATGGGATCATCACCATCTCTACAGATACAGCATCCGTTAATCTACTGGACTTCCAGTTCTCATATTCAGCTCTTTGCAGCGCCAGGTCATCCGTATAGATGTTCTCATAGTCACTGCCAGAGTAAATGCGGTTTCGCCGCCCAATCTTCTCAATCGAGAAAGGCGATTTATACATACCGGTCGTGTCACTAGCATTGGTCGTAGAGATATATTCCAAAACATCGCAGGCTTCATCTTTCTTGGCCTGCTCCAAGGCAGCACCGGTAGGCGGGTTATCCGACAAAATCACCATCGCATGCACCTGAGATTGTCCTAAAAACTGCATCCGCAATTTTTTTTCGGCGTCCTTGTAGCACTTGACAACATAATATTTGCCTTTCAGCATCCGCCCGGCCTTGATCGGCACATCATTGCCGTCCTTATCCGTACCTTCGTATATAGTAAAAGGGCCGTAGGTATTGTCCTTCTGGACAATTGTTACCGTACAGCCCTCAGTATGCGTCTCAGGAACAACAAAACTAAATTTCTTGTTGCTTTTCACTTCAAAATCCGTTAGCGCATCATCATATTTTAATGTATAGTTATTTCCGCTGAAACTCACATCGGCAGAATACCAATCAGAATCAATCGAGGCTCCCCAAATCTCCGTGCAGTTTCGTACCTCTGTCTCATCAATCGTCACATTCTCGCTGATAACCAGAGGGTCAATAACCTCATGGTTCAGTATGACAGGGTCGTCTTTACAGTCCGGTATCTCCTTGCAAACAAAGGTGTCTTCATCAAAGTACATTTCAAACGGATAATATAGGTCTCGCAGCTCCGTCAAAATCTGCCACACGGTAGCACCGGTACTGAATTCCAGATCATAAGGCACTGTACGGTTCCAATACTCGACCATGTACTTATTGATGTCCATAAGCTTCAAAGTCTCGATAATAGACTGTCGAATATCGCGCCCTTCTTTGATAACCGTCGCGTACCCGGTCAACTGGCCGGAAATTGTATCGTTCAATTTTCCAACCAGATCAGAGCAGGAAAGAGATAGCTTGTGATTAGAAGCATCGTACTGGAATCCATTCTGCGTTACCACGTAAAGGCCCATGGAGTACCAGTAAATTTTATCGGCGCGTGATGTTTCCTCACCAATCGAGATTCTAAGGTACTTATTCAGCCAGTCGTACACATTGTAGGCAGAAACATTATTTCGTCCGCCAATATGTACGTTGCAGGTAAATGTGCGCCGAATATCGCTGCTTGCACTGATAGACAAGTTGCCGTCAAGCACAATGCCTTCCAGGGAGTCGATAGTCTTCATATCCCAATTCAGCAATGTGATTTTGGCATATAGCTTTTTACTCCGCTGGTAAAGCAGCCTGATGTCATCTTGCGTTGGTGTATAGCTCAAATAACATCAGCTCCCTTCCAGGTCAACATCGGTAAAGTTATTAAAGTACATGTCTCTTGTACTCGCTACGTCACCGATCTCTGTAAAGTTGAACGAAATCGAAACCTGGTCAGGATGGTTTTGTACAGATTCCGTCGGGTCGCTCGTAACATCAATCATCCAGATACGGCCATCTAAGCATTTCAAAATCTTGGGTTTGCCGTTCGTCAGGAAAGCCTTTACCTTTTCACGATACCGCGCACCATTGGCCGTCTTAAACTGATGCTTGTCCCAATCAATCTCAACAAAAAGTCCCTGTGCTGAGCCAGTATCGTAATTCGTATTGCCGTTAAAGAACACATACGGGTACTTACTATCCAGCGGTTCCGCAATAGAGCTTGGATTCCGGCGGTTCGCTGTCGGTACGCTTACATCAGCAACCGCCTGGTAACTTTCTTCCTTATCACAAATAACAATACCATCAAAGCTGCTATACACCGTGCCAATCGTATAATCCAACTCAATATTGTTCATAACAGGCACAACAGCATACTCGTATTCAGTTCGTGACCTGGCGTACCTGTCAACATATGTAAACGAGAAATCCTCGGTCTTTGTAATGGGGATTTCTTTAATTGTCACCCAAGTTGCATTCTCGCCTTTTTCTCTGCGCTTGATTCTCACCAGAGAAATCGTCTCAGTACTATAATCCAGGTTACCGGCCATCAGGTTATTATTGAATTTAGCATGTAGGATCGTGTTATTATCCCAATTCGTGCCAATCGGTTTTTCAAACTGCACAACATTGCCGGTAAACAGCAAGTCATCGAAAGCACCATGTTCCAGCTTTGTATAGGTAAACTTCTCCAAGCGGGGCGGCATCGTAATCATACTCTTAGAATCTGCATACATACTCATTCCAAGCAAATTCATAATCACGCCACCTCCTCGTTATTTTCTTCAGATACTACGGACGCCGTATTTCCTTCCGTAACGTTAGCTCCAACCTGCAAACCAAGCTCGTACAGCCGGTTTTCGCACTTCATAGAAAGTGTCAGGAAACCACCGGCATAGATAATGCGGTTACTCTGCACGGTATACTGCGCCTCTATATCTTTCATAATGGCATAGGTATATTCATTGCTGTCACCGTCAAATTGGCGCTGGGCCATATAGATTTCTACAGTGCGGTTCTTGCCTTTCAGTGTCATAATTCTTGCATTCGGCACTAGACGCATGATAACCAATTCCATATCAAAGCTTTCCGGGATGGTATAGTTCTCATCAAAAATCACATAGCTGCCATCTGTGGTCAAATCAACACCAATTCTGTCTTTACCGGAAACCGCTTCGCGCAACGTCATGTAATCTACAGGGTCAGGGTTGCTCTTACCCTCAATAGAGATGATATTGCTCTTTAGCAAAATATCGCCATAACGGTAACGGTTTACAGGGTCAACCACCAGGAACGTACTGCTCATTTCATAATCGGAATAGATGGACACCATGCCGGTATCCAAAGCCAGTCCGTTCTTAGTCGAGCCTGTGGCACGCACATAGTAGTTTGTGTCATCTGATAGATAAGACAGCGTAAACGTTTTGCCGGTCTCGTAATAGACAGACGAGCTGTCAATCATCACGCGCTGGTTATTATATAGGAAATACTGGTAACTATCCAACTGCTCATTCTCACCGCTGGCAGAAGCATAAGTCAGCTCCACTTCATAATTGGAGTCCTTAATAGTATTCTGACTCGTAGAATTCAAACCTTTAAAAGCAAAGGTAGGGTAGGTGATACAGTGGAACTGCACCTTATCGCTATACTCGCTTGTGTCGCCGCCGTTGATGTAAACGCGAACTTCGATATTGTAAGGCACATTGCCGTTCTTGATAGAACCGCCCTTTAAAACAAATTGAGCCTTGGCCGTATCGCATGTACCGCTATAAGCCAAGGCGCCAGTTTCATTATTGTAAATTCTTGCCTCTGTTTTAATGATCTGTCCACCACTAAAACTAAAGGTAAAAGTATGGTCATTTGTTGCATCAAATGCCTGGATGGCATACAATACAGGTTTTGGCATTTGTTCACCATCCCTTTCTTTAAATTGCAATCATGTATAGCTTGCTAAAATTACCCTGTGGGGCCACTACAGCCACTTTCTGGTATAAAGAAAACCTGAGTTTTGTGGAGATTGTATACTGCCCACCAAATGCAGCAACCGTATACTCATCGCCATCAACAGCCGTAATCACTCCTACTGAGCTTTTGTCAAACGATGCCGTCGCTAAAATTTTCTGTACCGACTGCACCACACAGGAGGCAATCACATTTGCAAGCTCCTTACTATTCTCCATGTAAAAACCTCCATAAACACAAAAAGACCGCCCATCTCTGAGCGGTCTTTGTACTACTGTTTTTATAAAACAGAAGAAATTTTATTAGACTTTAATTGACTTATTCGCCATATAACGATATAATATTATTGTAACCAAAGTGACACGTTGAATCTTTTCTTCATTTTCTATAAACGTAACGATAGGCGTTCGCTTCCCGACTCCAACCCCGCAGACTGCGGAGAAAGGGGAGTGATGTAATTTCTTACCGCAGCATTCCTGTGTGGGTTGAGATATACCTATAAAGGAGTGATGTAGCCCAATGGCCAATTTATTTTGCCATTCAGTCATGATGTTTCTTCACAGCTTGACTGTTAGCGATATTTGTGCAATTGTTGCTCTTTACATCACAATAAAGAGTAGCGCACAAAAGTAAGAAACCGCCTATTGCGAGTAGGCGGTTTCTGATGGTTTGGTAGTTAGCAGCTACCATATTTCATTCGTTGCCAACCGAAGCGAGCGTTTATCAACGTCACTTTGGTTACTTTTATTATACATCAATATGTTGTATTCGTCAATAGAATAAATTCCAGAAAATCCTGGTAAATAAAGTAAGAGACCCGTCTATTAGCCGTAGGCAGGTCTCGTTTGGGTTTTAGGCGATTTTGTCCAGTCGTCTATTCGTCACTAATCAATATTATCGCTCGTAAGCCTTCCGGTCTTCTTGTATTTCAATTCACCGTTCTCACTGTAAATTTCTTCACCTAGACTATAGGCTCCATCAAAAAATTTGCCAGCATCCATTTCCAGTGCTTTAATAACACGGCAAGCAACATCAAATGATGCCCTGCGTATGTCTCTCGCGCCAGACTCAAATTTGCGATATTGTTGCAAGTCAATACCGGCTCTGTTAGCCACTTGCTGTTGTGTCAATTCCAAAACCAACCTTTTTTGATGCAGCGTAGAGGCGGCAGTAAGATTTATCAATGTAAACCCACTAAGGTTTAATTCTTCCATAATCATTTCCTTTCACAAGGTTCAACTGAACTCCATGTTCTCATTATAAGTTCAATTGAACTCTTTGTCAAGAAATATTTATGGCCTTTTATTGCGGTACATTACACATTATGATATAATCAAACTACAAATAACATTCCACCGTAAGAAAGGATGTATCGTTATGACTAAAGAAGAAATTGTCCATGATATGGCGCTACGTACTGCAGAGCTTTATGTAACCCTCTCGCGCAACAGTGATTTCGCCGCTTCAAAAGACAAACTTATTAAAGACTTCGAGTCTACTTATAAAGCAGCCGTAGCAGAATACAGTGCGATTCCTGATGCAAATCTTCCTATTGACGATTAAATTTTTGCTTTCGTTTTTGCAAGCTTTTTGGCTTTATCAATAGCAAGATGCAGCTCCCACAAAGAGTCTTCAAATTCAAGGACCGTCATGCCAAGTTCCGCAGCCTTAGCCACCATCAACTCGGCTTTCTTATCAACCGATTCCTTAAACATATCGCTGCTATTTTCAAAACCGCAGTTTTTAATCAAAAAATCAAAATCATTCATCTTTCAATTCCCCCAAAATAATAGAAGCCCCTGCCAGGCATAACACCCAGCAGGGGAGTAGCATAATTCATTAACTGCGCACACCAAGGGCTTGCATAAAACTAGTAGGCAGATTCTGTTTCAGCCCGCGTGCCAGGTCATCGCTATTGCCAACAGGATTAGTAATAACAATATCACCACTAAAGGCAGGTGAGTAGATGGTTGTGCCACCGGCATATACAGCCTTAGTATCCAAGCGAGAGAACTTGCTGTACTGCTTCTCGAACCACTCGGACGGGTTAGAACCCATGTCCCAAAGATTCTTCGAGTAAGAAGCAGGCAAGACTTGATCGCCGCGTTCGAGGTAGGTATAGCGGCCACTAGACGGTTTACCATCATGAACAACGATTTCCTGGCCAGACTCGTCAACGTGATAATAGCCAGTTTTCTGGATACTACGGGAACCAATAGCACTTGAACCCTGACCAGCTTGGCGCTTTGCCTCGGCAACCTTTTGAATCGTCTGCGCAGCAGTTTCTGCCAAACTGTTCAGTTTGCTAATAAGGGAGTCTACAGCGCCGCCACAAGTTCCAAAGGCACCAGTTAGCGTACTCTGGAACTGCGTCATGCTCGTACCGGCATTCTGCATATCGGTATTAGCCGTATCTGCAAAAATACCAATCGTATCCTGAATAGCACCGAACTGTTCTTCGTTTGTTGTCACAGTTGTATCAAGATTAGATACATACTCATTCAGTGTATCCGCTACCATGCCATAGCTAATACCGTAGCTATCAGCCAACTGAGACAGAACATCCATTTGTTGTTGACGATATTCTACTGTGACATCCGTTTCATTGGCAATGGCCTCTACATACTGAGCAGAAAGGTCTGCTAGAAGCTGGTCATTGTCAGCAATTTTGCTCTGCACATCATGGAGTTCATCCATAGCAGCAACTCGCTCACTCGTAGTCAGGTTACCGTTACTAATCTGGTCGCAAAGTTCAGCTTCTCGCTGTTTTAATTCGTCGTTCTTTTCGCCAGTTTCAGCAATCTTTAAAGCAAGCCCGTCCAGCTTTGCAGTCAATGCATCTGCCGCAGTAGCATAGCTATTGGTTGCCCCGGCGGCACCACCAGTAGAGCCAGTACCAGCATCAGTAGCTGCGTTTTTAGCTTCTTCCGCCTCTTTCAGCTGATTTTCAATCTCAGCCAATTGCGCGTCGGCTTCACCAATTGCCTGCATGTTCGCAATAACATTATCTTTGTACGCAGTATGTGCTTCGTACATCTGTTCCAACGACATGCCATTGAATTCGGCGGCAGCAGCCAATTTTGCCTGATAATCTTCCCAGCTTGTACCAATCAGTGAAAGCGTCTCGTTCCACTGATCCTTCATGTTGTTCAGCTTATTGATTTCAGCATCTATGGCATCGTCGTAAGCGTCTTTCTGCTTATCTATGGCGTCAATGGCTGCTTCTACTTCCTCGTCATAGGCATCTTTTAGTTTTTCAATGGCATCAATTTCTTTTTCGACCGCATTGATAGCATCCTCGCGCTTCCAGGCACGCTGTTTATCATCAAGGTTATTCTGTGCATCTGAAACGGCGCTCTCATCAACCTGCCATTCAAAACCAGTGTCGTGCTGATAAACACGTTTTGTGCGCTGGGATTGCGCCTTAGCAAGGTCATCCTGTGCTTTGGCCAATTCAATTGCGCGATCTTCCTCATCATTGGCGTCTTGAAGTGCCTTTTTCTTATCCTTCAGGTCATCAATCTGCTTATCGTAAAGTTTGTCCTGGGCATCTTTCATTTCCTCCAGGCGCTTTTTCTCAGCGTCGAAGGCAGCATCCTGAGCGTCTTTTTCTTTGTCCAGCGCGTCAATTCGTTTTTCAATTTCATCAATCGCAGCTTGGCCGTATATTTTCAGCTTATTTTGCTGTTTTTCAAGAGCCTTTTTGTTCTCTTCGATAGCCTCTTTCTGCTTATTAAGGGACTCTGTTAGCTTATCTACACCACTGGCCGCTTTGCCAGCGGAACCGCCAGCACCCTTTGCTGCACTGCCGTAACCACCAAGTGCCTTACCAGCACCAGAAGCAGACTTCTGAATTTGCAGCATCGTAGAATCGATAAGAGCAAACTTGGCATCAAGACCAGCCATAACCTTATTGGCCGCATCTGCATTTACAGCAGAAGCTGCGCTATAAGAATCGGCCAAAGCTTCATTTTGTGCAGCGTAAGCCGCCCAATCACCAAGATTTTTATAATGTGCGGCAAGTTCTTCGACGACAGGCCCTTTTGCGCTCAAGGCCCCCATTGCACCACTTGCAGCAGTAGCCTCCCCATCTTCAGCGATAGCATGTAATTCAGACATTGCCTGCTGTACAGCAGTAGCTTTAGCATCGTTAAGTCGAGCCGTAGCAATATTCTGGAAGCTCTGCATATTCAGGCTCAACTGACCGTTCTGGTCAACCAAACAAGCCAAATACTGGTCATCCAAAGTAAGCAGGGATTGCAAAGTATCCATGCTCAAAGCGCCATATTGATTGTACTCATCCATGGCACTCATAAGGCTGCTATAAGCAGACTGGATCTCATCAATCTGTGAGTTCAGATTGCTCCAGACCTCATCCAGGTTGACTTCTTTTGTGGACTCACCGAAATTAGCATTTGCTTCGGAGGCTTCGTTTGTTGCATCGGCATACTCCGGGTAGGCAGATTCTGCTACATTACGGATCTTGTCTGCATAGTCTCCGGTTGCATCTTCAGAATCAATTACCGAATCCACAAAATTATCAAAAGCTTCTTTACTGTCAATGCTTGCAGTTTTCAGCGCGTCGCCAACAGCAATAACCGCCTCATTATCCTGGTATGCGCCAAGAGCATCCCTGTAGGCAGTTACGTTATTCTTTAATTGTCCTTGAAGCGAAGAGAGAGAATTGTACAACCCGCTTTCGGCCAGTTCTTCCGTGGAGTAATGCTGAACGAGTGTATCAATTGCTTTATTTACTTCATCGTAAGCAGCAACTACATCTTCAATTTTTGAAAAATCAAAATTGCCGAGATAATAATCCGCTCTATTGCCATTACCATAGGCCGAGCCAATTCCTTGACTTGCAAGATACTGCGCCTGCTTTGCACTGCCACCATGCAGATCGGTGTAATCGCCCTTATTACCAAGGATACCAATAGTGCCCTGTGCATCTCTTTGTGCATTTACCAGGTTGGTAGCTAAATCAGATTGCTTGTCTTTAGCGTTTTGCAAGCTGATTTCATCAAGAATTTTCTTCTGCTCTTCATATTTACCATTGACAAGATCAATTTTATCGAGCAAATCATCCATTTCGGTGCTCTGCCCTTTAAACAAATCAAGGATTTGCTCTTGCAGGCTCTTGGCCTTTTCAGTAGAGGTTGTATCCCATTCGGCACTATCGCCAAGGTCTCGATAAGACTGGGAGAAGTCCTCCATTTGTGTCTTTGATTCCTCAAAGTCAGTAGCAGCCTGCTTTGCTGCATCGGCAGCGTCCTTCAACCAATGATTATAAT
>ERZ1034882.304-NODE-304-length-26279-cov-10.364552_pt1 | contig 26279 bp, 19 predicted proteins | sample MGYA00520606_ERZ1034882 | MGnify/ENA primary metagenome ERZ1034882 (study PRJEB33766, sample SAMN09781726) | gut metagenome | biome: gut microbiome | host: Homo sapiens | place: Madagascar | study: EMG produced TPA metagenomics assembly of the PRJNA485056 data...
TCGTTTGATGTCTCTTCCTCGCCCTACTTAGATGTTTCAGTTCAGGCGGTTCCCCCGATATACCTATTTTGAAGTTCAGTATAACGTACCTGAGTATGAACCCAGGTGAGTTTCCTCATTCAGAAATCTCCGGATCAATGCTTATTTGCAGCTCCCCGAAGCTTATCGCAGCTTATCACGTCTTTCATCGGCTCCCAGTGCCAAGGCATTCGCCCTGCGCCCTTGTTCGCTTGACCATTCAAACTATTCTCTCTCGAGAATGGCTTGTATTTCCTCTTGATTCTCTCTTGCCAACGAAGATTATTGTTATAGCAAAAGGAGGTTCTTTTCTACCGTATCAACGCTACGGCTCTATTCTTCCACAAGCTTAGCTTGTGGTTTTTCTTATGAAAAAAAAATCCGAATCCTTCTCTTGCGAGAGGGGTTCGGATTTTTTGTTTTATTTCACAGGCATCCCGACCGGACGGAACCGGTCTATTGCCTGCATTCTATCTCAGTCGAGGAAGTCCTCGTTCAGGGTCACACCGAAGTCGCGGGCAATGGCACGCAGGTTGTCATCGGTGATGGTCTGACGAATCAGACCGCCGCCCATGCTCAGCACCTTGACGTAGATCTCGGCGCTCTTCTCGATGGTGTGGGCAAGACCAAATGCAATGTCAAAGTCCGGACCGGACACGAACAGACCGTGCTGTGCCCAGATCGCCGCCTGATAGTGCTTCATCAGTTCGCTGGTAGCAATGGCGATATCCGCCCCGCCGGGCACCATCCACGGGCAGACACCCACGCCCTCCGGGAATACCACCGGGCACTCGGTCGCGCTCTGCCACAAAGCACGGGAGAAGTCACGGTCGGTCAGGGGCAGGATATAGGTCAGAGCAATGACGTTGGTGGCGTGGCAGTGATAGATGACACGGTTCTCGCCATTGGTTGCCGCCTTGCGGACGCTGTGGTTCATGAAGTGGCTTGGAAACTCGCTGGTGGGCTTTGCGCCGCCTTCCAGACCCCAGACGATGCGCCAGCTGTCGCCCTTGTCGTTGATCTCCACGATGCCGATGCTGTGCACAGGGTCCGGTTCCACATTGCGGAAGAACTTGCCGGAACCGGTAGTGATGAAGTACTCCCCTGCCAGATTGTCTGCCTGCACGCCCATGTTGACCCATTCGCCTGGCTGTGCGTTGAAGAAGGGACGGCACTCCGCCACCTCCTCATCCTTCATGCGGTAGGTCAGGTTGCCGCCGTTGCGCTCGTGCCAGCCCTGCAGCCAGCCGTCGTTGCACATACGGATGTAGCCCTTGACGATCTCAATATCCAGAATACTCATGATAAAATACCTCTCTCTTTTCAAATCTCAGCAGGTGATGACGTCCACGGGGACATCAAAGATCTTTGCCACCTTCAGGATGGTGTCGATATGGCGTCCGGTAGCGGCAGCCATATGATGGGTGGGTCCTGCCTCGCTCCAGCGGTTGCAGAACTCCCGTGCGCCGCAGGTAAAGCGGGTGCGCATATTGGTGTCGCCGAAGGTGAAAATGGGACCGGGCTCGTTGACGCCCTCTGCCACCACAAACTTGAAGTGACCGTCCTTATCCTGCGTGATGCCCAGATAGGTCACGGGACCCAGATGCGGATAGAACTGGGTCAGGTATCCGCCGCCGGTCTTGCCATGGAACACCGGCACGATCTTCATGGTGGGCTTTTTCTCGGAGATGTCGGCGTCGCCGGAACCGGAGTGGCCGATGATGCAGATATCCTCGTTAAAGTCGATGGAGTACATCTCGCTCAGCTGGCCGCAGCCTGCAATGGTCTTGAGGATGCTCATGGCCATGGACACCTTGATGTCGCCCTCCACCGCGCAGGCCACGCCCTGCTTGATAAGCATGGAGAACGCCGGGATCAGCATGCTGTCCAGCACGCCTGCCTTGCCCTTGGCAAAGCCGTCGTAGTGGGAAGCAATGAAGGCAATTTTTTCATCCTTGACCCACTGCTCGAACGCCACGACATACTTGGCCATGTCCCAGACCTTTTCCATCGTGCCGCCGCCTTCGATGTCGAAGGTGTTCAGGATATCTTCTGCCTTGGCGCGGATGGCGGCTTCGTCGGTGATATCGTCCGCGATTGCCCACATCTTTTCCCAGTCGAACTGTTTGGTGTACAGCCACATACGGTTGTAGAGGTTGGTCTCGTCGATGTACAGGTCCATCATGCCGGGGTACGGACGACCGATCTGTGCCAGATTGGTGTCACGGAAGCGGCGGCGCACCTGTGCGGCACGGCACCAGTCCTCGATCTCGGCCTGCACCTGCGGGTCACCGCCCTCGACCACGCCGGTAATGACGGCGTGACGCTTGCCGGCGCGCTCCAGATCTGCCACCATCTCACCCACGGCGCCGCAGGCGTACAGTTCGCCCAGCCAGGTGGGAGTATCGGTGTTGGCATAGTCCGGGGCTTTCTTCTTCTGGACATTCACCAGCACCACCGGCACATCCAGATCGCGAACAGCGGGCAGCATATTATAGCTGGTGGCGTAGGTGAGCAGCTGCAGGATGACCAGATCCACGTCCGCCGCGCGGAACTTGTCCCCCGCTGCCATGGACAGCTCCTTGGTGGTAACAATGCCGCCGTCGATCAGCTCCACCGTGTCGGGGATGCTCTTTTTGAAAGCGGCATACTGCTGCTCAAACTCGGGCACAAGGGTCGGGAACTGGGGCAGATAGGCACCCAGTGCGATGGCAAACACGCCAACGCGGGCTTTGGTTTCAACGAGCATGGGAAATCCTCCTTATTGAATGTTCATCTGGATCTTCAAATTGCCGATAGCGGTCGCCTCAATGGGCAGTGCCACGACCTGCTTTCCGGTATACTGTGCGGTCAACTCGTTCAGGGTGGCGTTCTTGGCACCGCCGCCTGCAATGTAGAGCTTATCCCAGTGCTGCCCGGTGACCGCTTCCATCTCGCGGTATGCCTCGCCGTAGCAATATGCCAGCGAGTGGTACACACTGTTGATCAAATCTGCATCCGTGACAGGGGCTGCGCCGGTTTCGACAAGCGCTGCCGTGATCTCGGCACGCATATCCTGCGGGGCAGAGAACCGGCTGTCGTTCACATCAAAAACACGGGTGCAGGTACTGGTTGCGGCAAGCTCCACCATCTCCGCAAAGGAGATGCCCAGCTGCTTCTGTACACACTGGATGATCCACAGACCCATGATGTTTTTCAGGTAGCGGATGTAGCCCACGCCGCCCTCGTTGGTAAAGTTCGCCTTGCAGCTTTCCGGCGTGGTGACCGGCTGTGCCAGCTTGACGCCCAGCAGACTCCATGTGCCGGAAGAAAGGAACGGTGCTTCGCCCTGCTCCATCGGGATGCCCTCCACGGCACTGGCGGTATCGTGGGTGGCGCACAGCACCACCGTGGTCTGCCCGCCCACCTCGGCGGCAATGTCCGGCTTCAGCCCGCCCAGCACCGTGCCGGGAACGGACAGCTGCGGGAACATGCTCTCCGGCAGACCGAGCGCATGCAGGATCTCCGGGTCATACTGCCGGGTCTGCGCATTGACAAGACCGGTGGAAGTTGCGTTGGTGTACTCGCGCGCCTTCACGCCGCACAGTCTCCAGAGCAGATATTCCGGGATCATGAGGAAATCGTCCGCCTGCGCCAGCCGTCCGGTTTTTTTGTCCGCATACAGCTGATAGACCGTGTTGAAGGGCTGGAACTGGATGCCGGTGCGGGCATACAGTGTTTCAAACGGGACAATGCAGTGCACCTCGTCCAGAACCGCCTGCGTCCGGCTATCACGGTAGGCGTAGACCGGGTAGATGTGTTCATCTTTTTTCAAAAGCACATAGTCCACCGCCCAGGTGTCAATGGACAGGCTTTTGATCTGCGGATATCTTGCAAACGCTGCGCGGATACCCTGTTTGACATGGGCAAACATGCCGTCGATGTCCCATTCCAGATGTCCGTCCACCCGCTGCACACAGTTTGGAAAGCGGTAGACTTCTTCCGTGTGGATCCTGCCGCCGTCCATCCAGCCGACAATATGTCGCCCGGACGATGCGCCGATGTCGATGGCAAGAAATTTCTCCTGCATAATGTTCCTCCTCATTTTTTCTGCTTTCAGTATAGCCCTCGGCGCGGCGGGTTTCCATCTGCAAAGGTGACGCATTTTTTGTGAAAAGTCTACTCTCCATCCAAAAAGGTGCCGGACAGACGGAAAAGAGGCCAGCCCCCTCCGGACGGAGGGACCTGACCTCTTTTCAAATTCAAGCGCGAATGAAGGAGAAAAATGCGCGGATCTCAGATTTAACGGGATTTACAGCTGGCTCTTGTACAGCTCCACGATCTCTTCGACGCTGGTATCACGGGGATTGCCGGGACGGCAGGCATCAGCAAATGCAGACTCGGCGAGGAACTGGATATCCTCTTCCTTCAGGATGCCGTTCAGGTTTGCGGGGATGCCCACATCTGCGCTCAGCTGCTTGACGGCTGCGATGGTAGCATCGGCTGCCTCCACATCGTTCATCTCGTCAATGCCCTGCACGCCCATTGCCTTGCCCACGGCGCGGTAACGCTCGCCGGCAACGCTCTTGTTGTACTCCAGACCCACCGGCAGCAGGATAGCGCAGGCCACACCGTGGGGGGTGTCATACAGGGCAGACAGGCCGTGTGCCATGGAGTGCACGATGCCCAGACCCACGTTGGAGAAGCCCATACCGGCAATGTACTGGCCCAGAGCCATGCCCTCGCGGCCCTCCGGGGTGTTCTGCACAGCGCCGCGCAGGCTCTGGCTGATGAGCTTGATGGCTTCCAGATGGAACATATCGGAAATGACGCAGTGGCCCTTGGTGATATAGCCCTCGATGGCGTGGGTCAGAGCATCCATACCGGTGGCGGCGGTCAGACCCTTGGGCATGGAGGACATCATATCGGGGTCGACCACAGCGATCTCGGGGATATCGTTGGTGTCCACGCAGACGAACTTGCGCTTCTTCTCCACGTCGGTGATGACGTAGTTGATAGTCACCTCGGCAGCAGTACCTGCGGTAGTGGGCACTGCGATGGTGAACACAGCGTGGTTCTTGGTGGGTGCAACGCCCTCCAGAGAGCGCACATCCGCAAACTCGGGGTTATTGATAATGATGCCGATAGCTTTTGCGGTATCCATGGAGGAGCCGCCGCCGATGGTCACAATGCAGTCTGCTTCCGCAGCCTTGAACGCAGCCACGCCGTCCTGCACGTTGGCGATGGTGGGGTTGGGCTTGATCTCGCTGTAAACGGTGTAAGCAAAGTTTGCTGCATCCAGCAGGTCGGTCACCTTCTTGGTGACGCCGAACTTGATCAGATCGGGGTCGGAGCAGACGAATGCCTTCTTGTAGCCGCGGGCGGTCAGCTCGGGAACAATGTTCTCGATGGCACCGTGACCATGATAAGAAATCGTATTCAGAACAATGCGGTCAGCCATAATCTTATTCCTCCTGATATCACTACACAAAACCGGAAGCCGGTTGCTTCCGATTGGCAGAAAGATAACAAACTCTCTGCATTAAGTATAGTGATTCCCCCGGTAAAATTCCATTGTCAAAAGTGACGGATCTTTTGTGAAAAGTCTACTCTTGTTTCACAAACGCGGACGCGGTATACTGAAACCGGAAAGTGAGGTGCCGGAGATGCTGACCTACAATATGGACGTCACCCCGGAAAGTATCTGGAAACGTACCACCCCCAGCGAGGCGGAGCTTGCGCAGCCCTATTACTGCACCGAAGCGGGGCTGTTCTACGGGCAGCAGCGGTTTTCCACCGCGCGCACGGATAAGGAGAGCTATCTGCTGTTTTACACCGTGCGGGGCGCCGGACTAATCGAACAGGGCGAGGACCACGTTACCCTGAGCGCCGGGCACGCATTGCTGCTCAACTGCCGCACGGCGCAGAGCTACTGTACCGCGCCCGGGCAGAGCTGCTGGCATCATTATTGGGTGCATCTGGACGGTGCAGGCGTTGCCGCCATGGAGCCGCTGCTGCTGCCGGGCAAAAAACTGACCCCGGTGCCGGTCACCGGGGTCCGGATGCAGGAATTGTTTGACATCGTTCTGTCCCAGATGGAGCGCAGCAACGTGGACAGCATGGTCCAGACCGGGCTTGCGCTGCACCGGATGCTTGCCCTCTGTGTGCAGGACATTCTGGTGCGGTCCGAGACGGTCAGCACCCGGCAGACCATCCTGCGCGCGGCGGAAAGCCTGCGCAAGAATTACCAGAAGGAACTGTGCCTGACCGACCTGCTTGCCGAGGCGCACATGAGCAAGAGTTATTTCCTGCGCCTGTTCCGCCGGTATATGGGCACGACCCCTTACAACTATCTGATCAACTTCCGCATCACCCAGGCAAAGGAGCTGCTGGTACTCACCGACCACAGCATCAGCGCCATTGCGCGGGAGGTCGGCTTCGGGGACGCCAGCAACTTTTCCACCCGGTTTGCCAACGCCACCGGGCAAAGCCCCCTGCAATACCGTAAAAGCGCGCTCAAAAGCGGCAAGCCCGAATGACTTACCCGCCGCGCCGCAGCACCGGTGCATAGCCGGACCACGAATAGCTCAGACAGTATGCATCGTAACTGTCCGCCGGGACCTGCAGACGGCAGTCCACGGGCGCCCCGCGCAAAAGTTCCTGCCCCACGGCAAGACAGGCAGGGTCCGGCTGCTCCAGCACGACCGTCCGCAGCCCGGTGCAGCCCGCAAACAGCCCGTCCGGCAGTGCGGTGACCGAACCCGGAAGGGTGATGCTGCGCGCCCCACTGCCGTCAAAGACCCCTGCCGAAAGCGCTGTGACCGCCTGTCCATCAATCTGTGACGGAACGGTCAGAGTGCTTTTTGTTTTGCCTTCCGGCGTCAGCCCGGTCAGGCACAGCCCGACTTCCGTCCGCTCAAAGACAAAGCAGCCCGCATCGGCGTTCGCCGTCCCGGACGGCTCTGCGGCAGTTTCCTCGCCCTGCGGCATCTCCGGCAACGGGATCCCGGTGGGACTGCTGTCCCCCAGCATCGCCTTGAGATCCCGCACGAGCTGCCGGGTGAACACAGTCTTGCCGCTGGCGTTCAGGTGGAAGTTCGTATCGTAGAACCAGCCGCTTGCCAGAATGCAGGCATGCGGATCCCCCGCCAGAGGCAGGGTCAACGCATCCTGCAACGCAGCGGCATAGGCGTCCACATCCTGCCCCGGCTCCACTGCCGCGGCATTCATGGGCGGGAAGTGATACCATACGGTCACTCCCCGTTCCGCAAGCCGCACCGCATAGGCATTCAGCTCCGCGCAGAAAGTCTTATCCAGCAAGGCAGTGTCAAACCGGATGGGCGTTGTGGGGTCCCACCCGCCGGGCATCCGGTTCGCCGTGCACAACGGGCTGACGATATCCCCTGCCGCATTGAAGCTGCTGCGCTGATACACGCCGGAAAGGCTCGGTCCTCCGGTGCAGAAAAAACGGAATTTCTGTGCCGCAAACTGCGGGAAGGTGCCCAGCATCGCCGCCGCATCCCGGAAATGCAAACAGCGCAGCAGCGAAAACTCCCCGTCTGCCGCCTGCCACAGGGTCTGTGCGCCCAGATGATCTGAGAGGGTCTGTTGCTGCTGTTCCGGCAGCACTACCACAAGGTCGCCTTCCCGGAGCAGCGGCTCGGAGAGGTCCAGCATCATGCGGGTACCCAGCGCGGCGTACAGCCCGAAGTTGACCACTTTATACTGCGGCAGCTGCTCTTCCAGCAGGGCGCTGTCCACCCCGAAGGCGGCAGCGCTGCCCCCCACCAGAATAAGTCTGGGTTTTTCTGCATCCTGTGCCAGCAGCTCGCACTTGACCGCAAGCTCCCCGGGAAATGTCTTGCGGTATTGCGCCGGAAGCAGAAAGCCCCACACCGCCAGCACCAGCGGCACGGCGAGCAGACAGCCCGCAAACCAGAACCGGATCTTTTTCATCTGCCTGCCCTCCTCAGAATTGAAAATACAGGAATGCATTGCCCGCACCTGCGGTCAGCCCCATGCCCCATGCGGTCACGGTCGCCACGGTCAGCCAGAACAGTGCCAGTGTCCGGCTGCCGTCCCAGCTCCCCCGCTCCGGCAGCAGGGCAAGGCACAAACCGCCCAGCGCCAGCTGTGCAAGGGTCGTGCCGCCCAGTGCCCGCAGACAATCGGCGACCGCCGCAAACGACCAGCCCACCGGCAGCTGCGCCAGCAGCTGCATTCCTTCCGGAATGCTCCCGGTGCGAAAGAACACCCACGCAAAACAGACCAGCGCCAGCGTGAACAGACGGGCAGCGGGGTGCGGCAGCTGCCAGTCGGGAAAGCGGCGGCGGATACCGTTCTCTGCCACAAGGAACAGCCCGTGCAGGGCACCCCACAGCACAAAATGCCATGCCGCCCCGTGCCACAGCCCGCTGACCAGAAACACCAGCATCAGGTTCACGCCGTGGCGCAGTGCGCCGCACCGGCTGCCGCCCAGCGGGATATAGAGATAATCCGTAAACCAGCGGGTCAGGCTGATGTGCCACCGCCGCCAGAACTCCCGGATCGAACACGCCGCATAGGGATGGTCGAAATTACGGCTGAGCTTCACGCCTAGCAGGGCGGCGGCTCCTACCGCAATGTCGGAATACCCGGAAAAGTCAAAGTAGATCTGCCCGGCAAACAGCACGGTCGCCGCCAGCATCTCTGCTCCGGTCCCCTGCCCAGGTGCGGCATAGACCGCATCCACAAACGGCGCAATCGCATCCGCCAGCAGCAGCTTTTTTGCAAAGCCGCGCAGCAGCAGCACCGCCCCTCGTGCATCGGGGCGGCGTGCACCGTCCCGCAGCTGCGGCAGCAGCACCGCCGTGCGCTCGATGGGACCCGCCACGAGCTGCGGAAAGAAGCAGACGAAGAGTGCGTAGTAGCCCAGATGCTTTTCCGGCTGCACCGTGCCGCGCCGCACATCCAGCACATAGCCGAGGGTCTGGAAGGTGTAAAACGAGATCCCCGCCGGAAGCAGGACGCTCCGCACGGCTGTCGTCCCGCCCCGCACGGCGGCGAAGGTCTCCGCAAAGAACCCTGCATACTTGAACCAGCCAAGGCACCCAAGACAAAGCACCAGCGCCCCGGCACACCAGAGGTTTTTTCCCGCTTCGGTCCGGCTGCGGTCGATGCCCCGCGCAGCGGCATAGGTTCCCAGCGTGATCGCCGCCAGCAGCGGCAGCGCCTGCGGACTGCCCAGCGCATAGAAGGCAAGGCTTGCCGCCAGCAACAGCGCCCAGCGCCCGCCGGGCGGGCAGAGCGCATGTGCAAGCAGCACCAGCGGGAACCCCGCCACAAAGGCAAGTGCCGTAAAATTCATTGCTTTTTCCTCCCGCACAACAGGGTCACGGCACACAGTGCCAGCGCCGCAAGGATGAGCGTGCCGCCGGAGGCACCCGCCGCCAGCAGCCCGAGCACCAGCATTGCGCCCGCCGCCATGCCGAGCTTTGCCGCCCATGCGGACTGGTCGGCAAGCACCGCCCCGCCCAGACAGAGCACGGCGACACCGGTCAGGATCAGATTCATTCCCGTCCCTCCTTTTTGCGCTGTGCATGCAGGTCCGCAATGACCTGCTCCGTGCGCAGCACCACCCCGTGGGTGGACAGATGGTTGTCCGTCCCGTAGAAATAGCGTCCCGGCAGCAGCGACTGTGCCAGCGGCGAAATCACCGGTACCTCCAGCCCCTGCCGCAGATACGCATCCAGTGCTGCGATGCTCTCCGGGGTAGTGTCCGCCGAGACCGCAAGCCGGTTGCGGGGGCTATAGGTCAGGTAGACCTGTACGCCCCGCCGGACCAGCGGCGTCCATGCCGCATTTGCCGCATCCAGATAGCTCTGTGGGAACGCTCCCACCGTGTATTCCACCCCCAGCCCGTAGATGGGCTGGTCGTCTGCGGCGTCCGGTCGATACAGAATGTAGTCACCCTGTTCGTTATAACTCGGCGTATCCACCGGATTGCCATCCTCATCGAAGTCCGCAGGCGAAAGCGCATAGCTGCGGCTGCTCATGGCGGCGCTTGTTTTCAGGTAGGACCCCAGCGCCGAGAACACCGCACTGTAGCGCTGCAGGTCCAGCCGGGTAGCCGTGTCGTAGTCCGCTTCCATCATGCTGAAGAACGCCTCGTCCAGTGCATTGGTGGTGCAGAACTGGCGCTTTGCCGCATCGAACTCCGGCGACAGCAGCAGGATATCCCCTTCTCTCAGCACCTCTGCGGTCAGGTCCAGCAGCGGCAGCGCATTCGTATAGGCAAAGACTCCTATGTTTGCCACCCGGTAAGGCGGGAACGCCGCTTCCAGCGCTTCACTGTCATAGCCGAACCGTGCCGAGGAGCCGGAGAAGAGCACCAGCTTTTTCTCCCCGGTAAGACTGCACAGCCGGTCGTATTTATCCGCCCAGCTGCTCTGGTAGCTGCCGCTGTAGACCGGTGCGCGCGCTGCGTTGATGTGCAGGGTGTGCAGCGCCGCGCATCCCTCGAACGCATAGTCCGTGATGTCGCGCAGGGCATCAAACAGGGTGATCTGCCGCACTGCGCTGCCCGTGAACGCCCCCGGTGCGACCGTGTGCAGACTTACCGGAAAGATGACCTCGGTGCAGGGTGCCCCGGCAAACGCCCCGGCGGCGATGCCGGTGACGGGCAGCCCGTCCAGCTGTGCCGGGATGACCAGCTTCGCACTGCTGCCGCTCCATCCGGTGATGGTCACCCCGCTGCCGGACGGTTCAAAGCGGAACTCTTCGGCAGGGTTCCACTGCGCCCACTGCGCATAAAGTCGGCTTTCCGGTGCGGTGCGGCTGCCCAGCCCCACCGCCGTGCCACTGCCGTCCGCCGCCGTGTTCCAGCCGGTCAGGGTGTAGCCCGTCCGGACAAACAGGGTGCCGTCCGGTTCGGTGTTCCAACGCAGATGCGACGGCGTCACCGGGACTTCCGTCCACGTCTGTGCCGGATCGCCAGAAAGAAACTGCCCGCCGTTGGGATTGTAATACAGATGCGCCTCGCTCCGCACGGCGGTCACACTGACCGCCGTGGCATAACGCACCTGCGGCAGGGTGAGGGTGTAGCCCTCCGATGTCCGGACGAGTTCTGCATCCGGATCATCCGCGCCGGTCAGGGTATAGCCGTCTGTGGGCAGAAGCCGGAACACCGCCCTTCCGCCTTCCGGCACGGACAGCGCATAGCGGTCTGCCGAGAATGCCTCCGAGCGTTCCAGCACCACCGGGCAGGAGCGTGGTGCATCCGGCGCAGAGGAAGCGTTGCAGCCCGCAAGCAGCAGCACCGTTCCCAGCGAACAGCGCAGAAAATGACGTCTTTTCATTGCCGAATACCTGTCTTGTGAAGCCAAAGGAACCCCGGAGAGGGGAATCCGCCTCTCCGGGGTCGTTGAAGAAGAAAACTAAAAAGTGAATAGCTTAGTCCTTATGCACCGCAAAGAAGGAAGCAACCATGTTCAGGATCATGGCGATGGCAAGGGCTGCGATCGCTACGATGGCACTGGACAGATCCTTCATGTTCTGTGCGTTGTTGGTAAAGGTCATGATGGCGGCAATGCCGTTGACGCGTGCCTGAATGAAGTAGGCAAGCGCGACGGTGATGGTCACGCCGGAAATGACCGGCATCACATCTGCCACCGGGGTATCCTTCTGCCCCATGATCAGGTAGAGTACCTGTGCCGCAATGGACACAAGGATGCAGGCGGTGACGATGGGGTTCGTGCCCTGACTCTTGAAGTAGTTAGTGCCGCAGTTGACCATGTAAAATGCGAAGCCAACCACACTTGCAATGGCGGTGAGGGCGGTAAGGTAAGTACCGGCGCCCTGTTTTTTCAGAAAGCTCATGGTATGACCTCCTCAGTTCTTCTTGCTCTTGGACTTGCGGACCGTATTGATATACATTGCAGCGCTCAGCACGGTCAGAACCGCAAATGCGACCTGTGCGCCGGTCAGGGCGTTGTCGTACCAAGTGCGGACGCTGACCAGATGGGTGGTGGGAGCGTAGCCGTCCATTGCGTTGGAGTTTGCCAGCGCATAAGCCTGCCAGGTCATTGCCTGCTTGATGGCAGACAGCAGCGCAGTATCCTTGCTAACGTTCTCCACGGTCCAGTAATCCCACTTCTCGCTGACGGCAGCCATGGTGCTGTCGCCGGTGTTGCAGGTCATGGTGCCGCCGTTCATGGCGTACTCCTTCAGCACGGCGTAGTTTGCGCTCTGAATGAAGTCCTGACTCTCCAGACCCTTGAAGCCCCATTCCTTACGCAGGATGTTCATAAGCAGACCGGTGTGTGCATTTGCAGTGTAGACGCCCACGCGGTTGAATGCGGTCATGACGCCCAGTGCGCCGGCATCCTCGATGGCTGCCTGCGTACCGCGCAGCTCGTTCTCGCGTGCCTGCTGCTCGGTCATAAAGACTGCCACGCCGGTACGGTTGATCTCGGTATCGTTGAAGGCGAGGTGCTTGGGTGCGATGATGCAGCCGTAATCCTTACCGGCAGTGATGTATGCTACTGCCTGACCGGAGGTCAGCATTGCGTCCTCAGAGTAGTACTCGTGGTTACGGGCATTGTAGGGAGTACGGTGCAGGTTGGTGCCGGCGCCCCAGAAGATGGTCAGGTTGCTCCACAGGCTGTAGTTGCCGACCACCTTGCCGTACTCGGCAGCAAGCTCTTTGCTGAAGGTCTGGGCGATCACGGTCTCGTTGCACATGGTGCCGAACTTGTAGTTCAGGTTCTTGTCGTTTTCATCGACTGCGCAGGGGTCGCTGGAAGATTTATCAGTGTTTGCATACTGACCCAGCGTGTAGGAGTTGATGCCGTTGGGACCATCGTTCTGGATTGCTTCGGGGCTCATGATGGATTCGATTGCCTTGGTGGAGGTGCCGCCAAAGCCCAGACGGATCATGCCGTCTTCCAGACTGATCTGGTCCATCAGCAGGCTCCAGCGCTCATCGTCCAGATCGGAAACGCCCTTCAGATCGGCAAGGGTCAGACCGTTCTGTGCGCCGAAGGTGACGGTAGAAGGATCGCCGTTTGCGTTGATCTCGTAGGTGTCGTTGTCCATGATGTCCACCATCTCATCGGTGGCGGTCAGGTCGGTGTATGCCTTGGGGAAGGTGCCTGCCCAGTCGGAACGGGTCAGGTAGGTAACGGTACCGGGCATCCAGTAGTTCAGATCCATATCTGCCAGCTGGTTCTCCACAGCGGTGCCGTTCTTGGTGGTTGCGAAGGAAATGTTGTCGAAGGAAGAAACATTCCAAGTCTTTGCCTTTTCGGCATCGCCGTCCACAGCCTGACCCTGTGCAGCAAGCACATTGTTCACAGCCTCGTGTGCGCCGTTGCCGATGGTGAAGTAGTAGTCACCTGCATCCAGAATGTAGCAGCCCTTGGTGCCGATGGCGTTATCCGCGGTGGAATCCCAGCTTGCCAGATTCTGCAGATCGGTGGTGATGGTCACGGTCTCGCTTGCGCCGGGAGCCAGTTCCTTGGTCTTGCCGTAGTCCAGCAGCTGGATCGCAGACTTTTCCACGCCGTGCTGCTTGTCGTAGTCGGTGTAGGGAGCGCTTGCATACAGCTGCACAACGTCCTTGCCTGCCACATCGCCGGTGTTGGTCACGGTGACCTTTGCGGTGACGGTGTTCTGGTTGGTGTCCACATTCAGCTCATCCAGCGTCTGGGTGAAGGTGGTGTAGCTCAGACCGTAACCGAACGGATAGGTCACCTCGTCATCGTAGTTCCATGCCTTGCCGGTGGAGCTGCCGACGGAGTCGGACGCATTGCCCTGACCCAGCACGGTATCGGCATAACGGGTCTCGTAGTACTTGTAGCCGATGTAGATGTTCTCTGCTTCCACCAGCTCAGAGTTCATGTTGATATCGGAGTTGGCATTGGTCCACTCGTTGTCGCCGTAGTTCTGCGCGGAAGGTGCGTTCGCATTGGTGACAACATAGGTGTCGGCAAGATGACCGGAGGGGTTTGCCGCACCGGACAGCACGTCTGCCACACCGTAGAAGCCGTAGCCGCCGGGCAGACCGATCTCCAGCATGGCATCCACGCCGTCATTGTCCTTCAGCTCCTGCACTTCCATAGCGGAGGCATTGTTCAGCAGGACGATGACCTTGCCGCCGTTTGCCTTCTTTGCCTCGACTGCGGCGTCGATCAGGGCGCGCTCGTCATCGGACAGACCCAGAGGATCGGTCTGGTTCAGGTTCTGGCTGGGATCCACGCCTGCCTTGCCGGGCATGTAGCTGCGGTTCTCACCAGCTGCACGGGCAATGGTGACGATCATGACGTTGTAATCGTTCATGCTGTCCTTCCAGCCGGAATCTGCCGCGTTCATTGCTGCCTGAGAAGGCTCCTTGCTGGTGAAGTAGCCGGTGGTGGTGGGAGCAACGATGCGGTAGTAAGTCTTGGTGCCGCCCCAGGACTGGATCTCAGACTTGAAGCTCTCCTGCATGGTAGCAGAGGTGTACATCTGCTGCAGGGTGGGGTTGATGGTGTAGCCCTTTGCGGCAAGTGCGCCCACAAAGTCGATGGTATCGGCATCGGTGCCCTCATTGACTGCGAGGCTGGAGCCCATGTCACCGCCCTGTACCGGGAAGTAGCTGGAGAAGCCCAGCAGGCTCACCTTGCTCATCTCGTCCGCGCTCAGGGGCAGCGCGCCGTTGTTCTTCAGCAGGACGGTGCCTTCCTCATTCATCCGCTCGCCCAGATCCTGAATTGCCTGGAGCAGCTCGGTGGTGGAGCTGTAGTCGGACTTATAGGTGTACAGATCCACGCCATCGATGGATTCGGTCACCAGCTTCGTGCTCTTGGTGCCCAGAAACTTGTCGATGTCGGTCCGGAATCCGTTCACGATGGGCTGGGCACAGATGCTCAGCGCCAGAACGGATGCCAGAACGGTGGTCGCGCCGCGCCATGCGCGGCGACCGGAATTAGCATTCTTCATGGTTGTCCTCCTTAATTGATTCTCCATATACAATACAGTGGTTTCACTGTTTTGCCTTGCGTGCGGCGATTTCTGTCTGTTCGGCGGGCAGGTTCTTTTCCACCGTCCAGAAGATCAGCAACAACAGACCGCCGATGATGTAGCAGACCGTCTCCACCCAGATGTAGCTCACCGAGATGGCGCTCTGCACGGCAGCAGTCTGTGCGGCGGTGCCCAGTGCGACATCCGCTGCCTGATTGTAGCCGCTGCCTGCCAGCAGTGCGCTGAAGATGGAGTTGCAGATGGGGGTAGCTGCCACCATCAGGGAAGAATAGATGGACATGGTCAGACCATCGGTGCGGATGCCGGTGCGGTACTCGATGTGATCAATGACGTCCGCGATCATGGCAAGGATCAGGTAGCAGGCCGGAGAAGAACCGAGGCACTTGAGTGCCACGCCGATCGCCACCGGAACGATGTTGCCGCCGCCGATGCCGGCAATGATGCCGCCCACGGCACCCAGCAGCATGAAGCCGCCGCAGACCAGACGCTTGCCGAACTTATTGGCAAGCGGCACCACGATGGCAGCCGCCACAGCCATAGGGATGGCACCCAGAATGCCCAGCAGGGACTGGGAAGCGCCCCATGCATCTGCCGTGCCGAAGAAGGTGTTGTCCAGCACCCACTTGCAGAAGTAGGTCATGGAGCCGTTCTTCATTGCGCCGCTCCACTGGAACAGCATGTAGAACGCCATGACGATCCACCACATCCGGTCCGAAACCACGGCATGGACCTGCTCGCTCAGAGAGACGGTCTTGCGGGTCGGCTCCTCTTCGGCGCTGCCTGCCGCCATGCTCTCCTCGGTGATGCGCTCACGGGTAAAGGCGAACTGCAGGTAGATGGTCAGTGCAGAGAAGATCGCCACTGCCAGCATGGTGATGAACCACAGGTTCTGGTTCTCTTTCAATGCGAAGGAGACCAGCATGGGGAACACCATGGAGCCGCAGCCCATCACGCCCAGACCGGCAATGTTGGTGAAGGAAGCAAGCGCACCGCGCTGCTTGCTGTCACGGGTGGAGACCGGGATCATCGTGGAGTTTGCGGTGTTGTAGATGGGGTAAGCCACCGCATAGTACAGGTTGTACGCAATGGCGATCCAGACCATCTTTGCCGTGCCCTCGAAGGGAACGATGAACATCAGCACGCTGGACACCGAGAGGGTGAGCGCGCTGAGCAGGATCCACGGGCGCGCCTTGCCCGCCAGCGCTTTGGTGCGCTCGATGAGCTGACCCACAATGAGGTTTGCCGCAACGATCAGCACCGTGGAAACCAGCTGCAGCGTGGTCAGGAACGCCAGATCCAGCTTGAGCACATCGGTAAAGTAGCTCTGCAGGATGCTGGTGAAGATGCCGGACGACAGCAGTGCACCAAAGGGTCCGATGAAGTAGCCGAACAGCATTTCCGGCAGCTTCACGTCATCGGAAGTGATCCGCGATTTTGTCAGCGGACCATTCCAGAAGTTTGATTTGCTCATGGGGTGATAGCCTCCTTATTTTACGTCGGCATGCACCGTGTGCACACCGCTTTCCAACTTAACAGGAGCCGCACCGGGCAGCGCCACCGTACATTCGGTGCCCACCGGAACCGTCACGGTGGCAGCCATCCTGCCCTCTTCCAGCTTCCACCCTGCCTGAATGGTGCCGTAGGGGGTTTCCAACTCGCCTTCAGCGTGGGTCAGGTCCCCGCCCGGCAGCGGTGCAAAGCGGAAGCTGCGGTAGCCCGCTTCCACCGGCTCGATGCCCAGCACCCGGCGGTACAGGAATGCGCCCACCGCGCCGGATGCGTAATGGTTATAGGAGATCATGTTGTCGGTGCCGTCATCGCCGATGGGGCACTGACCGTTCTCGTCCAGACCGTCCCAGCGCTCCCAGATGGTGGTGGCACCTACCCGCACCTCATACAGCCAGCTGGGGCAGCGGGTGTTCAGCAGCATTTTGTATGCCACATCCGCATAGCCGTTGTCGGCAAGGACAAAGAGGATGTGCGGGGTGCCGGGGAAGCCGGTACCGATGCAGTAGTTGCTCTTTTCCACCAGCTCCACCAGATTGTCCGTGGCAGCCGCCCGGACGTTCTGCGGGAACATGCCCAGCTTCAGAGGCAGGACATAAGCGGTCTGAAACTCTTCCTTCGTTCTGCCGTTGCCATCGGTCAGGACCGCACAGTACGCATCCGCCACCTTTGCGGCAAGGTCCGCGTATTCCTTTGCGTCCTCTTCCTTGCCCAGCAGCTTTGCGATCTGCGCCAGCCGGGAGCTGGTGCTGTACAGGCTGGCGGTTGCGGTGTAGCGGCTGCGCTTCTGCCACTGGCTCATCTGCGGCACGTCCGGTGCCACCCAGTCGCCAAAGTGCAGCGTGGCGGGGGTGTGCCAGATGTAGCGGTTCTTGCCGAAGCCGAACCCTGCCCAGAAGCGGCACGCTTTCAGGTAGCGCTGCATGGTGGGGTACATCCCCCGCAGGATGGACAGATCGCCCTCTGCCTCGTACATTGCCCACGGGACCAGAACACAGGCATCGCCCCACCAGTCGATCGCCATCTCCGGCATGGTGGCGGGGAAGCCGTAGCCCTGCACAGGCACGGTGTTGGGCAAGCCGCCGGTGGGCAGCTGCTCCGAGCGGACATCCCGCAGCCACTTTTCCAGGAAGCGGTCCGGGGTGAAGTTGTAATATGCCGTAGGCGCGAATGCTGCGATATCGCCGGTCCAGCCCATGCGCTCATCGCGCTGCGGGCAGTCGGTGGGGATATCCACAAAGTTGGATTTTGCGCTCCATGTAATGTTGCTCTGCAGCCGGTTCAGCATCTCGTTGGAGCAGTGGAAGGACCCGCCGTGCTCAATATCGGAATAAAGGGCGACCGCTTCCAGCTCGATGTCCTCCGGCTTTACGCCGCGCACCCCCGCATAGCGGAAGCCCATGTAGGTGAACCGGGGGTGATAGCTCTGCACGCCATCGTGGCAGGTGTAGGTTGCGGTCGCCTTTGCTGTGCGCAGGAAGCTGGTGTTCAGACTGCCGTCCGGGTTCAGGATCTCGGCATGGCGGATGGTGATCACCTGCCCTGCCTTTCCCTTGACCGTAAAGCGGATGACACCGGCAAAGTTCTGTCCGAAATCGTAGATCACTTCGCCGTCCGGTGCAGTCGTGACCGCCTGCGGCTTCATCACCTCATGCTCGCAGACCGGCGAGCCGTAATCTGCAAGCAGTTCCGGGTGCACCCGCAGCGATTCGACTGCGGCGTTCTTCCAGCCCTGCGGCGTTACGGTGGCATCGTAAGTCTCGCCATCGTAGAGATCTGCCATCCGGACCGGACCGCTCTCGGTGACCTGCCAGCTCGTGTCGGTGCCAAGGACCTCTTCGGTCCCGTCCGTGTAGCGGATGCGCAGCTCGGCAAGCAGCGCCTGCCGGTCTGCGGTCACCCGGTTCTTGCGGGTAAAGACGAAGGAGCCCACCGCCCAGCCGCCTGCCACGGTCGCCGTCAGCTCGTTGCTTCCGGTCAGCAGCTCCGTGACATCGTAGGTCTGGTACTGCAGCTGGGATTTGTAGCTGGTAAAGCCCGGGGCAAAATACTGGCTGCCCAGCTTTTTGCCGTCCAGTTCCACCTCGTAGATGCCCATCGCCGTCGCGTACAGCCGCGCCCACGCGACCGGCTTTTTCGTCTGGATGCTCTTGCGGAACACCATCGGCACCGGGGAGACCTTCTTCTCGGTGAATTTATAGCTGCCGTCGGTGATCCACTGTGCCTTCCACGCGGTGCCCATGCGTCCCGTTTCAAAGGTCGTTTTGGCGTAGGCGGTCTCGCCCGCGTCATCCGTTGCCGCCAGCTTCACCGAGTAGGTAGTAAACGGCTTGAGCGCCGCTCCGGCATAGACGGTGCCCTTCTGTGCCTCGTCCCCCAGCGCGGTTTCCCAGTCGCCCACCTTCAGCTGCGCGGCGACAAGCTTTGCCCCGGCGCGGTCGCTGCGGACCGCAAACCCGAAGCGGGGCGATGCCTTGTCCGTGACACATCCGCTGCGCAGATGCTCCACCGTCAGACGCGAAATTTCAAACATGGTGTTCCTCTCCTTCCAGACCAATGCTGCAATGAGCCGTGCGTGCACCATCTGCCGCCGTCAGCTCTACGGGGGCGCTGCCATCGGCAAGTACGATGGCAAGCGCTTCGCCGTAATAAGTATCGGTATCCTGTTTCAGGTATCCGTCCGCATTGTAGGGGCAGGCATTGCCCAGTGCCAGCAGCCTTCCGCCGGTCACCCGGACCGAAATGCGGTGGCGTTCCATGGGCTTTGCGATGCCCGCCGGGTCGGTGTAGCGCAGGCGGATGAACGCGAGATGTCCTGCCCGAATGGTCGGCTGCTCCGGCTCGCACCGCAGCTCGGTGGCGGATGCTGCCGTATTCAGGACATCTCTGCCCAGCTCCCGTCCCGCCGCATCGTAGGCGATCGCCGTCAGGGTGCCGCTTTCATACGGGATGCGGAACTGGGTCTTGCAGTCCTTCCGGAAGGTTTTGCTGCCCATGCTCTTTCCGTTGAGCTGCAGCTCCACGCGGGCGGCACGGGCGTAGACTTCCACCACTGCCTTCTCCCCTTCGCAGCCGCGCCAGGACCACGAACGCCGGGCGTTGGTCATCTTCCATGCGGAGGGCGAATGCTTGCCCTCGTGCCCCAGCGGCCGCACCGCAAGGATGGGTCCCTGTTCCAACTCGAATGCCACGCGGGTGTAATCCGCTTCTGCCAGCTCGCTGCCGGTCAGGTCGATGCGACCCGACCCGGCGGTCATCCAGCCCGGACCGTGGCTGAAGTCCGGGGCGTAATCGGCATATTCCCAGCTGCCCACGCCCACCTCGCCGAGATAGTCGATGCCTGCCCAGACAAAATCGCCCAGCAGGCGCTTTTCGGTTTTTGCCTGTTCCCAGAAGCGATAGGCATCATCGCAGAAGGTTTCGGTGCCAAGGATCAGACGCTCCGGGTATTTTTTCAGGTCGTGCTCATACCGCAGGATACCGTAGTTGTAACCGGCAAAGTCCATCTTGGCAAATGCACCGCGGGTGCGGACATCGCAGCCGTGGAGGGTGGCACCGATCTTCATCGTGTTGGCACCCATCAAACCTGCAAGATTGTTATAAAATTCGCTGCCCACCGCCTTTTTCTTTTTGCCGCTGCTTTCCAGCTCCTTCTTTGCCTTTTCGTCGCTGTAGACGCCAAAACCCATGGAGCTGAGGAAGTTGAAAAAGATATTCACGCCGCAGGTCACCGGGCGGGTCGCGTCCAGACTGTAGAGATACCGCGTCAGCTCCCCAGTCAGGAAGATACCCTTGGGCTGTGCTGTCTCACTGACCTCGTTGCCGGTGGAATACAGGATCACGCAGGGGTGGTTGTAATCCTTCGCCACCATTGCATCCAGATCCTTTTTCCACCACTGTGCAAAGTCGTCCACATAATCATGGACCGTTTTGTGAATGTACCAGCAGTCCACAAATTCGTCCATCACCAGCATGCCCAGCCGGTCGCAGACGTCCAGCAGCGCCTTGCTGCAGGGATTGTGCGCCGAACGGATCGCATTGTAGCCTGCCTTTTGCAGCAGCCGCACCTTGCGCTCCACCGCGTCCTCCCAGCACGCCGCACCCAGAATGCCGTTGTCGTGGTGGATGCATGCGCCGCGCAGGATGATCCGTTTGCCGTTGAGCAGCAGCCCTTTGTCCGCGCCCCATTCCAGAGTGCGCACGCCGAACCGGACCGTGGAGGTATCCTCGCAGCTTCCGTCCGCACTGCGGTAGCATACGGTGCACGGATAGGTCTCCGGGTCCTCGCAGCTCCACGGACGGACACCGCTCAGGGTGAACTTCGCTGCCACTCTGCCGGAATCATCGGTCTGCAGGGTCTGCTTTGCGCCGGGCAGCTCAATGGTGATCTGTCCGGGTGCGGTGCTCTCTGCCGTGACCTCCACAACGGCGGGCGAAAGCGACAGGGTCCGGATGCGGACGCCGTCCGTTTTCAGCCGTTTTTTCGGTGCGATGTGGAGCCATACCGGGCGGTACAGACCTGCGCCGGAATACCAGCGGCTGTTGGGCTGGTCGGCATTGCGCGCAATGACCTTCAGCTCGTTTTCGCCCGCCAGCAGCGCGTCTCCCGCCGGGGCAAAAAAGCGGGTGTAACCGTAGCGCCAGCTTGCAATCTTCACATCGTTCAGCCAGATCTCCGCGTTGTGGTAGACCCCCTCAAACTCCCAGAATACATCCTGTTCCAGCCAGCTTTCCGGTGCGGTGAACCGCTTGATGTAGCAGTAATCGTGTCCTTCGTACCAGCAGCCGTTCACGCCGCTGGGGCAGTGCGCTCCGCGCGGCTCGGCAAGCATGGCATCGTGCGGCAGATCCACAACCACCGCCTTGTCCATCTCGCTCAGTCGGCTGAAGCTCCAGCCTTTATTCCACTCGACTGTCTGCATGTGACACGCTCCCTTCTCTTCCCGGATACCATACCACAAATCCCCTCAAAATCCCCGTTTTGTTCGCAAATGGTCATTTTTTTGGCACAAATCAAAAAATCTTCTGGCATTTTTGACAAGAAAATTCAGTCACAATTTGTTCACAATGCCCAGAGACAAAAAAATCCCGACCGAAGTCGGGATCCGGGATTCAATTCTGTTCCAGCGGGATCAGCACCCGCAGCTCAAACCAGCCGTCCCGGGTGGACACCGTTGCCGAGCCGCCGTACTTCCGGGCGGTCGCCTGAATGCTCTTCAGACCGAAACCGTGGTACCGCCCGTCCGCCTTGGTGGTGATGGGCAGCCCGTTCTCGAACTTCAGCGCACCCTCATAGCAGTTCTCGATCCGGATGGCGGCAAAGCCCTTCTGGCGCGAAACGCTGAGATGGATCAGCCGCCGCTGCGGGTCTGCGATCTTGGAAACGCTCTCGATGGCATTGTCCAGCGCGTTGCCGAACAGGTTGCTGATGTCCATCACATCCATAAAGTTCAGCGCCGTACCGTCCGCCACACAGGTCAGCTGGATGTTCTGGGCGTTGCAGGTCATGCTTTTGCCGGTCAGCACCGTGTCCAGCACCTTGTTGCCGGTGTCACTGTTTGCCTCGTAGGAGTGGATCTCCTGCTCCATCTGGTCCAGGATCTGGGTGCGCCCGCTGACGCTCTCGCTGCGCAGGATGGCGATCTGATGCTTGAGGTCGTGGTATTTGCGGTTGACCAAATCAATGCTCTCCTGCCGCATCTTGTAGTTTTCGTATTGCAGCACGAGCATGTTCCGCAATGCATCCGCTTCCCGCTGTGCCAGCAGATCGCAGATCTGGGACTGGTAGGCGATCAGCAGCGCAAGCCCGCCGAAGTAGACGATGCTGCGGGTAGAGTAGATGCCCATTCTGCCGCTGACGGTAAAGGGCGTGTTGACCTCCACATAGCTGATGCTGCTCAGGATATAAATAACGATCGCAATGATCGCCGTGTTGAGCGCCGTCCGGGGCGTGATCTGGAAATCAATGCTGGTGGAGGATTGTCCTTTTTCCACCCACCAGAGCAGCCCGAAGAGAATGCCATAGCTGACCCCGACAAAGAGGCACAGCGCCCACAACGGCTGCAGTGCCGCGATCTCCTGCGCAAAGTACACATACATCTGCCATGTAAGGGATGCAGCAAACCCCGCCGAGATCACACTGCGCGCACAGAAGAAGGTACACTGCCAGATATTGCCCTGGGATGCAATGCAGAGAAACAGCATCATCAGGGCAACGGAGCCTGCGTACAGGACATTGAACATTGCACCGTTGTGTCCGTCGGTCAGTACAAGATAGGTACACAGCATGGCAAGCGCCGCCCCGTACACCGTCCAGCGTTTCCAGCCGCCGAAACGGGGCGGCTGGAAGTGCAGGTACAGGATGCATGCTGCCCAGTCCGCCACCGCCGTGCAGATGCGGGGAATATCCAGTTCATAATACGGCATCTGCATCACACTCCATTGATATAGTTATTGAGCGCGTCCAGAAACGCCTTGCGCCGTGCGCGGGACAGCGCAACCGTTTCTCCGTGGACAATGACGTTCTCGCCATGGACGGTATCCACATATTCCAGATTGACAAGATACCCCTTGTTGCAGCGGAAAAAGCTGTACGCTTCCAGTCGTTTTTCAAACTCCTGCATGGAGCCGGAACCGAGCAGCTCTCCCTCCGATGTGTGGAAGAACAGGTCGTGTCCCTGACTTTCGATGTAGTACAGCTGTTTGATGTCCAGCTTGTGGGTGCCCTCGCGGGTGTTCACCTGCAGAAAATGCCGGCTGCGGTGCTGCAGCCGCTCGATGGCGCGCGCCAGCCGCTGCGAAAATGCAAAATAGGACACCGGCTTGATCACATAGTCCAGTGCATCCACCGCATAGCCCTTAATGGCATACTGCGGCGAATTGGTGATGAAGATGATGATGACCTCTGTATCCACCTTGCGGATCTCCTCCGCCGCCATCATGCCGTCCATGAACTTCATCTCGATGTCCATCAGGATGATATCATACTCCGCCTTGTACCCCAGCGCGATCTCGTCGCCGTCCTCAAACTCCTGCACCGTGAACCGCTCGCCGCTGCTCTGCGCATAGCGAGCGATATATTCCTTCAATTGGCTGCGATAATTCCCATCGTCTTCAACCAGTGCCAGCCGAATCATAGTGTTGTGCCGCTCTCCTTCCGTTTCCCTTTTTCCGGGCAGAATGCTCCCATTTTTCCTGTTCAGTATAGCACAATTTCCAGTCCGGAAAAGCTTTTTCCTCACAAGCGGCGGCTTTTTGTGCACAAACCGAAAACTTTTTGTGAAGATCGGTCAAAAATTACCGCGTTATCTTGAGCATTCTGCCGAATTGCCCCACCGCTGCGCGATACCGCGGCATGCCGCCGGAGCACTTCTCCAAAAAATTTTCCGCCGCGCAAAAATCATCTTGCAAATGCGGGATTCCGATTTGTAATAGAGCTTGTACCCCGGTGTGCGCGAGCATGTTGTGCGATTGAAAAAAGGAAAAAGAGAATATGAGTTCAACTTCCAAAACACTGACCGAAGGACCTCTGGCAAAGCAGATCCTGCTGGTCAGCCTGCCGCTGATGCTTTCCAATCTGCTGCAGGTGTTGTTCAATATGTCGGACGTAGCGGTCGTGGGACGGTTTGCCGGTTCCACCGCGCTGGGTGCCGTGGGTTCCACCAGCATCCTTGTCACCCTGTTCACCGGCTTTCTGATCGGGCTGAGCAACGGCATCAACGTACTGGTGGCGCGCTTTTACGGTGCCCGCCATCCCGGCGATGTGAAAAAGACCGTGCACTCCGCCGCGATCATCAGCCTGATCGCCGGTGTGGCGCTGCTGTTCATCGGGCTGCTGGGGTCCCCGTTCATGCTGCGGCTGCTGAACACCAAGGAGGACCTGCTGCCCGGCGCGATCCTGTATCTGCGGGTCTACTTTCTCGGCATGCCGGCGCTTGCGCTGTACAATTTCGGCAACGCTGTGTTCAGCGCCATCGGCGACACGAAAAAGCCGCTGATCTATCTTTCCATTGCGGGCGCGCTGAACATCCTGCTCAACCTGTTCTTCGTCATCGTCTGCAAGCTGGATGTTGCGGGTGTGGCGCTTGCCAGCGCCATCTCCCAGTGCGTCTCTGCCGGGCTGATCCTGCGGGCACTGACCCGGATGCAGGACCGCTACCGGCTGGAGGCAAAAAACTCCGGCTGGACCCCGCCATGACCCGCAGCATTCTGGGGCTTGGGCTGCCCGCCGGGTTTCAGAACGCCATCTTCGCCATTGCCAACCTGTTCATTCAGGCAGGCGTCAACTCGTTCGATTCCCTTATGGTCATGCAAAGGAAAGCAGGCTGTGCGCATCTTGCGCAGAAAGACCCACTATTCGGGAAATATGCAAATGGTGTGCAGCCGCTTTCCTACATAAATCATAACCCCGCGTGAAAACGCGGGGTTGGCAGAACGGCCCCATAGGGGCCATAATACCAGCCGCGCCTAAAGGCGCACAATGAGCGACGTCAACCGCACACTGACGTCGCTTTTACTTTCTCATACTATCTGTAGGCACTTCTGGCGAATCGTCGTCATCGAAGTCAGCTACATTCTTGAATGGATCTTCGTATTCCTTGAAGCTCAACTGGTCGCACATCTGATCGTTGAACTCTTGTTCCTGAATGTATTTGCGGATCTGTACAAAATCTCATTACAACCACATTGAAAACAAATGATTATCGTTATGTGGTAGCGCCCAATGGCTCGGCAGCCATTATGGAGGCCACATCGCACAATCCTGAAATCATCTTGCTGGATTTGGGCTTGCCGGATATGGATGGCGTTCAAGTCATTCAAACGGTACGCTCCTGGTCCAATACCCCCATCATTGTAATTAGCGCCAGAAGTGAAGACAATGACAAGATTCATGCATTGGATGCCGGAGCTGACGATTATCTGACAAAACCTTTTTCTGTTGAAGAATTATTGGCCCGACTCAGGGTGACGCAGCGCAGACTCGCCCTGATGACGACGGAAATGGTAACCTCCAGTTCTGTATTTGTTAATGGTAACCTGAAAGTGGATTATGCTGGAGGATGCGCTTATCTGGGAGAGGACGAACTGCACCTGACGCCCATTGAGTATAAGTTGTTATGCCTGCTGTCCAAGAATGTTGGCAAGGTACTGACCCATACTTTTCTCACACAAAATATCTGGGGCCGCAGTTGGGATAACGATGTGGCTTCTCTGCGGGTATTTATGGCAACACTGCGGAAAAAGCTGGAGCCAACAGAGGATTCCCCGCAATACATCCAAACACATATTGGTGTGGGCTACCGTATGATAAAAGTAGAACAATACTATGCGGTCGGCCAGTGTTCACAGATGCATCAGATGTTCAACATACCGAATTGAAGCTCATGCCGAATCACCGTTTGAATTTGCGGTCGCTGCGAACCTTTCTGACCGTGGATGACGAAACGTTTGAACGCTTGCAGAAACGGTTTGAGAGCATGGTACGATAACCTGTTTCTGATTTAAAAAACTTGTCAAGAGGGCTGGCACCGTCCAGTTCTCTCTCTTTTTGCCAAAGTTTCCCTTGTTTTTTCTTGCAAGCTGCCGAAAGTATCGTATTTTCAAAACTTTTTGTTGACACGGCTCGATTTTTGTGGTAATCTATCCCAACAATTTAATATAACATATTTATTTAGAGTTCCAGCTCGGCTCCCGAAGGAGCCGGAGCAAGTTTTTAACTTTCTATCGCTACATAACGAACCCGAACCAAGGCCATCCCGGAAGGGATGGTCAGGTTC
>ERZ1034882.305-NODE-305-length-26217-cov-7.407996_pt1 | contig 26217 bp, 18 predicted proteins | sample MGYA00520606_ERZ1034882 | MGnify/ENA primary metagenome ERZ1034882 (study PRJEB33766, sample SAMN09781726) | gut metagenome | biome: gut microbiome | host: Homo sapiens | place: Madagascar | study: EMG produced TPA metagenomics assembly of the PRJNA485056 data set...
GTATTTAATACATTTGGCGCTTTAGCCATTGCAGCAGAGAGCTACGGATTAAAAGGAGCTGTTAGTCTCAGAGTGATTCAGAATATTTTCGGCGTTGTATTTGCGTTAATATTTTGTGCTTTGTTTTATTGGGTTATGTCGAAGAAAAAGGAAACCGGGGCAGTCATGGATGCCAGACGCTAGCCGTCGGTGCCAGCCAGGCATTTTTGGCACTTCTTTTGGCATCTCTTTTGGCACCTCTTTTGGCACCTGGCGCCGGCCGCAGCGCGCTTGAACCACATTTTTGTTTATTTCTGCGGAATATTTCTTGAAAAATTGGATGAATTGGATAAACAGCTTGAAATTTGGATAAAACAGCTTGAAATTTGGATAAAACGGCATGGAATTCTGTAAAAAATCCAAAAATGTCTGAAATAACGCCAATATAATGTGTTAGAAATCAGGTTTGGCTGAAAATAAGCAAAACAAGCGAAAAATCCAGAAAATGTGATGATTTTGGATTTTTTCCGTGTTTCCACGAACTAAAAGAAAAAAGATTGGTTTAGCGAAGTGTAAACACCGTCATTTTGGCTGAAATCAGAAGAAATGCTTTCAATAAGCCAAATTCCTAATCTAATCAAGCCTGCCATGGATGCCTGCCGCAAACCTGAATGGATTCCAGGCACTATAAACTATTGAGGAGGCTTTAATGTATAAATTCACTGGTAATAGTATCTTTTATTGTCAAAAGAAGATTTGTTTAAACGAGCATACTGTCTATCTTGATGGCAGCATGGCTGATGATGAAGTCTCGCAATATTCCTATGTATATAATGACATACGTGATGTATTTGAACATGCCCTGATTAATGGTTCCGAGACAGAACCGATGAGGGTTTATATCGCTCCATATGTCTACTGGATAGATAATCCTGAGGCGGTTGACACATTGCAGAAGACAGAAGGCTATTCTTTGCCATATGGAATGGTAGTGAAATGTGAATATCTGCATCTTCATGGACTGACAGATAATCCGTATCAGGTGGTGATTGCTGGAAATCGTGGGCAATCAAATGGAGCAAATGGTAATTACACATTGTTTCATTTTGATGGTGATGGACTTACTATGGAAAATCTGACATTGGGAAATTATTGTAATGTTGATCTGGATTATTCATGGAATCCGGCATTGAACCAGAGGAAGCGTACAAATACAATTACCCAGGCTCAGCTTGCAACACTGTCTGGTGACAAATTTCTGGCAGTTAATTGTAATTTTATAAGCAGGCTTAATCTGAGACCTGTATCTGGTGGGAAACGAAGCCTGTATTATAATTGCCATTTTGAGAGTACTGATGATGCACTCAATGGTAATGCTGTTTACGAGAAATGCAGCTTTGATTTTTATGGTGGCAGGCCACTTTATGATACTTATGGCAGCGGCGCGGTTTTTCTTAATTGTGATTTTAATTCTAAATTGATGAATGTACAGTCAGAGGTTCATCAGTATTTCACTAAAGAAGGAGGACCGGTTACAGCCGTAGACTGCCGCTTTCATTATGATTATGGAGATATGGCTGATGTTGATATCAACTGGACAAAGTATCCACAGTCATCTCTGCGCTGTTATTCATACAATCTTACAAAAAATGGAAATGCATTTAGCATAAAATCAGGTGCTACTGTTGATTTAACAGGTAAGAAGCTGTTGTCTGCTTACAGACTGATGGTAGATAACAAGGTTATGTATAATACCTATAATCTTTTGAGAGGAAATGATGACTGGGATCCAATGAACCTCAAAGAGACTGTAAATGCTCTTGGCACTGATTATGTGGATATTCCAACATTAATGACTATAAAATCTGGTGCAGATGTAATTACCAGCGGAGTGGATTGTACAGAGTTAAAATCAGAGATATTCCTGTTCAGTGATTCAACGATAACTGGTAGTGGTAAGTTATCTGGTAAAGAAACCCATGTTACTTCAGATGTGAGATGGCATGTGGCATCGGGCGAGGAAGCTTATATAAGCCTGAAAGATAATGGTGATGGTAGCTGCACTGTGAGCGGATGCAATTCTGGTACTACTGCTAAAAATGTACTTATTATTGCTGACACGCCGGACGGCATAGAGGCTGCCACGGAATTAACGGTGAAACCATATTTGCAGGAGGCTCCTGCTTTTAATGTCATGCCACAGATTAAAATGGAGAATGGGGCTTTGAAACTGAATTATTCTCTTGAACTTGATGAGGCTGCGGATGAGTCTTTGATTTGCTGGTATCGTTGCAGAGACAAAAAATGTTTGGATGAATCGCCTGCACTTACGGCAATTTCGCGGTTTGGCAGACCAGAGAACATCTATCAGCTTACTGCAGGTGATGTTGGATATTACATTATGGCTGTAATCACGCCAAAGAGTTCTAACAGTGAGTATGGCGGGCAGTTTTCTATTATAACTGAAGAACCGATAAATATTGGACAGGTTGACAATCCGAACTATCTGGATACGGACTTTCACAGCTTTCCGCTTACAAAGCAGCCTCTTATAAAAGCAGGATTTTGGACAGTAGACAGTTTTCGTCCAGAAGATACATATAATTTTGGCATATGGTCTGACTCTGCAAATGATACTCCATGGGTATATGGTTATGCAGGAAATGGCTGTGTTGGCTGTGGTCTATATCAGGGAACGCAGGGAGCGCGTTTAATGTATACACCAGTGTCTGACAAAATTAAAGATATGTATTTACAATTGACTGTTGACCCTGCTAAAACAGCCGGGCAGGGATTTGGAAGTGCTGACCAATACATGGATATCTGTGTAAAATTTGACACTTCGCGGTTAAGCGGCTATGGTCTGCGTATTGCGAGGACTGTTGCAGCTTCTAATGCTGTGTCAATGATGCTTGTGGAATATATAGATGGCAAAACGATATTTCTTACCAGTCCGGTCATTGCATCCTGCTATCAGACTGGCTGTACAATTGAGTTAAATGTTACCGGTTCCAGCCTCAGGGCGCATGTAGAGAGTACTACGCCGCAGCTTGATGACCAAAAGAAAATGGGCTGGAAGCATGTAGTTGATTTAGAAGCTCAAATCAAGCCAAATGATTTTGGAGGAATCTGTATTCAGCATACCGGAAGTGTTGGTACGGGAGGCTGGCAGAATTGCACGATGCTACATAGGCTATGGTGCCGTTGGTGCCAGGCACTGTAAACTCTCCCTGCAAACGACAGAAAGCCTAAGCTGGTTGCCCATTACTTCCGCAACAGATGGAACAACATTCCTGAATTTGATTACAAAACTAAATAATATGTGTTGTAGTAGTGCAGATATTAAAAATAGTATCTGCACTATTGCATATATTCCTGCAAAGCATGATGAATACAAGGATATGAGGTGATTGTATCATGATTTGTGAATAATTTTGTGAATTTTATAACAAAATATAGTGGACAAAATACAAGAAAATGGTTAATATGTACATATGATATATAAGAGGTGTAAAAACCAACTGATATTCAGCTGGTTTTAATAATGAAAGAAAGGGGCGATAAAGCATGAAGCAGTTTACATATGTAATCACAGATGAGATTGGAATACATGCAAGACCAGCTGGATTACTTGTAAAAGAAGCTAAAAAGTATCAGAGCACTATAACTATTACATGTAATGGTAAGAGTGCAGCTGCAAGTAAGCTGATGGCTGTAATGGGCATGGGAGTAAAGCATGCAGATACAGTGGAAGTCAGTGTGGAAGGACCAGATGAAGATACTGCTTTCGAAGAGATGCAGAAGTTCTTCCATGAGAACCTTTAAAATATAGTCTTAAGAATGATTTGAGAGGGTATACAATATGGAAAGGTATATTGGAAAGTCCGTATATAAAGGAACGGCAATTGGACCAATCAACGTTCTGAAGAAAAAAGACAGTGTTGTCAAAAGAATACATGTTGATGATACAGATGCAGAATTAAGACGCTTAGATGCAGCAAAAGATGCGACACTTAAGCAGCTCGGAGAACTGTATGACAAGGCTTTGCAGGAGGTTGGCAAAGTCAATGCAGAGATTTTCGAGGTTCATCAGATGATGCTTGAGGATGAAGATTATCAGGATGCTATTCATAATATGATAGAGAACGAAAAGGTTAATGCAGAGTATGCAGTAGCGGTAACTGGTGATAATTTTGCAGAGATGTTCGCAAGCATGGATGACGAATATATGCAGGCGCGTTCGGCTGATGTTAAAGATGTTTCTAACCGCATGGTACGTAATCTGAGCGGGGAAGAACAGATTGACTGGAATGATATGGAGCCATCAATTATTGTGGCAGATGATCTGACACCAAGTGAAACAGTACAGATGGATAAGAGCAAGATTCTGGCATTTGTAATGGTACATGGTTCTAAGAATTCACATACAGCAATTCTTGCAAGAATGATGAACATTCCTGCACTTGTCGGTGTACCGGTTGATTTGGATATGCTGCACAATGGAACCAATGCAATTGTGGATGGAAAAGAAGCTGTTTTTTATCTGGATCCAGATGATGCCCAGCTTAGTGAAGCAAAAGAGGCACAGCAGAAGGAACAGGAACAGAAAAAGCTCCTTTCAACTTATAAAGGACGAGAATCTGTTACAAAGAGCGGCAGGAAGATTCATCTTTATGCCAATATTGGAAGTGTATCAGATGTAGCATATGTCCTTGACAATGATGCTGAGGGAATTGGTCTGTTCAGAAGTGAGTTTTTATATCTTGGAAGAAATGAGCTTCCAGATGAAACAGAACAGTTTAATGCATATCGTCAGGTGCTTCAGACGATGGCTGGTAAAAAAGTTGTTATAAGAACACTTGATATCGGCGCAGACAAGAATGTAGATTATCTTGGACTTGGTCAGGAAGCTAACCCGGCAATGGGATATCGTGCTATCAGAATTTGTCTGGAACAGCCAGACATTTTCAAAACACAACTGAGGGCACTTCTTAGAGCTGCCATATATGGTAATTTGTCAATAATGTATCCGATGATTATTTCTGTGGAAGAAGTAATGTGTATTAAAAAGATTGTTGAAGAAGTTGCAAAGGAGCTTGAGGAAGAGAATATTCCTTATATGATTCCAGAGCAGGGTATTATGATTGAGACGCCGGCTGCGGTCATGATGAGTGAAGAGCTTGCAGAACTGGTAGATTTCTTCAGCATAGGTACGAATGATCTTACACAATATACACTGGCTATTGACAGACAGAATAACAGACTGGACAGATTTTATAATTCACATCATGAGGCTGTTCTTCGTATGATACAGATGACTATTGATGGAGCACATAAGCATGGCAAGTGGGTTGGTATATGCGGTGAACTTGGAGCAGATACAACTCTGACAGAAAGATTCGTAAAGATGGGAATTGATGAACTCAGCGTGTCACCTTCAATGGTGCTTGGAGTCCGTAGTAAAATATGCGAAATGGAGTGATAGTCAATGAGAATATATAAAGCGCAGGATTATGCAGGTATGAGCAGAAAAGCGGCTAATATTGTATCTGCACAGATTATTATGAAACCAGATTGTGTTCTGGGACTGGCGACAGGTTCTACACCGATCGGTCTCTATAAACAACTTGTTGACTGGTATAATAAAGGAGATCTGGATTTTTCAGAAGTCAGAACGGTTAATCTGGATGAATACAAAGGTCTCAGCCGTGATAATGATCAGAGTTACTATTACTTTATGCACAAGAATTTATTTGATCATGTTAATATACCTGTCGAGAACACACATTTACCTGATGGAATTGAATTGGATTCTGAAAAAGAATGTAACAGATATTCTAAGTTAATACAGTCCATGGGTGGAGTTGATTTACAGGTTTTAGGGATTGGACATAATGGTCATATTGGATTTAATGAACCTGGCGAATCCTTTGAAAAACAGGTTCATTGTGTTAATCTTACTCCTTCTACAATTGAAGCTAATAAGAGATTTTTTGCATCTGCAGAAGATGTTCCAAAGCAGGCATACACAATGGGAATCAAGACAATTATGCAGGCAAAGAAAATACTGATTGTTGCCAGCGGTGAGGATAAAGCAGAAATTGTAAAAAAAGCATTTTTTGGTCCTGTTACACCACAGGTTCCAGCGTCAGTTTTACAGCTGCACAATGATGTTACGCTGGTAGCGGACGAAGCAGCGCTCAGCATGATTTAATAAGCGGGTGTACGACAGATAGAAGGTGTGAACAGATGATTATAAAGGATGCAAATGTTTTTACACAGGATAATTGCTTTGTTAGAACAGATGTTGTAGTTAAAGATGGAAAATTTGCAGCTATATCTGATATACCAGAGGGAGCTGGAGAGGTAATTGAGGCTGATGGGCTTTATATGATTCCGGGACTGGTAGATATACATTTTCATGGCTGCAAAGGTGCAGATATGTGTGATGGCACCAGGGAAGCTCTTGATGTTATTGCAGCGTATGAGGCATCTGTTGGTGTGACAAGTATATGTCCTGCAACTATGACAATACCTAAAGATGAACTTGTTAAAGTTATGAAAAATGCTGGTGAGTACTCTTATAATGGTGGAGCACATATTGTCGGCATTAATATGGAGGGACCATTTATAAGTCCTTCAAAAAAGGGAGCACAGGCAGCGGATAATATAATGCATTGTGATTACGAATATTTTTGTAAACTTCAGGAGGCAGCGAATGGTTTGATTAAGCTTGTCGATATTGCTCCGGAAGAACCAGGAGCTATGGAGTTTATAGATAAAGTAAAGGACAATGTTGTAGTTTCGCTGGCTCACACAGCATCAGATTATGACACCGCGAAAGAAGCTATAGAACGCGGTGCATCTCATGCGACACATTTATATAATGCAATGCCGCCATTGAACCATAGAAATCCTGGGGTTATAGGAGCTGTCAGGGATTCTGGCAAATGTCATGCCGAACTTATCTGTGATGGTGTTCATATTCATCCTTCAGTAATTCGTGCAACATTTGCAATGTTTGGTGCAGAGCGCATGATTTTGATTAGTGACAGCATGAGAGCCACAGGACTTGATGACGGAGAGTATACTCTTGGAGGACAGCCTGTATCTGTAAAAGGTAATCTTGCAACTTTGCATGATGGTACAATTGCCGGGTCTGCAACTAATTTAATGGACTGCATGCGTTATGTTGTAAAGAAAGCGGGATTGTCTCTGGAGACTGCGGTAATGTGTGCTGCATCTAATCCTGCTAAAGAAATAGGAATATTTGATGAGGCAGGAAGTATAGCTGTTGGAAAAAGAGCAGATTTTGTGCTTCTGGATAAAGAATTAAATATAGTTGGCGTATACATAGATGGAAAGGAGATAATATGTTAGGTTTTTTAAAGGGAAAATCAAAGGACAATACAATCTATTCTCCATGTAATGGAAAAGTAGTTCCACTTACAGCGGTTTCAGACCCGACATTTTCTGAAAAGATTCTGGGTGATGGGTTTGCTGTAATTCCATCAGAGGGTAAAGTATATGCTCCAGCTGATGGCGAGGTCACAATGGTCTTTGATACGCTTCATGCGGTTACAATAAAGACAAATCAGGGAACAGAACTTCTTATTCACATTGGACTTGATACAGTCACACTTAAAGGAGAGCCTTTCTCAGCCCATATTGCTTCTGGAGACAAGGTAAAAAGAGGTGATTTGCTTCTTGATGTGGATCTGGACAAAATCAAGGCAGCTGGACTGGATATAATAACACCTGTTATTATATGTAACACAGATGACTATAGTGATATAAGTATTCTGAAAGAGGGAGAGGTTTCCCTTGATGATGCAATTCTGAAGATTTCTTAATCTTTGGGAGATTACTAATGAAACTGATTGGATAAAATCCAGTTTAAAATAACATAAAGGAGGAGAAACTTATGAAATTTCTTCAAAAATTGGGAAAAGCGTTAATGCTTCCCGTAGCGGTACTGCCTATCTGTGGTATTCTCATGGGTATTGGTTACTGGCTCTGTCCAGCAACAATGCAGGGTGGTGAAATCCATGGTGCGGCAAATCTTATTGGCCTGTTTCTTGTAAAAGCTGGTGGCGCTTTAATTGATAACATGGCTATCCTTTTCGCAATTGGTGTTGGTGTAGGTATGTCGGAAAAGAACGATGGTACCGGCGCAATTGCAGCACTTGCTTCATGGTTAATGATTACAACACTTCTTTCTACAGCATTTGTTACAACCATTATACCATCAATTGCAGATAGTGCTACTAAGACACTTGCATTCAACAAGATTGCAAACCCATTTATCGGAATTCTTTCTGGTATAATTGGTTCTACATGTTACAACAAGTTTAAGGATACGAAGCTTCCTGACTGGCTGTCATTCTTCAGTGGAAAGCGTTGTGTAGCAATTGTTGCAGGACTTGTTTCAATTCTTGCATCTGTTGTATTACTGTTTGTATGGCCATTACTTTTCGGCGGACTTGTTGCTCTTGGTGAAGCAATCATCGGATTAGACGTTGTCGGTGCAGGTATCTATGCATTCCTTAACCGTCTGTTAATTCCTACAGGATTACATCACGCATTGAACAATGTATTCTGGTTTGATACTATTGGACTTGGTGATTTACAGCACTTCTGGAAAGGTGAGACTTCAGCAGATGTAACATGGAGCCTTGGTATGTATATGTCAGGATTCTTCCCATGTATGATGTTCGGTATACCTGGTGCAGCTTGTGCAATGATTAAGTGTGCGAAACCAGCTAAGAAGAAAGTAGCAATTGGTCTTGTAACTTCAGCTGCTATATGTGCGTTTATCTGCGGTGTTACAGAACCATTCGAGTTCGCTTTCATGTTCCTTGCTCCAGTTCTTTATGTAATCTATGCTTTACTTTATGGTATCTTCACAATGATTACAGTTGCTCTTGGCTTCCGTGCAGGATTCAGCTTCTCAGCAGGTGCGATGGATTTATTATTCTCAGCATCTCTTCCAGCAGCACAGAAGACATGGTTGATTATTCCTTTAGGAATCGCAGCATTTATCGTATTCTACTTTGTATTCCTTTTCGCTATCAAGAAATGGGATCTTAAGACACCAGGTAGAGAAGATGACGATATAGAAGCAGAAAAGAAGGCAGAACTTGCTAATGATGATTACGTAGCCGTTGCAAAGACAATCCTTGAGGGATGCGGCGGAAAAGAAAATATCGCAAGCATTGATAACTGCATCACAAGACTCAGACTTGAGGTAAAAGATATCAGTCTTGTTAATGATAAGGTGATTAAATCAGCAGGCGTTGCAGGTGTTATGAAGCCTGGCAAGACATCAGTACAGGTTATTATAGGAACTAAAGTACAGTTCGTAGCTGATGCATTTTCAAAGCTTTGTGAATAATACATAATAAAGTTGATAAGTGAAAAGAATAACCCCAGAAAGCATATACAAGCTTTCTGGGGTTGTTTTAATTCACATGTAAAATTCTACGATAAGAGAATGATAATTGTATTAATGTCAATTATTTAACAGAATAACTGGATCCTGTTATCTGCAGATTGTCTATATTAGTTCCATGGTTCATATGAACACCAATTGTTAACGGGCTGGAAATTGTTGAGGCAAATGTTAATGTTGCCTTATTGCCAGAGTAGCTCTTCTGTACAGAAGAATCACTTGTCTCGATATCATCGATTGTGTCGCTGAAGCTTATGTTAAGTGTAATAGTACCTTCTATTGAAGACCATTCTGTCTGAAAAAATGCTTTGCCACCGTCAGTACCCCAGTGGTCAAATACGCCAAGGTAATGTGTATTTAAAGCACCATTAGAGACACCGCTTGCAGCATATACGCTCTCAGCAACATCTGAAACTATAGAGATAGCTGGCTTTATATATTTTTTGGACATGGACGACCTCCTTCATAAATATTAATAATATAATCTTGTGTAAGTACAATATAACATAGGAACTAAAATAATGTAAATATTATTATTTGAAATACTCAATAGAGGCATTGAGTTCGTCTGCCTGTGACTTCATATTTTCAGCCATAGTGGTAACATTATTCATCATAGCATTTAATTCTTCAATGTTAGCGTTCATTTCCTGGGATGCAGCGGCATTAGTTGAGCTGACATCTGCAAGGCTGGCACTTGTATTGGTTATTTCGTTGTTAAGCTGAACCATCTGTTCAACCTGTTTCTGGATATCATCAGCTTTATCAGCCGTTAATGTAATCTGTGAATTAAGATTACTGAATTCTCTTAAAACGGTATTAATAGAATCTTTCTGAAGCTGGTTATGTTCCACGATTTTCTTGGAATCATCAACGCATGTGCCACATTCACTGACAAGTTCAGAAATAATTTCCCTGATATTATTAAGCTCGTTGGCTGTATTATCAGAAAGAGTACGGATTTCTTCAGCAACAACAGCAAAACCTTTTCCGGCATCACCAGCACGTGCAGCTTCAATAGAAGCATTTAATGATAAAAGGTTAGTCTGTTCTGATATTTCCTCGATTACCGAAATGATTTCACCGACTTTATTAACAATTTCATTTACATTAGTGATATGTGCTGATATTTCACTTATGCCGGAATCCATTATCTCGCTGCTTTCCTGCATCTGGTGCATCTTTTCATTCATGGCATTACTGCTTTCCTGAACGGATGATGTCTGATTTTTAATATCTATTACAGAGTTATCAATATGTTCTGCCTCAAGAGACATGGTTTCAAGAGAATTATTAATATTGGATATAGAATTTACCATATTGGTTGAACCCTCAGCAACATCCTGAACTGCACGTGATATTTCATCGTTGGCAGACAGTGTCTGGCTGCTTGTCTCGTTAAGCTCATTACTGTCTTCCTGCATTGCATTACCAACATGTTTGATACGTCCTACTATTGAATTTAAAGCTGTTGTCATAGTTTCCATTTCTTCAGTAATAAGACCGACTTCATCGTTAGATTTGCGGATTTTAGAAAAATCCACGTTTAGGTTGCCATCAGCAATTTCTTCAATAAATAGGCTTAATGATGAGAGTGGGCGTGAAATTGACTTGCTGAAAAAATATGAGATAATAATGGCAATAACAAGGATTCCAAGCAGTATTACACTTGAAATATTAGTTATTCTGGTAATTCCACTTAATGCATCAGCCTCATCTGCACTGACAACAACGATATCTTTGTTGTCAAGCACTACATATCCTGCATATTTTACAACGCCTTTAAAATCATAATCAACTATGGCAGGTGCAGGTGTTTTGCCTGATTTAATCTGTTCAACAAGATTGGTTACAACACTGTTTTCAACTGGTTTGCCTACCTTGTCTTTGTCATTGTGGTACAACATTGTTCCATCAGATGAAACGATATAGATGTAAGAGCTTTCTACACCTTTAAGTTTAGTGTCTTTGAGAATGCGGTCATATTCATTATAGGATAAAGACTTGTTGTTATTAACACGCATTTCATTAGATACAAGTTTGGCAGATGTTTCAGCCATGCTCATCATACTGTTCTGGACAGTTGAGCGGATAATAATTCTTGAATTATTTACAATCAGAATCATATTTGTCAGATTGGAAATAATAAGTGCAGCAATTACAAGCGCACATATTTTGAATGCTATAGTGCCTCTTTTGTTTTTTGCTTTGTTTTTCATATTTAATTCGTATCTCCTTTAATGAATTGGGTTATTTATGCTGCAGGAAATTTCTGCTTGTAGCATGTCATACTAATACAATAATACATTTAAATAGGAAATAATACAATAATAATTAAGTATATATAGCTGTCAGTATTATATTATTTTATATATAAAAAATATCGACATAAGCCTCTATACACGTTATAATTAAAATAATTATTAACAAAATAGTTTTATATGGGGAACGTGATGAATTATATAGTATTTGACCTTGAATGGAATCAGAGTCCGGGTGGCAAATCGACATCAGAGGCGATGATGCCATTTGAGATAATACAGATTGGAGCTGTCAAGCTGGACGAGAACCTGAATGAACAGGGTGAGTTTTCAGCTTATGTGTGTCCAGTTGCGTATGACAAGCTTCACAGGAAGATAAGTGAGATATTAGGAATCACTATGGATGACTTGTATGAGAAGGGAAGACCTTTCACAGATGTCTGTAGTGATTTTTTGGAGTGGTGTGGGGAAGATTATACTTTCTGCACATGGGGAAGCATGGATCTTACTGAACTCCAGAGAAATATGACATATCATAATATAGAGAATACACTGGCTCAGCCTTTGTTGTATTATGACCTTCAGAAGCTCTACAGCATACAGTATCAGGATGGCAAGGCGAGAAGTACATTGCAGCGTGTCATAGAGGAATTTGGAATCGAGGAAGATGAAGAATTTCACATGGCAGACAGTGATGCGAGATACACTGCCAAGGTTATGAAGCATCTTGACATGGACAAGGTTGGAGTATTCTACAGCATAGACACATACAGGATTCCAAAACGCCGCAAGGATGAGATATATCTTAATTTCGGCGAGTATGAGAAGTTTGTATCCAAGGGATTTGCCAAGAGAGAGACTGCCGCTTCTGACAGGGTTGTGCGAGGCTGCAAATGTTTCAAATGCGGCAAGCCTATGAAGCGTCTTATCAAGTGGTTTGCCACTAACAGCAAGACTTACTATGGTTTGTTCATGTGTGAGGAACACGGACTTATCAAGGGAAGATTCAAGGTAAAGCAGACGGATGACGACATAAGCTACGCTGTCAGGATAATGAAATGCACTGACGAAGAGGGCGCGGAGAAGATACGCCAGAGGCAGATAAAAGAGCGTGAGCACAGGCGGACCGCCCGTCATAGACATAAGGCGTAATGCGTAAGGCATAGGGTATAGCCTGTTGAACATGTTGTTTATGAGTTTCTCAAGGAGAAACGAATATATGTGACACAAAAACCCACCTGCTATGCGGGTGGAGTCAAATTACGGGATGTTTTATATGTTTGGCTGTGTATGAAGAATATGTGCTGAAAAATCCAAAATTGCGGGTTTCACACTTCGCTAAACCTTACTTTTGGGTCAAATTCAAAAAATATGCGGTAAAATCCAACTTTTCACGAGATTTTGGATTTTTACCGCATATTTTTTAATATCAAGAAAAATCTAAATTCCAGCCATCAAATTTTGCCCGTTTTTTTCATGGATTGGAGCTTTTTGAGGAATTGCTCATGTAAACTCCAAATCTAATGCCTGAAATTAAAACAAATAGAATTGTTCAGCCAGCCTAAACAGCAAGGAAAATCACAGCGATACAGATAACCGCCTGAATTATTGCAAATCTGAATACAACCTGTGGGTCTGACCAGTCACGATTTTTCCTCATATGGTCATGGATTGGTGTACGGATATTCTTGAGTGGCTTAAGATGAAGGAATCTCATACATGAAACCTTGAATAATCCTAATCCGCCATCAAGTATAAGCATCAGTGCCATAGGTATGAAAAGAAGTGGTCTGTGGAGCTTCAAAAATGTAAATGCAATGAACAGACCGATGGCACGAGAACCGGCATCGCCCATAAGAAGGCGGCTTGGTGATGCATTAAACCATAAGTATCCGAGAATACACACAATCATAATAAGTAAAATATGTCTGAAATATGGCTCAATCTCGTATGACTTGAATAAAACATATGTTGAGACAAGTGTCACCACAGAGAGAGTTCCGCACAGACCATCAACACCATCTGAGCAGTTAGTTACATTGATACTTGCCCATATAAGTATGACAATGAGAATTCCGTATATAACAGGATTCAGAGTGACAATCTTATTAGTACTGAATGCAAGTTCAAATGTATTAGGGTTGTAGTGAAGGTATGTCACCGCACCCATGATAGCTATCGCAAAGTCTATAAGACCTTTTTTAAGGTTGCCCCAAGGTGTCTTGGAACTGTCATCAAGGTATCCGCTTAACATAGCTGCAAGAACAAGTATAAGGTAGATAATAAGCTCTGCGTTCATTGGAATGAACAGGACACTTGATAATGTAAATGTAAGTATAAATATGATACCAGCGCCTCTTGGCTTGCCGACTGATTTAGTGCCGTTGATTGCGTATGCTCTTCCGGCATCTCTTGGAAGAGTATTTTTGCCAAATTTAATGGCTGCGCACGTAAGGGCAAATGCAAATAATACACTAATAAATGTAAGAATCTTGATATGTTCTGGTCCAATTAAATAGTAAATCATTAAATCTCTACTCCTTTGACGTTATACGCTGATTATAACACAACATTTGTAATAATAAAAACATTAATTCAATCATACAAATAAGTATTAGCCTTTTTTTATATGCTATGTTATAATGTTAACATATTAACAGAATGTGTAAGAAATCTAAAACACAAAAGTCGTGATTAATAATACTTGAATTATAACAATACATATATGGAAGGATGGAATAATGCATGAAGAATGATACACCTGAGGTTTTCATGACTGAGCTTGATACATATTTATTCGGACAAGGCACTCATTATGAAATATATAATAAAATGGGAGCGCATATAGCTGTTAAAGATGGCAAAGAGGGTGTTTACTTTGTTGTATGGGCGCCAGCGGCAAGAGCAGTATATGTTGTAGGTGATTTTAATGGCTGGAATGGCGAAGGATATGCCATGACACCAGTGTCAGATGGGGGCGTATATGAGCTGTTCATTCCGGGAGCGCGCGAGGGACAGTGCTATAAGTATCTGATAGAATCACAGTCAGGAGAGATGCTTTATAAGGCTGACCCATATGCTAATCAGGCACAGTTAAGACCAGATACAGCCTCTGTCATAACAGACCTCAAAGGATTTAAGTGGACAGATAAGACATGGGTTGAGAATAAGAAGAGAGAGAATCATCTTGAATCAGCCATGTCGATATATGAATGTCATATTGGTTCATGGAAGAAGAAAGATGATGGAACAGAAGATGGCTTCATGAATTACAGGGAGATAGCCAAAGACCTTGCAGAGTATGTTTCAGAGATGGGATACACTCATGTAGAACTTATGGGAATAGCGGAGTATCCTTTTGATGGTTCATGGGGATATCAGGTTACTGGTTATTTTGCACCGACAGCAAGATACGGAACTCCTAAGGATTTCATGTATTTTGTGGATTACATGCACAGCAAGGGAATCGGAGTCATTCTTGACTGGGTTCCAGCACATTTTCCTAAGGATGCACATGGACTTGCTAATTTTGATGGAAGCTGCGTATATGAGTATTCAGACCCTAGAAAGGGAGAGCATCCTGACTGGGGAACAAAGGTATTCGATTATGGCAAGAATGAGGTGTCTAACTTCCTTATTGCCAACGGAATGTTCTGGGTTGACAAGTATCATGTAGATGGATTAAGAGTTGATGCGGTTGCTTCAATGCTTTATCTTGACTATGGAAGAACAGCGGGCAACTGGGTTCCTAACAAATATGGTGACAATGGCAATCTTGAGGCGATGGATTTCCTGAAGCATTTCAACAGCCAGATGAAGGTAAGATTCCCACAGGCAGTAACTATTGCGGAGGAATCTACAGCATGGCCTAATGTAAGTGGTGATCCGGACGATTATAACAGCCTTGGATTCACATTTAAGTGGAATATGGGCTGGATGCATGATTTCACAGAGTACATGAAGCTTGATCCATATTTCCGTAAGTTTAACCACGGCAAGCTGACTTTCAGCCTTGTGTATGCATACAGCGAGAGATTTATACTTGTATTATCACATGATGAGGTTGTTCATCTTAAATGTTCAATGATAGGCAAGATGCCGGGTGAGAGAGCGGATAAGTTCGCTAACTTGAAGCTTGCGTATGCGTATATGGCAGGCCATCCGGGTAAGAAGCTTCTGTTCATGGGTCAGGAATTCGGTCAGTGGAATGAGTGGAATGAGAAGAAGGCTCTTGACTGGTATCTGTTAGGCGAGGCTGACCATAAAGAAATGCAGCAGTTCACTAAGAAGTGTAATAAGCTCTACAGAGATTATCCTTGCATGTATAAGACAGATTTCAGCCCTGATGGCTTCAAATGGGTCAATGCAGATGACAAGGATAACAGCGTATATTCATTCTACAGGGTAAGTCCTAATGGCAAGAAGCATCTGTTATTCGTGCTTAACTTCACACCAGTGCAGAGGGATTCTTTCAAGGTAGGCGTTCCTGCGAAGGGCAAGTATAAGCTGGTTCTTGGCAATGATGAGAAGAATCAGAAGAAGACACTTACAGCTATATCAGATGAGTGTGATGGATTTACACAGTCGCTTCTTATTGATATACCTAAGTATGGTGTGTGCGTATATGAATTTTCAGCCGAAAAGCTTGATAAGAAAAACAGTCTGTAGAGTAAAGTTAAAGTAACATTCTGCGGAATAATCGAGGCAGAAACTAAATTAAATAAACATTTATGACGATAAACTGTGTAGAGCGTATGCTTTACACAGTTTTTGCGTTATTCAGGAGTAAAGCGGGTTAGACAGATAATTTCAGTGATATTCAGAAGAAATTATTATGTGTTTGGCTTAGATAGTCGTTTCTTCTGGGAAAAATCCAAAATTGCAGGAAATGTGGTATTAAAGCATAGGTAGAAAAAGGGCAATCTCTTTATTTCAAGCAAATAAGAGAAAAAATCCAAAATTCAGACAGAAGTTGGCTTAATATAGGAAAATAACAAGAAAAATCCAAAAGTCGGGTTTAGCGAAGTGTAAAACAGGTGTTTTTGGCTTTTTAAGCGAAAATTTGCTGGGAATATCCAAATCAGAAGAAAAACAATTTGCTGGGAATATCCAAATCGGAATAGAGATACAAGATAATGGAAAATCAGGAGGTCATATGATTTATATAGATGGTTCAGAATTTAACAAGACAAGCGGACTGCAAGGCAGCGGCGCATACAGTGCTAATGCAGCGGGTGCAAGCACTGGCAGGACTTCAATCAATATAGCAGACAATAAAAAGAGTGAGGCGGCACAGGCAGCATTTGCAGGTGTTGTAGTGTCTGGCGCATCTGTTGACAGAAAGGCGATGGATCAGAATACATATAACAGCCTGATGAAAGAAGCAGATGACATTAAATCACAGATAATGCAGAGCGCCACAGATGCCAAGGCAAATTTAAAGAATCTTTTCAACAGATTAAATGGCGCAGGTGCAGTGAAGATTAATGAGGATGGATTTAATCTTAATGATTTAAGTCAGGAAGACTGCGCTAATATCGTTGACAGAATTAAGATAGAACTTGCTGCATATAACGAGAATTACAGAGCATATGCAGGCGATATTGATGTAGATAAGATAAAAGAGGTTGTCGGAAGTGAAGCATTTGCACAGCATGTCGCAGGACAGCTCGGTGATAGTGGTGTTCCGGCTACAGATGCGAATATAGATGCAGTTGCAGCCGCTGTGGATAAACTGGACAATTTAGAGAATTCAGATGGTTATCACGTATCTATGGATGCCAAGCTGTACATGGTGTCAAATAACTGTGCAGCAACTCTCGATAATATACAGATTGCAGATCATGCATACAAGATACGTCAGGGAAATATGAGTGACAGCGAGTGGAACGAGCTTAAACCACAGATTGAGAATATCCTTAAAAAAGCCGGTCTTGATGTTAACGAATCAAATCTTGCCAACGCAAAGGCACTTCTTATGGAGGATATGCCTGTCACAGAGGATAACCTTAAATATATGGCAGCAATTGATGAGATAGATTTCTCTAAAGAAAATGTGGCAGACAAGACAATAGATGCGATTAAAGCAGGAATTGCTCCTGAAAATGCAGTTTTAACGAATCAGACAGACATATATAGTGAGGTTGTCAAGGCATTAGGTACACTGGACAAGATTGCGGGCAATGAGTCAGCTTATGTTAAGATGGCACAGGATATGTCAGATGATGGAATTGTGAGCCTTAAATCACTTGATGAGGCATATGAGATGTATGTTGCTGAATCAGGCAGCGCAGTTAATCAGGCTGAATCAGGCAATGGTGTCAATGAAGATGGTTCAGATGCGGCTGGCCAGGGTAAATCAGGACATAATAACAGAGAGCAGAGCAGCACAAGAATGCTTCTTGAAATCCAGATTCTTATGACAGCAGAGGCTGGTATTAATCTTGAAAAAAACGGACTTAATATTAATACAGTTTCAATAACAACATTACATGAAAATCTTCTTGCCTATGATAAAGAGATATTCATGGATGAACTTGGCAAGCAGCTTGCACACGATATAGACAGCGATGAGCTTTATAATACAGCATTTAATACAAGAGAGGCACTTTACAATATAGGCAGGTCTCCAGTTGATATGATTGGAGCTTTGTATAAAGAGCTTGCATACAATGAGAGTGCAGAAAATGTTGTCACAGTGATGTCAGCCGCAAAGACAGGAATGAGCATAAGAGCAAGACTTAACAAGGCTGGTGTGGCATATGAGACAATGGAAAGCACAGTAAGAAGTGATCTCGGTGACTCTGCTAACCGTGCGATAGAGGCAAGTGCAGGAGCTATGTTATCAGACATGGGAATGGAAGATAACGAGAGCAACCGCGAGGCTGTAGGTATTCTTGTTAAGAACAATATGGATGTCACTAAAGATAATGTCATGAATATCAAGGAATTAAAGTCAACATTAGACAGTCTTGTTGCAAATATGAATCCTGAGACAGTTCTTGATATGATTAGAAATGATGTTAATCCATATACAACAGATATCCGTGAGGTCAATGAGTATCTCAAAGCTGAGAACGAGAAAAATGGCAGAGATAATGATGATAAATACAGCATATTTTTATATAAACTGGACAGGACTAATGGCATAACATCAGAGGAGCGCAAGCAGTTCATTGGAATATATAAGATGATGAACATGTTTACAAAGGATGCTGGTAAGGCGATTGGTGCGCTTGCGGCACAGGGAGCAGATATTACAATGAGCAACCTTGTGAGCGCATACAATAGTAGAAAATCATACAATAAAATGGATATGTCGGTTGATGACGAATCAGATATCAATGTCAGTGTATATGAGAATTATTACACTAATCTGTTCATGACAACAGGCGGCAAAATCACACCTAATACTCTTAAAAATGTTAACGAGGATAAGCCAATATATGAGAGAAGTGTCGAAAACTTCTGTGAGGCGGCAGATGAGTTCTATGATGCGGCAGCAGAGGCGGCATATATGGATGAGTATATGGAACTTGTAAGACAGGTCGCAGAGGCAGATTCAGCGGTTATCAATGAGCTTGAACACAGTGGAGAGGATATAACACTTAATAATATTCAGGCTATGGAACAGCTTATGATGTCCGATTTGTTCAATAATAGATTTGGCATTGATAAGGACAGAGCAAGAGATGTATTTGACAGTCTTGGAGACAGGGAAAAGCTTACAGACAAGATAAGCAGCCTTTGTGATGAGGCTTCTGACAAGCTGGCAGAGGAGATAGAGAAGGATGATAACAGCTATGATGTTGTAAAGACAACTTCTATCACACAGATGACAGCGCAGATGATGGTCAGAAGTGCAAGAAGAGAGGATTATACAATTCCGTACGTCAAGGGTGATGGAATTGGTATGATGAAGGTATCATTCAAGTCAGACAGCGAGCAGTCAGGTAAGATATCAATAAGTTATGAAGACAGCATGCTTGGAAAAGTCAATGTCAATATATCAGTTGGTGACAGCGATATACAGATATCAGCATTGTATGAGACAAAAGCATCAATAAGAGGACTTGCTGACAAGCAGGAAACTGATGCGGCAGATGCATTTAAGGATAAACTGGAAAATGCAGCGCAGAGTGTTAAGGATAATTATGGATATAAGAAAGTGGATGTCATAATTAATCCAGTCAGAAATGTTGAGAGAAACATTTATAATAGCGAAGAGACACAGGTTTCAAGCGCAGTTCTTTACAAAATTGCAAAAACTGTCGTTGAAGGTCTTGTGTAAATGAGAATTTCCGCCGATAAAGTTAAAAGAATGATTAAAAGATGACAAAGGATTGTCGGGCTGAGTGGGCATGGATGCCGGTTAGAAAGCAATGTAAGGAGATAAATATATGCGTATTAATACTAACATAAGTGCAATGACTGCTAATAATGCACTGCAGAAGGCACAGGAAAATCTGTCCAACTCAATTAAGAGACTTTCTTCAGGATATAAGATTAATTCATCAGCAGATGACCCAGCAGGATGCGCCATCTCAGAGAAGATGAGAATGCAGATTAAGGGTCTTGACCAGGCTGATAACAATGCGGCAGATGGTGAGTCTGTTCTTAACACAGCCGAGGGTGCATTGCAGGAGTTAAACTCAATGCTTGCACGTATGAAAGAGCTTACAGTTCAGGCTGCGAATGATGTTAACTCAGATGATGAGCGTGCAGCAATTCAAAAGGAGCTTGACAGTATCAATTCAGAGATAGACAGAATAACAACTCAGACAGAGTTCAATACACAGCCACTTCTTAATGGTAACCTTGCAAGAAGAGTTTATTCTAATGTTCAGGGCGTGGTTAATCTTGCTGTATCTGATAACTACACAGCAGGAAAATATGGCGTGACAGTCAAGGAAGATGCAAGACAGGCTGTAGCAGTCGCTGACGGCACAGTTAATATGAGTAGCACAGAGAAGATTGATAAGACAACAGAAGGTACAATCTCAATCAATGGTTATCAGGTAAGCATCAGTGAAGGTGATACACTTGATACAATTATGACTAAGCTTACTGAGGCGGCTGATAAGGCTGGTGGAAGATTTTTTGCAACAGCAAGCCTTAACAATGATACAACAGATAAGACTCTTGTAGGAACTACTACATCAGGTGGTGGTACAATTACAACACCGACAGGTGGTAATGGAACAACGTATGCGGGTTATAAGGCTGCATCAACATATACTGGCAATACCCTCATATTCATGACAAAAGAATATGGTTCACAGATGACACTTGATATAACATGTGACAATAAGGCGCTTGCACAGAAGCTTGGTCTGGGTAAAGCTTATGTTGCATCAGGAGCTGACAAGGGTATTCAGGCACAGGGAAAAGATGTTGTGGCAGAATTCAGTAAAGATGGTGGAAAAAGAGTCGGATTTGCAGATAGTGCAGTTATCTCAACTAAGGGAACCGTTATTACAGTTACAGATGTAAATAACCGTAATTTCCAGTTTGATGTACCTGGCAATGTGGCTGGAACACAGTTTGATGATAGAGCACTTCAGGCAACTAAGACAAGCGGAAATGATAAGAAGATTGAGCAGGAGCTTACAGATGTAGGTACTATGAGCATCCATATCGGTGCTAATGAGAATCAGGTAATTGAGCTTGATATTCCTGCTGTTACGTCATATACACTTGGAGTTGATACAGTTAATGTAATGACAACAGTAACAGCCACACAGGCAATTGCCAAGGTTGATGAAGCTGTCAACAAGGTAAATGAGGTTCGTTCTAAGATTGGTGCGTATTCTAACAGATTTGAGCATACAAGAAATAATCTTGCTGTATCTACTGAGAATGCAGAATCAGCCCTTTCAACAATGATGGATACTGATATGGCAGAGGAGATGACAACTTATACATCTCTCAATGTACTTACACAGGCTGCCACATCAATTCTTTCACAGGCTAATGAAAGACCAGCGACGGTTCTTCAGTTATTACAGTAGGAGTGATGTGATATGAATAAAGAGGCAATTAAGACATTTTCATACAGAATCAGTCAGGCAAACAGAACAGAGCTGGTTGTCATAACTATGGATATGGGTATCCAGTACATAGAAGATGCTATTAATAATGATGATGTAGCTGACTACAAAGAGAATCTTCGCATGGCAAAGAGAGTTGTAGACGAGCTTATAGCAGCACTTGATATGAATTATGATATATCAAGAGAGTTATTCAATGTATACATGGTAATCGAGAGATACCTTATCAAGGCAGGAAGCGGTGCTACTGAGGAAGATTATCATTCAGATGAAAGGGAGCTGCTTCTTAATACAAGTATCAGCATGTTAGGCAAGCTTCGTGAATCATTTCATCAGGTTGCAAAGCAGGATGAATCAGAGGCACTTATGCAGAATACACAGCAGGTATATGCCGGACTTACATATTCAAGCATGGGTGGAGAAAGTGAGACATATAACACAGGTGCTAACAGAGGCTTCCGTGTGTAGGCTCACAGGCTTTTATCGTTAAATTCAATGATGTTATAAATGCGGACAATGAATTTAGTTCATTGTCCGCATTTTATATTTTGTCCAGATTACATTTTTAACTTTCGTCCGCCTCTACGTCTTCTTCTGCGTCGGCGGCTTGATTTAATAATATTTAACATGTATCCAAGAATGAATAACATCACTGCAATTACTATGAATGCCCACAGATTGATAACAATGCATTTCTTAGCCGAATTGGCATTAGATGAATCTGTAACTAATAATGGAGCATTACTTGATGCTGCCAGATTAGCTGGTGTGGAGATTCTCAATGTGGCAGTGCCAACAACGTTGTCTTTTGCCTTAAAATCGAGTCTTGCTGAATATACCCCATTATCATTGGTTGTTGCATAATTATTGTCTATATCGACGCTTACGTCGCCCACAGACATATTCTTAGGAAGAGTCAGCGTCGAAGCATTCAGATTCAAGTCGAGATTATACTGGTTAAATACCTTTGAATCATAGAAGCTGTCGCTTGTAAAGAGTGAGCTTATAGTTGAACCGGAGGTTGTGAGCTTCTTGAAATTAGCAAAGCCCCAGTCAAACAGGTTACGTGTATCGACATATCTTAATTCAGAGTCAGATTTGAAGACAACACAGATAAGCCTCATATCATCTTTTTCCGCAAATGTTACAAGTGTGCATCCTGCCTGGTCTGTAAATCCTGTCTTACCACCCTTGCAGTATTCATATTCGTAAGTCCTGCCCTTTAACATCTGGTGTCTGTGCTTGAAGGTACGCGCAGTCGCAGTTTTGTTCGTAGGCGGTATTGTGTAACTTGTATAAGTTGAATCTATATTAATAAATGTTGCATTGTTATAACATCCCTTGGCAATCATAGCCATGTCATACGCTGTTGTGTAATGGTTTAAGTCATGCAGACCGCTTGCATTCGCAAAATGTGTGTTAAGGGCACCAAGTTCTTTGGCTCTCTCGTTCATCATATTGGCAAAGGCTGTCATAGAGCCTGCGACCTGTTCACCTAATGCATATGCAAATTCATTCGCAGAGTGGAGAAGCATGCCATACAGCACCTGCTCAACAGTCATCTCCTCGCCGGTTTTGGCTCCAAGCTGTGAATCCTCCCATGTTACCGAGTTAGCGGCTTCTCTTGAAAATGTTACTGTGTCATTAAGACTACAGTTCTCAATCGTGATAAGTCCGGTAAGTATCTTGGTTGTGCTGGCTGGATAAGATATCTCATGTGAATTTTTCTCATATAAAATTGCACCGGTATCTGCATCAATAAGAATAGCACTTCCTGAAGTCAGGTCAGGGGCAACTGGCCATTCCTGATCAGACTGCGAAGATGTGCTGGACGAATTAATGGTAGATGTTGTCGCCGCATATGCGGTGACGTCTGACGTGCTGCCAGTAATTCCCTCTATAGCTGGAACCGCCGCACTCATGGCAGGAACAGCTATGGTGACAGCCGCTAATATGGCTGTGATTGATTTCTTGAATATATTTTTAAACATAGATAACCTCATAAAATAATAAATATGATAACATTTTAGCGTAATATTTACTGAATGTAAAGTTTATCTAATCCGACATTGCCAATTATCACATTTCCATATATAATGCTCTAAGAAACTCAGGTTTATTCTGGGGGAAAGGACGAATCCGCGGCACAGCCAGACGGATTATATATAGATTAGATGAGATTAAGAAATGTTCCGGGAGCAAGGGAAGTCATGACTGCCAACGAATACGTGTACACAGAGCCAGAGGGAATGGCTGGTACATGGGCAGAAGTGTTCGGCAATAATAATCCTGTTCATATTGAGATAGGAATGGGAAAAGGAAGATTTATATCAACACTTGCACAGATGAATCCAGACATTAATTATGTTGGAATTGAGAAATATTCAAGCGTGCTTCTGCGTGCCGTTGAGAAGCAGGACGAATTACAGCTTCCTAACCTTAGATTTATAAGAATGGATGCGGAGAACATATGTGAGGTGTTCGCAAAGGACGAGGTGGACAGAATATACCTTAACTTCTCAGACCCATGGCCTAAGGACAGACATGCGAAGAGAAGACTTACATCAAGACAGTTCTTTGCAAGATACAATGACATTTTAAAGAAAGACGGAAGAGTGGAATTCAAGACTGATAACAGACCACTTTTCGACTTTTCGGTCGAGGAAGTCAGGGAAGCAGGCTGGAATCTTGATGTATGCACATACGACCTTCATAATGACCCGGTTCTTAACGAGGGGAATGTATGTACAGAGTATGAGGAGCGATTCTCAAGCCAGGGAAATCCAATATGTAAACTTGTGGCAACAAGGTAAAAATTTGGCATATGATATACAAAAGCATGATGGAGGGGTTATGCATAAGCACGAATCATCGCTGCTGAGGTGTATATCATATGCCTTATTTTGTAATAAAAAGTTAAACAGGCGTATCGTCCGCTTCAAGAGGAACTGGGATGATGTCGTAGGATTTACATGCGGTCCTGGGAATCACAGGAAGGGACATTGACATCCTTTTTCCTAAGAAGGAACTTGATAATTCTGTTTAAAATGTAACTGATAACGGCAATACATGGGACACCGAGGAACATTCCAAGCACACCAAACAGGCTTCCGCCGACAGTAATTGCGAAGATAACCCACAGTGGTGATAATCCGGTGCTGTCGCCGAGAATCTTAGGTCCTAAGTAGAGTCCATCAAACTGCTGGATAACAAGAATCAGCAGGATGAAGAACAGGGCTTTGATTGGATTATTGATAAGCACAAATATGAATCCGATTGCACCGCCGATATATGGTCCAAAGTATGGAATCATATTGGTAATTCCGACAATAACGCTGATAAGTACTGCGTAAGGGAATTGGAATATCATCATAAGTACAAAGCATATTATGCCGATAATAAGCGAATCCAGAGCCTTGCCTAATATAAATCCTATAAATATGCTGGCACTCTCTTTAAGAATCTCTTTAGTAATATTCACAGCTCTCACAGGGAATAATGCGTACATAAGACGCTGACCCTGATAAAATAAATTTTTGTGGTCTGAAATCATATAAACAGACACGATTATAGATATAATAAAGCTTACAAGTCCTTTGACAATAGCAACAGATGTGTTGACAACGACAGGAACAATGTTAGTAAGCATGCTGGTAACGTATGAGATTACGCCCGGAAGTGCCTGCTCAATCTTATCATTGATTGCTGAATAATCGATAGTATCGTTAAGCGCAGGGTGGTTAGCTTCAAATTCATCAATAAATGTAATTGCCGACTTGTACCATACAGGAAGCTGTTCTGTAATCTCGGTTATACTCTTGATAATCTGAGGTATAACAACGCCGAGGAGCAGAATCAGAAGTCCGATTGCAATAACATATGTAAAGAATATTGAAAGGTATTTGGCGGCTTTCTCAGATTTCATATGAAAAAGTCCTATAAAAACTTTCCTATACATGAGCTTGACAAGCGGAAATAAAACAAGGGCAATAAAGGCACCTGCCAAAAATGGTTATATCAGGTTGATTATATAGCCAATACCATTCACTGTTGCGTGGAAATTACCTACAAACTTATAGATAAGAATACTGCCGAGAACAAAAAGCAGTGCATAACATAATATAGTGAAATATTTGCTGTTCGGAATAAACCTGTGAATTTTTTTTGCTGGCTCTGATGATTCTTTACTGTCAGTATCAGAAAAATGGTTTGACGAATTATCGGATGATATCTGAGGTTCATTTTTTTCCAGATTATCATCAGAATTTGTATATTTTTTAGAATCATTTTCTATTTTATTAGAAGAATTTTTCATATATATACGTATTTCCTTTCATGTTTTTTCGATAAAATATCAAATTTTTTAAATTAATTTGACATTGCAAGGAGTTGTGTTAAGGCAATATCCATAAAATTGACAAAACCCGGAAATCCTTGTAAAATGTGGGACGAACGCACTCCCATGTAGATTATAAAT
>ERZ1034882.308-NODE-308-length-26174-cov-9.525671_pt1 | contig 26174 bp, 39 predicted proteins | sample MGYA00520606_ERZ1034882 | MGnify/ENA primary metagenome ERZ1034882 (study PRJEB33766, sample SAMN09781726) | gut metagenome | biome: gut microbiome | host: Homo sapiens | place: Madagascar | study: EMG produced TPA metagenomics assembly of the PRJNA485056 data set...
TGCAGAAGTACGCCAAAGAAGGCTGGCGCATACTGGATACACACTTGGGCAGTGGAAGCAGCAGGATAGCGGCTTACAACATCGGTTTTGAGTTTGTGGGGTGCGAGATCGAACCGACATATTTCCAACTGCAAGAACATCGGTTTGCGGATCATACGGCGCAGGAAAGGATGTGGTAGGAGTGAAAAGCCCCTGCGTAAAAGAGTGCCCGGACAGGCTCCCCTGCGGAGCCTGCCGGAAGAGCTGCGAGGCGTTCCGGGCGTATGAGGCCAAACGGCTGGAGCGGGACAATGGGACTACTGTAGGCGCACTTACAGCCGGCCGAAAATCCATGTTCCGGCGCGGGTGGCGGAGCACACAGCGGGGAAAGAATCACAAGAGATAGGAGGTTGACAATATGGATACTGTGAAGTTTATTGAGGAACGCAACAGAATGTGCAAGAGTTTTGGTGCTGGATGCCAGAAGTGCCCTGCTTTTAATGCTTGCGAGTATGAGCTAAGTTGCGCAGTTGGTCAATTTTCAACGCTGGACGCTACGGCTCAGATTGCCATAGTCGAGACATGGTCGGCTGCACACCCTCGTAAGACGCGACAGGATTTGTTTCTTGAACAATGGCCGACCGCGTTGATGGACCCCATTGCCGAAGACGGACTTTTATATGCGTGTCCCACGCTTTTTTCCTCTGAATACAGGGATAAGAATGGATGTTGCGAAAAGCCTAATAGACCTTGCGCTGAGTGCCGCCGCGAGTTCTGGATGCAGGAGGTGGAGTGATGGAGCGACTGACGGAAAAGCACTATCTTTGCACCGACCATTACATGAAGTGTTCTGGTAATTGCAATGTGGACATGGATTGCATAGATTGCCCATCGTTTGACTGTCTGGTTGAACGCCTCGCCGCCTACGAGGACACGTGGCTGGAACCGGAGGAAATCACGGCAATGCAGCAAACATTGGATGAGTACCACAAGGTAGCTGACCCATTGCTAAGGGCACAGGCTGACGGTCGGCTGGTAGTGCTGCCATTTACCAGGGGGCGCACTTTGCTATGCGAGGAAAACATCGACAGCCCGCGACTTATGAAGGATGTAGAGCTTGCAATTCGCTATTGCAGCAGTTGCGGAATTGTGTTTCACATGGGTTACAATGTGTTCTGTGATCTTGTGGAACACGGGAGAATTACTGCGGTAAGCGAGGAAACGGAGAAAGCATTGGAGGCGATGAAGAAATGAGCAAGGCTGTCATGCTGAGCATCCGCCCGAAGTGGTGCGAGAAGATTTGTGGCGGCGAAAAGACCATTGAGGTGCGAAAGACCCGTCCGAAACTGGAAACGCCGTTTAAGTGCTATATCTACTGCACGCTGCCAAAATATCCGCACGAGGACTTTATTGCAACGGATTATCCAAAGCCACAGTTTTATGGCGGAGGCAAGGTCATTGGGGAGTTTACCTGTGACCGGATATTTCCCATCAATGTTTTCGACAATGGTGGCATTCAGAACTGGTTTTTCGAGCACATGGAGCGATCTTGTCTTACATACGAGGAGCTTGCTGACTACATCGGCAACGGGAGAACCGGCCACGGCTGGCATATCTCCAACCTGAAAATCTACGATACGCCGAAGGAACTGATAGAATTTCACACTTGGAAAAAATGCAAATCATGCAGCAAAAGCGGGTACGAAAGCACAGCCTGTATCTATGATGAAAATTGCATGATTCCAGCGGCGATTACTAAAGCACCGCAAAGCTGGTGCTATGTGGAGGCAATGTGATGGGACGGCTGTGGGATTACTGCGCGTGCTGCGGAAAGCGCATCGAAGTGGGCGAAAAGTGCTACGGTTTGCCAAACGGAGAGAGCGTCTGCACCGATTGCTGTGTTGCAGAGAACGAGGGCGCGGCTGTATCCAACGGGGAGGAAGAACGGGAGGACGACAATGGCTGAATATATTGAACGAGAAGCGCTGCTGACAGATATATGCGATGATATGTGCGGACGTAAATACACTGGTGTCTGTGAAAATTGCAGGGTCGTCGCGCTGATTGCTGATGCGCCCGCCGCCGACGTTGCGCCGGTGGTGCACTGCAAGGGGTGCGAACATGCCGAACGGTATGAGCGGACAGATGGAACCGCAGGCTATTACTGCGGACACCCGCAAAACACCTTCGTCTATGGTGAGCGCTGGAATCGTGTATTCAAACCGGTAAAAGAGGCAGACGATTTTTGCAGCAGCGGAGAACGGAAGGAAGGAAGGAAGGTGCGGAATGTTAATTTGCACTTGCCCTAACGAGATGGAATGTCCCGCATTATTATCAGATGTGGTGTGTTTCCCGTGGTGCGAATATCTGGAGGACGATGAAGGCGATGATTGATGAATGCAAGTGGATGCAAGACGAGGTTTGCGTAAACGCAGATTGCCCGATGTGCGCGGATTATTGCCCTGTGGCTGATAATCCGGGCGTATGCAAATACGAGGAAAGGGGTAATATCGATGCTCAAAAGGGCAAACGGCAGACCGGTGCCAAATAATCCGGCTAAGGCATACGAACTGGGCCGCCTGGATGGCACCAAGCAGTGTATGGATAACGTGTCATGCGTACTTCTGGACAAGTGCGGATTCCATGTGCGGGAGGAGACGGCGGACGAGCACGACACCCGCAGCCTGGAATACTTACAGCAATGCCTTGTGGAGCTGGTGGAGGCCAAAAACAACGGATACATCAAGATGACCGACATTGAAAAAGCTCTGCATGGGGAATATAAGCTGGTGAACAGTGCGGAGTAAAGGAGGGCAAATGAGCAAAAAGGCGACACTGCCTTATGATGTGCGGTTGGAGTGCATTGCTTATGTGCGTGGATATCCGCGCCGGGTGCGGGCGTATCGCGAGGCCCGGGCGGAGATCCTGAGCGGTACGCATAGTGCCACAGAGGGCATGCCAACTGGATCGGGCGCTGGTAGGCCCGCCGAGAGTAAGGCGGAGCAGCTGGCCGCCATAGAGCGATGGCCGGAGACGCAGAAGATGCTGGCGGTGGAATACGCTATAGACCGCTGCGGCAGAGATCTCGATAGCGATGCAATCCGGCGGCAGCTGATATATGGCATCATGCACAACTGCCAAGGTAAGCACAAGTATGCCCGTAATCGGATCGTGATTCCCGGGATTAGCGAGGCAACATTCAGCCGGAGGAAGGAAAGATTTCTGCATGATATAGCGAAATATGCAGGGTTACTCGTGAAAGGTGATACAGATTCCACCTAATGATGTGCTACAATAGGTACAGTGGATGATAGGACATGGTCATTCACGCGTTTTCCCAATCATCACTTTTCCTCCCTTCTATGCGCCGCCGGTATGGGGCGCACCTTCTGGCACCGAAAGGTCATACCGGCACAAACAGCCTGTAGGGAAACCTATGGGCTGTTGTTATATGCAGGTGTAACTCAGATGGTTAGAGAGCGGGGCTTATCTTTCCCCGAGATCGTGTCGCTGGTTCGAGTCCAGCCGCCTGCACCAAATCCCAAAGCTGACAGCGTACAAAGGGGCAATATTGCGGAAAGCCCATATTTGGCAAATGCGTTGTGTCCCGTCAGCAGGGCGTGGCTCCGCGAAGGGCCGTTCGATTTGCCCGCGTTGAATCGAGCGTTACTTAGAACACGTACCCGCCGGAGCGGGTACGCAAACGCGGGATATAGGGGCGAATGTTCCAAGGCTGGCGAGGCGGTCTCCAAAACCGCTTGGGTGGGTTCGATTCCCAACCGTAATAGTGTGTAGCCCATGTTTGAGAGGCCCAAGAGGCCCGCATGGGAGGGGAAAGACTGTTACTGTAGCCAAGGGGCGGGGGCTGGTAGCAAAACGAAAGGAAGTGAGCGTATGGCTGGTGGAGCACCAAGGAAATGGAAAAGCGTAAAGGCGATGCAAGAAGCCATTGACGCTTATTTCAAAGAGTGCGAAGGAAAACCCTTTATCGGTGATGACGGCTGCGCTGTACGGGATAAATACGGCGTGCCGATCATCATCAACGCAAAGCCACCGACGGTAACGGGGCTGGCGTTGTCGCTTGGGTTCACAGGAAGACAAGCACTGCTGGATTATCAAGCAAGGCCAGAGTTTGCGGACACGGTTACGCGCGCAAAGTCCAGATGTGAAGAATATGCCGAATCTCGGCTCTACGACAAAGACGGTGCGAACGGCGCGAAATTCTCGCTTGGCTGCAATTTCGGCTGGCGTGAAGTGAGTGAGACAAAAATAAGCAAGGATTCCGTCAAGGTGGTTATTGATGTCTGACATTCGCCTGTCTGAAAAAATCGGCTCTGCGTTCTACGACGTGGCTCACGATGTGTTCCATCATGGGCATACGCACTACGATTTTAGCGGTGGGAGAGGTTCGCTGAAGTCCTCCACAGTGTCTGTACTCGTCCCCCTGCTGCTGATAAACAATCCGGGGACACACGCGCTTGTGCTGCGTAAGGTGGCAAACACCATCCGTGACAGCGTGTACGCACAGTATATCTGGGCAATCGGTGAGCTGGGTATGGCGGCGTATTGGGAAGCGAAGGTTTCCCCGATGGAGCTGATCTATAAGCCTACCGGGCAGAAGATCATGTTCCGGGGTGCTGACGATCCCATGAAGATCAAGTCTATCAAGGTGCCGTTTGGCTATATCGCCGTGACGCACTTTGAGGAAAAAGACCAGTTTGCCGGCAGGGCGGAAATCCGAAACATTCTGCAGTCCACAATGCGCGGCGGCTCAAAGTATTGGAACTTTGAAAGCTACAACCCGCCGATAAGCCGCGATAACTGGGCGAACAAGGACAGCCTGGAAGAACGCACAGACAGGCTGTGCCACAAGTCAACATATCTGCAAGCCCCGCCAGAGTGGCTGGGTGAGCAGTTTTTAGCGGAGGCGGAACATCTCAAGGCCACGGACGAGAGAGCGTACCAGCATGAATATTTAGGCATTCCTGTGGGTACGGGCGGCAATGTGTTCGACAAGCTGGAACTGCGGGAAATCACGGACGACGAATCTAAAAGATTCGATAAGATTTACCAGGGCGTTGACTTTGGGTGGTTTCCCGATCCGTTTGCTTTTATCCGGCTGCACTACGACCGGGCGCACGAAACCATTTACTTGCTGGATGAAATTTACCAAAACAAACTATCCAATGAGCAAAGCGCGACAATAATCAAGCAGCGAGGATATAAAAACGTGCGGACTATTTGCGATAGTGCAGAGCCTAAGAGCGTGGCAGACTTCCGCGCGATGGGGCTGCCGGCACTTGAGGCGGTAAAAGGCCCCGGGTCCGTGGAATATGGTATGAAATTTCTGCAGCGGCGCACGATCGTGATAGACAGGAAGAGAACCCCACATGCTTATGATGAATTTGTGGGGTATGAATACGAAAGAAACAAAGACGGCGAGATTATCAGCGGTTACCCAGACGCAAACAACCACCTGATTGACGCGACTCGGTATGCGTTGGAGCCTGTAAGCCGTAGAATGGGAGTTATTGCATGAGCGGTGCTGTTATTCAAAAATTGAAGGAACTGGGATATGCCACAATTCCGGAGGAGTTTTATACACGGGTCGACCTGTGGAAATCGTGGTATGTTGGCAAGGTAAAGGGATTCCACCGTTACCGCCGATACAACGGACACAAATGGACAAACTGCGACCGCGCTTCCTTGGGGATGGGTAAAAAGGTGTGCGAAGATTGGGCAAATCTGCTCATGAACGAAAAAGTACAGATCACGCTTGAAGGAAAGAAAGAGCAGGAGTTCATCGACTATATATTCGAATCGAACAATTTTACTGTCAAGGCGAACGAGATGCAGGAAATGAAGTCTGCACTTGGAACTGTGGCATACATCCCACGCGTGATTGGCCAGGCTGTCAGCGAAACCGGAGAAGTAATTCCCGGCCGCGCATTTGGCATTGCGCTTGATTATGTCACCATCGAAAATATCTATCCGTTGGCATGGCAAAATGGATATATCAGCGATTGCGCATTTACATCCGTGGTGACGCGGGACGGGGAAGATTATTTGTATTTGCAAATTCACCGGCAAGACGAAACCGGGATCTACAGTATCGAAAATCGCATATACAGATACAGAAATGAGCAGTTGACGGACGAGCTTTTAACCAATGTCAAGGGGTTTGAAAGAATTCCGCCCGTAATACATACCGGCAGCGATAAACGGCAGTATGTGATTGACAGGCCTAACATCGCAAACAACTATAATTATCTCCTGCCCGTTGGTATACCTGTTTATGCAAACGCGATTGACGTGCTTCGCGGCGTAGATTGTGCCTATGATTGCTACGTCAACGAGTTCGAAAACGGCCCCATGATGATGATGGTCAAAATGCCAGCTACAAACTACGAGGACGGAGAGCCAACACTTGACGACCACGACCGGCGTTTTTACCTTTTACCGGAAGATGCGCAGCAGGGGAACGTGGTGGAAACTATTTCCCCGAATTTGCGCACACAGCAGCTTAACGTCGGACTACAGGATCAGCTTAATATACTATCCAGTAAATGCGGCTTCGGCGAAACTTACTATCGTTTTGGCGGCGGCAGCGTAGCCACGGCGACCCAGGTCATCAGCGAGAACAGCACCATGTTCCGCACGATCAAAAAGCATGAAATCATTCTTGAACAGGCATTGACGGAGCTGTGCCGTATTCTTCTGCGGTTGGGCAACACGGCCATGAACGCGGGGCTAAATGAGGACGTGGAGATTTCCATCGACTTTGATGACAGCATTATTGAGGATAAGCAGACCGATTTTGCCCGCGATATGCAGCTCTTGCAGGCGGGCGTCATGAACGATTGGGAGTTCCGCATGCGGTGGATGAACGAGGACGAGGCCACCGCAAAGGCAGCGCTGCCGAAGATGCAGGACATGACGAATGAGCCAAACACGGAAACAGAGTAAAAGGGGAATTACATAGGAATGGTAAAATCTTTTTTGGCGAGCCCGGGCTGTTGCGAAAAATATGTCACAATCTCCAAAATACTTTTAATTGTGCCAGAATGTGATTATTTTACATTTAATGCAACATGTGAATTTCGCGAGGAATATTCTTTTTGTATTCACATGCGCAAAATATCGAGTTTGTCTGTATTAGGCGACAATCCGCCTATTTGGCCGAATGGCTTTTTTGTTGGATTTCTGAACGGACACATGCTCGATTTTTATGCGGGCGGCAAAGGGAGAATTATTGCAAAATCTAATGTAAACATAGAAGATATTTTTGACATTGGGGAGTTAGAGTAATAGGCTGAAGAGGTGGAGCCGGTGGCGGCATTGGAGTTGTACGCTTTGCTGTAGAACGCAGCGAATTTTGGAAAATCGCAAAGTCTAACGCATACTTGGGAGCAGAAAAATTGCTCAAATCCCCTACATTTGTTGGAAGTGTGAAAGAGGCAATCGGCGAAGAGTCATTTATGCGTAATTATGATATTACGCAAAAACAAATGGACACTCTGACCAATAAAATGATTAGAGCCCTTGACAAGAAAAAGAAGAGAAAATAATGTGTGGTCACAGTGCAAGCAGCGGAATGAGCGTGAAGAGTTATGATTAACTTTGAAAATCTCGACAAGTTCACATTCCCCGGCGTTGGCAAGTATGACATTCCGCAGATTGAGCCGGTCAAGGCGTATCCGCACGGCGAGTTTATCCCCGTGAATTACCATTACACCGCGAAAGACACGAAAAGCAAGATTGTTCACTTTTTCGTGGACGATTATCAATTCATTCGATACTGGAACACGCCGGACAAGTACATTCCGAAACTGTCGCAGTTTTCGGCGGTGTGCGCACCGGACTTTTCTACCTACACAGATATGCCGCTGGCGATGCAGATATACAACCATTACCGCAAGCATTGGTTGGCGGCATACTGGCAGCTCCACGGCATGACGGTTTATCCAACGATCTCATGGAGCGACGAGCAGAGCTATGATTGGTGCTTTGATGGCGAGCCGGTTGGCGGGATAGTTGCGGTTAGTTCAGTAGGCACACAGCAGAACAAGGAAAGCAAGAGGCTGTTTCTGCGCGGCTACGAGGAAATGATGAAACAGCTTTCGCCGGAATGGGTGATATTCTACGGAAAAGTGCCGGAGGAATGCGACTGGAATGTAATTCGCGTAAACCCGCACTATGATGATATTGTGAAAAGGAGGAAATCAAAATGGGCGGACGAGGCGGAAGCGGCGGAAGTGGAGGCATTTCCGCAAGATTGCCGGGCAAATTAAGCTTTGATTACCAAACATACGAGCCTCCGGCGCTTGAGGGCACGGAAAAACAGGTGAAATGGGCGGAGCAAATAAGAAATAGCGCGCTGGATGATATGTGGGATTACGCGGTTTCGTTTTCGTCGGATGGGCGTCAATCTGACATGGCAAGCATATATGTCGATGGAAGAAATGCTATGATGAAAAGCATTAAAAGCGATTACCTTATAAACAACACAAGCGGGCGCGTTCAAGAAGAAAAACTAAGAGATCGAATTAATTCGTTTGCCGATGCCAAAGATAGAATGGAAAGATGGCATAAACTTGCCGAAAAAAAGAGCGCAAAATGGTGGATTGACAACAGATCTAATACGCTACAGAATTATATGAATAAAAAGCTTAAAAAGTTTATTGACGGAAAATAAAAAAAATTTGGAGGGGAATATGGGGGAATGAAGTACCCATTTCAGCCGGAAATCCTTGACGCGCTGCCGGAAGAACTTGCAGAACTGTTCCGGGCGCTTGAACTCGTGTTGCTGGAAGAAATCTGCTCCCGGCTTAAAGCTGCGGATGAGTTGAACGAGGTAACGGTGCAGGACATTAAGGCGCTGCGGGCGCACGGCATTGACTTTAAGGAGATTAAAAAGGCCATACAAAAAGCAACCGGCATCAGTGAGCAGAAATTAAAAAAACTGCTTGATGATGTTGTGGAACGCAATCAGCAGTATTACACCAACGTCATTGACCTTGCGCATATCACGCAGCCGGAAACGCTTGTAAGCGTAGAAGATACTTGGGCAATATACGAGCAGACGAAGCAAACCCTGCGCAACATAACGCGCTCAATGGGCTTTTTAGTGGACGCTGGCCGCACAATGCTCCCCCCTGCCAAAGCTTACCAATGGGCTTTAGATGTCGCTACGTTGAAAGTAGAAAGCGGGGCTATTTCTTATGGGCAAGCCATCAAAGACGCCGTTAGGGAGCTTGCAAGCGGCGGCCTGCGGGTAGTGGACTATGAGAGCGGACACCGTGACCATGTAGATGTAGCTGCGCGCCGCGCCGTAATGACGGGAGTATCGCAGTTGTGCGGTAAGTACACGGATAAAGCGGCGGAATACCTGGAAACGCCGTATTATGAAGTGTCCGCCCACGCCGGGGCGCGTGATGTGCCCGGCCCGTCCCCGTGGTCAAGTCATAAGGACTGGCAAGGCAAGGTGTACAGCGTCCGAACCGGCGATATTTACCCGAGCATCTACGAGGCCTGCGGCCTGGGCGCTGTAGACGGGCTGGAGGGCGCAAACTGCCGCCATAGGCGCTATCCCTGGGTGGAGGGCGTAAGTAAGCGCACATACACAGACGCACAGCTTGACCATATCGACGACAGTTTGGGCTGTACGTTTGAGGGCAAGACCTATACGGCATACGAAGCCACGCAGGAGCAGCGCAAGGTGGAGCGCACTATACGCAAGCTCAAGCGTGAGAAAACAGCGTACAACGCCGCAGGGCTGACCGACGAAGAACGGGCAGTGAATGTCAAACTGCGCCGCCTGAATGCAAAGTACAAGGCGTTCAGCAAGGCGGCGGGGCTGCCGGAGCAGCGGGAAAGGATGAAGGTGCTGTATTGATCGACAACGAAGTCATACAGGCTATCGAAGCCATTTTGAAGCGCGGCAACAACGCAGAAGTGCGGCGAAAAGGTGACGGCGTTATCGTGCTGGAAGTTCAAAAGAAAATCAAATATCAATCTCCGGTGTAATCGGGCACCGGGAAGGGCAATAGGAGCCAACTGCTGACAGTTTATCAGTGGTTGGCTCTTTTTTGTTGTTAATCCATGCCGAGAGGCGTTAAACCGCTGGGCGACGGCCCAGGAAATAAACGGAGGTAAATCAAATGAGCGAAATTAGCACCAACAACAATCAGATCCCGGCCAATGCGACGGAGGCCACACCTGCGAAGACCTTCACGCAGGAGGAAGTGGATGCCATGATCGGCAAGCGCCTTGCAAAGGCAATGAAGGGCATCCCCAGCGAGGAAGAAATCACCGCATACCGCACATGGAAAGACGGCCAGCAAACCGAACAGGAACGGCAGGCAAAGCGCGACAAAGAGCTTGCGGAAAGCAAGTCCGCCCTGACCGCCGCACAGACGGAGATCGAGCAAATGAAGCGCGACAAATATGTGCTTTCCAAAGGGCTGACCGGCGATGACGCAGAGTTTATCGCGTTTAAGGCCCTCAAGATGGTGGACAGCAAGACCACGTTTGAGCAGGCCGTCGATAATCTCACGGAGAATCGCCAAAAGGTAACGTTTGATTGGACGGCACCTGCGGGCGGCGGCGAAAAAAAATCTGAAACCAATGCTGCGATGAACTCGCTAATTCGCAGCGCACTAAAGTAAAAAGGAGTTTTAAAAATGGCAACTATTGATCGATCCGCACTTTCCGGTCTTATTCCGGAACCCGTAACACGCGAAATCATGCAGGGCGCTATCGCGGAATCCGCAGTACTCCGCATGGGTCGCAGACTGGCAAATATGTCCAGTAAGACGCAGACTATCAACGTGCTCGACGCGCTTCCCTCTGCGTATTTCGTCAACGGCGAAGCGACCGGCGACGGCGCGGGCGACGCCTTCAAGCAGACCACCAAGATGGCGTGGGACAAGAAGAAGCTGTACGCCGAGGAAATTGCTGTTATCGTACCCATCCCCGAAGCCGCTGTGGACGATGCGGACTATGACATTTGGGGCGAAGTCAAGCCCCGACTGACCGAGGCTTTCGGCAAGGTCATCGACGCGGCTATCTTGTTTGGCACGAACAAGCCGAGCACTTGGCGCACTGGCGTTGTTCCTGCTGCTGTCGCTGCCGGCAACGGTTTGCCCATCAGCTCCGACATTTTCAGCGACATCATGGGCGAGAACGGCCTAATCGCCAAGGTCGAGCTGGACGGCTTTAACCCCAACGGCGTTATGTCCGCCATCCAGATGCGCGGCAAGCTGCGCGGTTTGCGTGACACTACTGGCCAGCCCATCTTCAAGACCGATATGCAGGGCAATACCAGATACGGTCTCGATGGCATGGATATGTACTTCCCCATGAACGGCGCGTTCGATCCTGCGCAAGCGCAGATGATCGTCGGTGACTGGAGCCAGCTTGTCTACGCCATCCGCCAGGACATGACGTTCAAGATTTTCACCGAGGGTGTTATCCAGGACCCCACCACCAAGGCCATCACTTACAACCTTATGCAGAACGATATGGTTGCTCTCCGTGCGGTCATGCGTCTCGGCTGGGAGATTGCGAATCCCGTCAACGCTTACAACGTGGACAAGGCTGACCCGTTCCCGTTCTCCGTGTACGGAAAGGGTGGCGACATCTCCGCGGTTACCGTCTCGCCCGCTACCGCGACGATGGCAAAGGGCGACAGCAAGGCGTTTACTGCTGCTGTTACCGGCGAGGGCATTATCAACGGCGAAGTCGAGTGGAGTCAGAATGGCACAAAGTCCAAGATCAGCGAAGACGGCTTGCTGACTATCGACTCCGCTGAAACTAAGACCAGTATCACCGTCACGGCCAAGTCCAAGCAGGACGGCACCAAGACCGGCACTGCTACCGTTACCGTTTCTTGATCTGAAAGGAGCTGACCCGTATGACATACGCTGATTATACATACTACGCCGGAATCTATATGGGTTCTGTGAGCGAGGAAGATTTTCCGCGTCTGGCTGTTCGGGCCAGCTCTTTCCTCGATTACTACACCCAAAACCGGGCGAAAGACAACGCTGATATGGACGCTGTAAAGATGTGTTGCTGCGCATTGGTGGACAAGTATCAGTTGATCGAGACCGCGCAGCAACTTGCCGCAACCAGGCTGACGGATGCGCTTACTGGCGGTGACGTGAAAAGTGAAACGGTAGGCGGGTATTCTCGCACATTGGCCAGCGGCGGGGAAAGCGCCGCTGCTGCATTGAGTGCCACGGACGGCGCAAGAAAATTGCTGGCGGAAACGTGCATGGAATACCTTGCCCATACAGGGCTGCTGTATCGCGGAGGTGGTTGCAGATGTACACTCCCCACACTGTAACGGTTTACAACGTCGTGCGTGAAACGGACCCTGCCACGCTAAAAGATGTCACAAACCTATATGTAACCGTGCTTGATGGCGTGTTCTGCGAGGCGTCAAAGGGCGTTAATGTGCGCAAAAGCGGGCTGGAAGGCGCCGACGCAGTAAACCTGTATATCCCATTTACGGTAAAAGCTGTGGATGGATTTAGCGGAAAGCCCAAGACATATACAGAGCCGCAAGCATTTTTTGCCTCAAACGACAGGACGGGCCTATGGACGCTATCCACCACCGGCAACGGTGGCGATACATTTTTCGTCAAAGGCGAATTTGTAACGGACAACGAGGGCGTAGCATTGGCGCACGATAATTGCTGGAATGTGACTAAGGTTGACGCAAAAGACTTTGGCAGTGCAGATATGCAGCATTGGGAAGTGGGTGGGAAATAAGTGGGCGTTACCTTTGCGATGCATTTTGGCGGAATGGAGGCCATCAAGGACAAACTGGATGAGAGCTGCACCCGGGCGGAAAGCATTGTGGGGCAGCAGGTCATAAAAGACACCGAACCGTTTGTTCCTGCGCTTACAGGATCATTAACAATACGCACGAGGTTAGACGGCAACAAAATTATTTACCCCGGGCCTTATGCGCGGTTTTTGTACTACGGCAAAGTCATGGTTGATCCGCAAACCGGCAACACCTTTGCGCCAAAGGGCGGGACGAAGGTTTTGACAAACCGAGACCTTGTATTTTCCAAAACGATGCACCCGCAAGCACAGAGCCATTGGTTTGAGGCTTCCAAAGCGCAGAACCTGGATAAATGGATACGCATTGCAGAAAAGGCGGTGGAAAAATTTGGACAAAGTTAAAAAAACCGTATCGGCAGCGGAGGAGGACAAGGTATCTCGCAAGCTGCTGGTTTGGCTGAACACATATCCGGATTTGCCGGTGGATTTGATTCGATTTGAGTTCCTGCCCGCCGACACATCTGCAATGGCCATTTCGACCATCCAGGCGGCCTATATCGTTAAACGATATGTTTTAGGGGGCTACCAAGCGGAATACCAATTCAAAATCATTTACCGGGTTAAGCCGGGCAACAGCATGGACAAACGGCTGTCAGCGGATGAAACGCTAAACGCTATCGGAGATTGGGCGACCGGCAAGCGCCCAGACATTGGTACCGGGAAACGCGTTGTAAGCCTGGAGCCTACTACAAGATCGTCTTTGTTTGCCGTGTATGAAAACGGCGACGAAGATCATCAAATCCTAATGAAAATGAATTACGAGGTGAATACATAATGCCAGATTTGACTTTTACAACACCGGAAGGTCAGACCATTGACCGCGAACTTTTGATCGCATACCTGAATACGGGCTCCGCCGAGGCCCCTGTGTGGAGCGCTATCGGCAAGCGGGTAGAGGACACCAGCGAGGAAATGGATTGGAGCCAGGAGAGCAAGCAGGATGTGCTTGGGAACACATTCACAACCATGAAAAAGCCCGTTATTACACAGACCTTTGACCCCATCCCCTTGGATGCCGGCGATGCGGCAGCCGTAAAAATGTGGAATTTGGCCGTAAAAGACCATGATGCGCAAGCGCTGGCCAACCAGGACATGATGATCGGGCATTTTTACGCCACCAGCGGCGACGCAAAGTTTGCCGAGCGTTATGATTCCTGCGCCATTGCCGTGACATCCATCGGCGGCGAGGGCGGCGGCACCCTGAACATCGCCAGTGAGATTACCTACGGCGGGACCCGTACCCTGGGCACCGTGGCAAAGGGCACTACTGGCAAGATCGAGTTTACTGCCGCACAGTAAAAAATAGGGGCGGGGTTTCCCGCCCCATTATCACGCAATATACAAATAAATCGGAGGACGCCATGAGCGAAAATATCATCAAAATTGATACCGGCGTAGTCACTAAAACTTTTGTGACTACCGACGGGAAAGAATGTGAATTTGCGTTTAACCCGCTGGATATGGGCCTGTCTCGCCGGCTTTTTTCTGCGTTTGAAAAACTCGACAAAATGAACGAGGGTTATAAGGACGAAGTGCAAAAAAACGCCGATAAAAAGGAAATTTTTGACATTGGCCAAAAGATGGACCGGGAAATGCGGGAGATCATCAACGGAGAAGTATTCGGATTTGATATCTGCACCCCGCTTTTTGGTGAGCTGAATCTTTACGCGCTGGCCAACGGATTCCCTATTTGGGCAAATTTGCTTTTTGCGCTGGTGGACGAAATGGATACTGCGTATGCCCGGGAGCAGAAGCTTACCAACCCGCGCATTAGCAAGTACACCAAAAAGTACCACAAATGAGATACAGCCTGCCAAAATCCGTAGAGCTGGGCGGGAAGGAATACGCCATTCGGTCTGATTACCGGGACATTTTGGACATTTTGGAAATGCTTTCCGATCCGGAGCTGGACAGCGCCGATAAGGCAGAGGCAGTGATGGAAATGTTTTACCCGGATTACGAAAATATCCCATACATGGAATACGAGAATGCGGTGCGGCAATGCATATCCTTTATAAATTGCGGCGAGGAAGAATGCCGGGATGAAAAGCGACCTAAGCTTATGGATTGGCAGCAGGATTTTTCGATAATTGCAAGCCCCATAAATCGCGTGCTTGGCACGGAAATCCGCTCCCTTGAATATCTGCACTGGTGGACATTTATAGCCGCATACCAAGAAATAGGCGATTGCACATTTGCCCAAGTGGTAAGCATCCGCAAAAAGAAATCCAAAAATCAAAAGCTGGATAAATCAGACCAGGAATTTTACAAGCAAAATAAGCGTCTTGTGGATTTCAAGCGGCAATACACGGATAGCGACGAAAAAGTTATCAATCAATGGATATAAAAAACCGCCCTCCTGTGAGAGCGGTTTTTGCGGGTTGGTTATAGGTCGATTTTTACGGTGTCTTTGTTCTTCAGATAGGAGAACTGCTTCACAAGCCTTTTTGCCTGCGGCGTTTTTTTCGTCACATCAAAAAGGATATATTTCGTTTGGACATCGGATAGGTATGTGAAGATTAGATACTTTGTGTTCGTTTTTATGCTGCGTTTACTGGCACTTCCCCCAAGAATTGCACCGATGGGCCCGAGCAGCATTGCCCCCGCCACGGCGCCTCCGGCACTGGATACATACTGCTTCTGTATTTCTGTGTTGGTCATGATCGACACATCAATCAGTTTATCAGTTTGTAGATTAAACTCCTGACCGTTTGCCTGCATGATAATGCGAGAGCGCAAACAGGTTAGCTTGCACATGACATTCTGCGGCAGGTCCAAACCTCCTATAAACTGGAACTTGTCGACAAGAAGCAACTCGCCGTCACCGTACCGCTTTTTTAATTTGGCATTATTCGCTGAAACAAAAGCCAGTCTGCAAATAGCAACAATAATAATTACCAAGAACAGGTACTTGGTATCCATAAAACTCCCTCCCTTAAATTTTGGTATCAATATTATACCGTATTGAAAATTCAAAAGCAAGTAGGTGATTTAATGGCAGATGGGTCCGTCGTTATTGAAACAAAGATCGATGATAAAAAAGCGCAAGAAAAATTAACTAATCTGAACCAAAAAATAGAAAGAATAAAATCCAACTTGGCAGAAAGCGAATCGAATAAGAACGTAATCGAATCGCAACTAAACGAGTCAAAAAAAGCGGCGCTTAGTGCGGAAAAATCAATTGAAAAATATACAGAATATTTAAAGGAATCTACAGCCGCAACGGGCGGAAACGACCCGTTCTCTGCCCAATGGGCGCGCAGGCTGAAAGAGTCCAAAAAAGAACTTGCCGAGCAAGATAAAATAACACAAAAATTAGATGCAAAATATTCCTCCATCGTGGATAAAGTTGCTATACAAAAAGCGGAATTGAATGCGGCAAAAGAAAAAGCCGCAGATTTACAAAAACAAGTTGCAGGGGCGCAAAAATCCGCCCAGGCGCTTGCCCCGACAACAAAGGCGTTATCTCCTGCAGCTGAAAAAGCAGAAAAAAGTTTCAACAAACTGGTCGGGCGCATTAAGGGCCTTGCTAAGCGGGTATTTATATTCACAATTATTACCGCCGCGCTGCGTAAAATTAAGCAATATATGTGGTCTGCCATACAGACGAATGATGATGCTATGAATGCGGTTGCTCGACTAAAAGGCGAGTTGCGCACCCTGGCGCAACCGATTGTCAATATAGCAATACCCGCCTTTACGGCTTTGGCAAAAATCATCACATATACACTGACCGGCGCGTCTCGTCTGTTATCCTTGCTTTTTGGCTCAACTTATAGCGCCTCGAAAAAGGCGGCAAAAAGCCTAAACGATCAACAAAACGCCATCGAGGGTGTAGGGAGCGCAGCGAAAAAAGCAAGCAAGTATTTGGCACCGTTTGACGAGCTTAACACAATAAGCGGCGACGATGCAGGAAGCGGGAGCGAAAGCGGCGGTAATGCAGTTGACTTTGATAGTGATATTGGGAGCGGCGTAAATGCCGTAATGGCCCTAATGACAGGCATTGCGCTGATTGCAATTGGAGCCATTCTTGCTTTTTCCGGCCATGTCGGGGTAGGCATTGCGATGATGGTTGCGGGCGCGTTGACAGTATACGGTGTTTATGCATCCGACGGCGGAGAAGCAGCAAAGACGCTTGTGGAAACCGGTCTTTCAAAGATTCTGATTGCTATCGGCCCGATGATTGCGATTCTCGGCGTGGTGCTTATGTTGACCGGCAATATACCGTGGGGCCTTGGACTACTGATTGCGGGAATTGCTTTGTTTGCTGTCGGCGAAGTGGCGGAAAACTGGGATCTGCTTAGCACAAACCTTGTGGGAGCCCTTGCAAATATGCTAATCGACATTTCCCCTTACATTGCGCTGTTTGGTGCTGTTCTACTGTTTGTCCCCGGGCAGCAGGCTCTTGGTATTGGCTTGATTATCGCAGGTATTACGTTGTTTGCTGTGGGGCAAGTGGCGGCGAACTGGGAGCTGCTTGGACAAAATTTAACGGGAGCGCTTGTCAAAATATTCGGCAAAATCTCTCCGTATATTGCTGTTTTTGGCCTCTTACTGGCAATGGTGCCCGGTATGATGGCTGTGGGCATTGGCATGATCGTTGCCGGAATCGCCATGTTTGCGTTTTCCGTAATTGCGCCCAATTGGGATAGCATTACACAGGCGCTTCGGGGCCCTCTTGGCAAAACGCTTGCTATGATCGGCGGTTTTCTTGTTGTCCTCGGGCTTATGCTTATTTTTTCTGGCGTAGGAATACCCTTGGGCATTGGGATGTTGCTTGCCGGTGGCGTTAGTTTGGCGGCGGCAATCGCGCCCAATTGGAATTTCATCATAGGCAAAATCAAGTACGTTTGGCAAAAAATCAAAGAATTTTGGAATTCTTATATCGCCCCTGTATTCACTGCGGCCTGGTGGCAGAACCTCGGGAAAAACATTATGAACGGCTTGATCTCGGGTATTGAACGGGGCATCAACTGGGTGCTGGGCGGCGTAAGCGATATGGTGAATGGCATCACGGGTATCTTGAACAAGATTCCCGGCGTAAACATTGGACGGGTCAATTGGGGGAATGTCCACATTCCTCGCCTGGCCCAGGGCGCGGTGATCCCAGCAAACCGGGAATTTTTGGCCGTTTTGGGCGACCAGAAGCGCGGCACGAACATGGGGGCCCCCGCCGATCTGATTCGCCAGATTGTCCGGGAGGAAGTCAAAAACAGCGGCGGCGTAGGAAATCATATCACAATCGTGCTGGACAGCGTTAACGGGAAGAAAATATTTGACACTGTTGTGAAGGAAAACAACGCCGTGGTGCGTGCCACCGGCGCAAGCCCGCTGGTGGTGTAAGGAGCAGTAATGGACGTATTGAAAGTTACCAAAAATGCCGGGACGGTCGTTGTTCTGCCTGCTCCCGCCGAGATAAAATGGAGCATTTCTGACCTGGACGGCGACGGCAGCGGGAGGAACCAAAACGGAGACCTGTTCCGGGACCGCGTGGCGGTAAAGCGAAAGATCGAGTGCTCCTGGCTCCCAATGAGTGCCGCAGACATGTCGGCGCTTTTGTCAGCCGTCAGCGATCCGTTTTTCAAGCTTACATACCCAGATGCGCTTACGGGGACAAATAGAACGATCACCTGCTATGTTGGTGATCGTTCTGCGCCCATTTTGCGCCCGGAGGCGGATGGAACGTGGTTATGGGGCGAAATGTCCATGAACTTCATCGAGAGGTGACATATGTACTCTGTAACAGACGCATTTAACTCCGCTTGTGCAGCGCCCGGGCGGGAGATCACAAGCAAGATACTGTTTAACGGCACGAAAGAACTGGCCGCCTCCGAGGTGCAGGAAATCAGCATAACAGAGCAGTTTGGCTCCTCAGACGGTGTGACCATCGGCGCGGCGTTCTCCAGCCAGTGCAAGGTGGTCATTTACAAGCAAACACCTGCTTTGCCGCTCTCCGGCGGAAACTTTACCCCCTATGCCGGGATTATGGTGGACGGCGCGGCGCAGTTTGTGCCGAAGGGCAAGTTTTACATCCCATCAGACGGCGTGGAAAAGACGGGGGATTTATGGCTGACCATCACGGGTTATGACCGCATGGCAGGGCTGACAACGGAGTATGTGCCTACCATCCAATTCCCGGCCACGCCGACGCAGATGCTGGTAGACGTTTGCACCCAGGCCCATGTGACCGCGCCCAGTGTGACTATGCCGGATATACAGATCGCCGCACTTTATTCTGGGTCTCTGCGGCAGCAGCTGGGGTGGCTGGCCGGGCTGATCGGCTGCAATGCAAAGTTTGACGCCACAGGCAACCTTGTGTTTTGCTGGTACGCCGACAACGGTCTGACGCTCGGATGGGACGTCCAGTATATGGACGGCCTGGAGCTAACCGCCGACGGTGCATTTACCATCAACAGCCTACTGACCGGCACTGAAGAAAACCCCTTCAGCGTCGGAACAGGGCTGGGCATCACATCCACCAATCCCTATATGACCGCCGAGCAGGCGGCAGTGGTGCTTGCGCAAATTTCCGGCAAGTCTCTTATGCCCTGCAAGCTCAAGTGGCGCGGCAATCCCGCCGTGGAGGCCGGGGACAGTGTGACCGTGACCGGGCGAGACGGCAAGGCGCTAACGGTCTACGTTATGGAGCAGCGCATGACCATCAAGGGCGGCATGTCTGCTGACATCACCTGCTATGGCACCGAGGACGCGGAGTACGCCGTGGAATCTCCTACCCAAAAAAAGGTGCAACAGCAGTATGACGAAGTCCGGGAAGCGTTTAAGAGCGCCACGGAAAAAATCATCGGGGCCAAGGGCGGATATTTCGAGATCAACTATGATGAGGACGGATACCCCACCGGCTGGCAGCTCCGCAATACGCCCACCGTGGAAGATGATACCAAGATGTGGATCATGTCCGACGGTGGCCTGGGCTTTTCCGCCGATGGCGGTAAGACCATCAGCAACATCGCCCTTACGGATGACGGTAGGATTTCCGGCACATCACTGGTTATTGGATCTGTGTCGCAGGACACTGTTGATGGGCTTTCCGATGCGCTGACCTTTATCAACGGGAAGCTGGAATCTAAAATCAGCAGCGATACCGCCGAAAGCATGATTTCGCAGAGTGCGGATGGCATTCGCGCTGAGATAAGCGGCTTTGGGACAGAGCTGGAAAAGGTCACAACATCGTTTACAGTCGGCGATGACGGCATTGTTATTGGCAAATCTGACAGCCCGATAAGCCTACTCCTTGCCAATAACACACTCCAGTTTCTTAGGGACAACATAGCGGAGTTAGAAATCACCTCGGAAGGCGTGATAGCTAAACGTCTTACCGTGTCCGCCATTATGATCGGCAACGTGATTATCCAGGCGGACGATGACAAAGATGTAATCATCAGTTAAAGGAGGGTGATTATGGCCACCAGCGGCGTAATTACAACAAACACAAAATACGGCTCATACTTTTGGGTGAAATGGGCCATCTCCGGCAGCCAGAACATCTCTGGCAACAAGACCACCATCGCTTGGTCCTGCGGCCTGACGCCGGGGGAGCAATATCTCGAAAACGCCATCAAAATGTCAGCGGTGACCATCGCCGGGGTGAAGGTGTACGATGGCGGAACCTATTCCAATATTACGGACTATAAGGACCGCACCTTTGCCTCGGGCACGTTGGAGCTGAGCCACAACGCAGATGGCACCAAGAGCTTTACCGTGGCAGCCTTTTCCGGATGGCTGTTCGGCAATGGCGACTACACCGCCGCAGCCAAGAGTTTCACCCTGCCCACCATCCCCCGGGCGTCTACCGTATCAGCACCCGGCACCGGTACTCTCGGCACGGCTCTTGCTATCAAGATTGACCGCAAGAGCACAAGCTTTACTGATAAGCTCTATTACAAAATCGGGAGCAACGAAGCAGTAACGATAACGGCAAGCGCCGGTACGTCTTATTCCTGGACGCCGCCCGTTAGCCTGGCCAGCAAGGCACCCAACAGCAAAACGCTGACGGTAAAGATCATTACTAATACCTACAACGGCGATACCTATGTAGGCCGGTCGGAATGCACAGTTACGCTGTCGGTTCCGGCCGCATCGGTGTCGGCACCCAGCACAGGCACCCTCGGAACAGCCCTTGCTATCAAGACCACCCAAAACAATGTGGGCCTCACAAAAAAGCTATATTACAAGGTCGGCAGCAAAAGCGCCGTGCGGCTCACGGAATATGATGGCACAGCGGGAACTTACTCTTGGACACCGCCTGTTAGTCTTGCTACCAACGCGCCCAACAGCACAAAGCTGGCGGCAACAATCATCTGCGAGACTTACAACGGCACCGCCTATGTGGGCCGCTCAGAGTGTACGGTAACGCTATCTATCCCGACAAGCGTTGTACCCACGCTGTCGGTGGACGTGAGTGACCCCACAAAAGTTAAAACCAACTATGGCGGGTACTTTGTGCAGCTGCGCAGCAAGATCGAAGTTAAAATCACCGGGACAGGTATACAAGGCAGCACCATCAAAGCCTATAGCATTAAGGTCGGGTGGTCGGCTGGTTCCGGCACACTGTATACCGCATCTGCGGCGACCGGCACAACGGGGTTTTTGCCTTACCACGGCACTGTGTATGTTACATGCACCGTAACAGATAGCCGTGGGCGGACGGCCACAAAATCAATTGAGTATACCGTAAAGCCCTACAGCGTCCCTACCATCTCGGCCATTTCGGCCACCCGCTGCACGCAGAATGGCACAGCGAGCCGCACGGGAGAGTATGGCAAAGTCACCTTTACCGCCGCCATCACCCCGCTATCCAACAAAAATACGGCGGCTTACAAGGTGCAGTACCGGGAGTACGGCACGGAGGCGTGGACAAACGTAACGCCGACAATACCGGCTGCCGATAAGTATGCTCCCAAAAACATTACCACCATTTTTCCCGCAGACAGCAACAAGCGCTACACGGTGCGCGTGGTGGCTACGGACGCTTTTAGCACCAGCAATTCCAGCATGCGGGACATTTCGGCGTCCTTTGTGCTGCAGCACTTGGCAAAATCAAAGTCATCCGTTGGCATTGGACGCCTGTGCGATGACGACAAGACCAAAGCGCTGCAAGTGGGGCTGGACGCCTATTTTGACAAATCTATCTATGCAGATCGATTTATTTATATGGGCGGCTACAAAAAGTCGGACACGGAAAAGAATGTCTATTTCCAGACCACTGAGGGGGCAGCGAACCCCCATAATGTGGCCATTTATGGCGGCAACGGAGAATCTGCAGCGGCCTGGGGCGTCTACGACTCCAAAAACAGCCGCAGCGTGATCCGCTACGATGACGCAGCGGGGACCCTGACGCTGCTGGGCCTTGGGCCTATCAATCTGACGATTGGCGCGTCCGGGTCGAATTTAAAGAGCTTCAGCGGCACGGCCAGGCACTCCGCTATGCTGGGAATTGGGTTTTTGAGGGTGTCTGGGGAGACCGATGTTGCGCTAACGGCGGATACGACATACGACATTGCCAGTATTACCGACCACAATCCAACGGCCACTTACCCTCTGAGCGTGTACTGCCAAAAGTCATTAGATGCTAGGCTGACCACCTCCGGCATCATACAGATACGGCCCAAAGAGTCTATAGCCGCCGGGTACTACATCTACATCGCCGGAATATGGATCGCAAGCTAAGGAGGTGCGCTGTATGGATCCTATGTGGCTGCTATTAATTGTCCCTGCATCATCGTGCGTAGGGTTTATGTTTGCCGCTCTGCTGGCGGCAGGAAAGGATAACAAATGACCGAAGCAATCATCGTGGCGCTGATTACCGGCGGCCTGTCGCTGTTGGGGGTACTTATTACCAGCCGGCAGACCGCTAAGGACGTGGCGGCCAAACTGGACAAGCAGCAGGCCGTCACCGACACCAAGCTGGAGGAGCTGACCCGGGAGGTCCGGGAGCACAACAATTTTGCGCGGCGTGTTCCGGTTCTGGAGGAGCAGATCAAGGTCGCCAATCACCGCATCGAGGACCTGGAAAACAATCATTAATTTTTGTGGTGCCCGAATCGGGCACAGAAAGGAGCAAACCATGAAAATCCCTGACAAGCTGTATGACATTCTCAAGTGGGTGGTCATCATCGTCCTGCCGGCCATCGCCACGCTGTACGCGGCCCTGTCCGCCGTGTGGGCCTGGCCCTACTCCCAGGAGATCGTCACCACCATCACCGCCGTGGACACCTTCTTGGGCGCTGTGCTGTGCATCTCCACGGCCACCTATAACAAGGAGGGCAAAAGCAATGGCTAAGGTATTTCTGTCTCCCAGCAACCAGTACGATAACCGCTACGCCTACGGCAATACCACGGAGGGTGTGCAGTGCGGCAAGATCGCCGAGGCTTGCAAGGCGGCCTTGGAGCGCAGCGGCGTGACCGTGAAGCTGATGCATGACGAATCCATGCAGGAGAAGTGCCAGGCATCTAACGCCTTCGGTGCTGATCTCCATGTGCCCATCCACACAAATGCCTTTAACGGCACGGTCAGCGGCACCCGCATGTTTTGCTTTAACAGCAGCGGCGAGGGCATGAAGGCCTGCAAGGCCATTTTTAATCGGCTGGCCCCGGTGACCCCCGGCACCAGCGAGAATATCCGGGTGGATGCCTCCCTGTACGAGGTGCGGGTGCCCAGCGCCCCCACGGCCTATGTGGAGTGCGAGTTCCACGACAACGCCACCACCGCTAAGTGGATCGTGGAGCATACGGTTGACATCGGAGAGGCCATTGCCCGGGGCATCTGCGACTACTTCGGCGTGGCCTTCAAGGAGAAGGAGCAGCCCAAGCCCGCCGCCACCGACAAGCTCTACCGGGTGCAGGTGGGTGCATTTGCCGTCCGCGCCAACGCGGAGAGGATGCTGGCCAAGCTCAAGGCTGCCGGCTTTGAGGGGTATATCCGGTAACGGTAAACACCTGGAGGGCGCAGAGGACATCGCTACGCCGGCCTCACGCCCGTGCATAAGCATCCGCACCTCCACGGCACACCGTGGGAAATGATAGATCAGCACAAAAGGATCCGCAAAAAGCTATCCACTATGGCACCATGCCGCGCCAAAGAAACGATCTGCGCGGTAGGGCTGCCGGAAGACGAAGAAACCTGTGTAATTGACGTGGACGTTTTTGGCCGCACCTGCGTACAGACGGCGGCAAAACTACATATCAGCGTAGATGGATTTTACAAATTGCGCCGCCGCGCATACCAAAAACTGGCGGATGCATTCAATTCCTAAAAGTAGCCGTGCCTTTTTTGGGCGCGGCTATTTTTCTTTTTTGCACAAAAAAATAATAAAAATTTGTTCATTTTCCCCCTTGCATTGTGCACACAAATGGCGTACTATGTAACCACAGTAAAGATAACGGACAGGCCAATTCAGAAAGGAGTAAATCAAATGTTTATCAAAACCGAAACTCGATTGTTGGAGATTACCCTCCGTCTTTGGCGCGGCGGATGGAATGCCGGGTATGAGCCCGATTGCTTTGACGATATAGGCGGTTACGATGCGCGCGATGGCCATGATGTCATTGACCTTGACGATTGTGGTTGCGACAAAGCCTATACCTATACAGACAAGGATGCCGATAAACTGATCTCTTGGTGGGAGCACGAGTGCGAAAACGCTAACAGGGGTGAAGACGGTGATGGATTGCAGGGGCTTACCGAGGACGAGATTAATAATGGGGACTCCTGGGATTTTGACGTTGAGAATGTCACAGGAGAGTATGGAGGTGAGCACTAAAATGATGGATTACTTACTGAAAAAAGAGCGATCCGAAAAACAAGAGGAGCAGGACTTGGCGGCCAAGATAAACGCCATTCCGGGGCTATCGGAAATCAGAAACGCGCAGGCCGATTTACGCGCGTGGCATCGGGAACTAAATGCGTCCTTTGAGGGTGATGCAGCGTGTGGCGGTATGGGTGTCCGCCCTAAGCCGACCCACGATCTTGATGCGCTGCGCAAGCAATATCCCAAAGCTGCTGCATATCTCAAGGCGGATGAGTGGAGCAAGGCCGAAAATTACGCCAAACGCACAGCCGGTCAATCCGCTGCGCATAAAATTTTGGCTGGTGAGGATTATAACGTAGCCATATCCGAGATGGAGGAAAAATGGAGCGCATATTGCGTAGCGCATATGTGGGATTAAATTTTGGAGGTAGCAAGTGGCAAAAACAGACCGTCTCGTAATCCGGATCACACCGGATCTCAAATCCCAACTGCAGGCCGCCGCCGAAGCGGATGGCCGCAGCGTCTCAAACTACATCGAGAAACTAATTAAAGAGGCAATAAAAAAAGAAGATTAATCATTGCAGAATCCAGGCAGAATCCGGGCAGTTTATCTGCCCGGATTTTTTTTATTATAGAAGCAAGGAGGCGGGAATATGTACGAGCGATTAATCAAATGCGGGTTTACCGCGCAAATGGCGCAGGATATTTGCATTCTGTATGCAGACGATCCCCGGGGGCTTTTAGCGTATGTGGAAATTGCTGAAAGCCTATATAGGGATTGCGATCATGTATAAATATTTTAATCCAAATCCATGCGGTAAAAACGTGTCAGATTGCACTGTCCGTGCGATCTGTAAGGCCACGGGAAAGGATTGGGGCGAGGTTTACCTCCGGCTGTGCATGCAGGGCTACTTGGTCGGAGATTTCCCAAACGCTAACGCCTGTTGGGGGGCTTACTTGCGCAGTATCGGATATCGGCGGCATATTATCCCGGACACATGCCCCGATTGCTACACGGTGGCGCGGTTTGCGGAGGAGCACCCAAAAGGGACTTATATCCTTGCTTTATCCGGGCATGTGGTCTGCGTACAGGATGGCGTAATTTTTGATTCCTGGAATTCGGGCGGCGAAGTGCCCTTATATTACTGGACAACGGAAAGGATGGAATAATTATGGCTTTTACCCCTTACGGCTACCAAAACCCTTATTACCCGCAGCCTATGCCGGACAACCTCATGCAAATGCGGCAGCAGCAAATGCCTATGATGCAGACGCCACAGGCCCCACAAAATCCAATCGCACAGGGCGGGGTGCAATGGGTAAGCGGCGAGCAGGAGGCTCGGAATTGGATGATAGCGCCTAACGCGGCGGTTACCTTATGGGATAGTACCGCGCCTACCGTCTATCTCAAGCAAGCAGATGCAAGTGGCAGGCCGACGCTCAAGATTTACGACCTTGTAGAGCGCACAGAAGCGCCCCGTACAGCTCCGCAGGAAAAGGGCGTGGAATTTGTCACTCGCAAGGAGTTTGACGCGCTGGCGGCGCTTGTGAGCGAAATGAAGGGCAAGAAGC
>ERZ1034882.314-NODE-314-length-25659-cov-15.657632_pt1 | contig 25659 bp, 24 predicted proteins | sample MGYA00520606_ERZ1034882 | MGnify/ENA primary metagenome ERZ1034882 (study PRJEB33766, sample SAMN09781726) | gut metagenome | biome: gut microbiome | host: Homo sapiens | place: Madagascar | study: EMG produced TPA metagenomics assembly of the PRJNA485056 data...
AAAATTATAAATTCCATTCACGGAAATGATATAGATAGGTATTCTACATATATTTCAAAAACAAGATTATTGTTTAAAGTTTTGCATATAAGTAATTCAATTGATATAAGTACAATTTATGATTATTTAGAATTTAATTTTTATAATTTAAACTTTATCACATCATTTAAAGAATTTCTTGATGACTATCAGTTAATCATTGGTAATCCACCTTATGTAGAAAAAAGTACTGTTGATTATTCTGGCACTGTAAAATATGGGAATCTATATGCTGATGTAATTCATAATAGTCTTGATTTATTGAAAGAAAAAGGGGTAATTGGTTATATAATTCCTATATCTTATATTTCAACGTCAAGAATGGCAAATATAAGAAAATATGTTGAAAATAATACGGAAAGTCAATATGTATTAAGTTTTGCTGACCGACCTGATTGTCTTTTTGTCGGAGTTCACCAAAAATTAAATATATTATTGGCTCAAAAAAAACAAAATTCTAACAATCATGAAGTCTATACTTCTGATTATAATTATTGGTACAAGTCAGAGAGAGAATTTTTGTTCAAAAATAATGAATTATTGCTGAATAAGCATAAACAAGATAATTTTTATCCCAAATTATCAAATTGTATTGAAGAAACTATTTATAATAAAATACATAATAATGGAAAATCCATAAAATCAAGACAATTGTGTGATAGCAAATTTACTTTATATTTAAGTAAAAGAGCTGCCTTTTGGATTAAATCTTTTATTGAAGAACCTTATAAAAGTAATGAATATTCAATAATGCATTATGACAAAACCTACGTTCATTTAATAAATTGTGTGCTTAATTCAAGTCTATATTGGTGGTATTGGATAAAAGTTTCAGACTGTTGGCATATAACAAATAAAGAGTTGGAACAGTTTTATATTCCTAATATTACTCTAACAACAGCTAAAAAATATCAAAAATTATCAAGAGATTTAAATGATTTATTAGAAAAAACAAAGGTTAAAATAAATTCAAAACAGGCTATGTACGAATACAAGCATAGATTTTGTAAAAATCAAATAGATTTAATTGATAATGAATTAGCAAGACTTTATGACTTAACAAAAGAAGAATTAAATTATATAAAAAATTATAAATTATACTATCGCTCAGCAGGTGCAATAAATGAAAAAGAAAAATAGAGTTATTGATTTATTTGCTGGAGCAGGTGGTTTTTCTGTGGGCTTTGAAAAAGCCGGATACGATATAGTTGCAGCTGTAGAATATGATAAACAAATAGTTGAAACATATTCTTACAATCATCCTAATACAGTTATTTACGCAAAAGATATTAAACAAGTTGTGGAAGAAGTTGATTTCTCTAAATATAATGCAAATGTCATTATTGGAGGTCCACCTTGCCAAGGTTTTTCTATGGCTGGAGCTAGAATAAGAAAAAACAGTTTCATTGATGATCCAAGAAATTATTTGTTTAAATATTATTTTAGAATAGTTCAACAAGTTCATCCAAAAATATTTATCCTTGAAAATGTTAAAGGTATTCTTACCATGGAAAAAGGGGAAATATTCAAGCAGATTATTGATTTGTTTTCTGATGAAAAAAATTTCAATGGTGATAAATATTATCTTAAACATATAGTAGTAAAAGCTCTTGATTATGGAATTCCTCAACAAAGAGAAAGAGTTTTTATAATTGGTTCTCTGAACAAAGATTTGGATATCAATAATTTAATATCAAATACTAAAGAAAGTCTTTCAAAAAAATATCCTCATTTTTTTGATAAAGTAACAGTTTGGGATGCCATATCTAACTTGTATAATGAAGATGAAAATGGAGTGATTGTTAATTTACTACCATTAAACCAATATCAAGATTTTTTAGCAAGTAATAATCAAAAGACTTATAATCACGTGAAACCGCATCATAATAAAATTGCGATAGAACGAATGAAACAAATTTCTGTAGGTGAAAATTGGACCAAATTAAGTGATATTGTAAAATCAGTTCATAGTGGGGCATATGGCAGATTAGATAAAAATGGTGTTGCTCCAACTATTACTACTCGTTTTGACACACCATCTGGAGGAAGATTTATTCATCCTGTAGAAGATAGAACATTATCACCAAGAGAAGGTGCAAGAATTCAAAGTTTTCCAGATGAATTTGTATTTTTGGGAAATAAAACGTCAGTATATAAGCAAATAGGCAACGCAGTACCTCCAAAATTGGCTTATTTTTGGGGTATGTTAATTCAGGAGGTATTAAACAATGATTAGTGCAGAAGAATATTTAAGAACACTTAATGAAAAATCTGTATGGGTATTTACCAAACAACAAGTTAGTAAATTTGATGAAATTATTAAAGTTACAAACTTTTTTGAAAATATTCCAGATAGAGAAAATACAAATATTGAACAATATTTTACTGAACATCACGCAGAATATGGTATAGAAACAGACCGCCATAGAACTCTTGTAATTCCACAGTTCTTTGGATTAATTACAAAAACCCCATTTTATCAAAGAGGTGGTCAATATAATAAAGAAAAACCTACTGCTGTCTATGACAAGTTAAAAGAAATAAATCCTAGCCTTAATTTATATGAATATAACAAAGTAATTACAGAACAAATATTAAAAATTAAGATTCACGCAATTATTGATACAGCAAACAATAATGAAGATTATAATATATTGCCAATTGTATTTATGTACAAGGTGTTAAAGGAACTCCAAATTCAATATGGAATAACAGAAGTTTCAATCAATCATTTATACACTTATATTATGACATGTAAGGATTATTCTCAATGGAAACAGGCAGTTGAATATATTAAAAATAATTCACCAATTTCAGAATATGTAAAGCTTTATAAAGGTAATAGTAGAATTCAAACAATTATTAGAAATAATACTAATCTTTTTATTTTTACAAGTCAATCAATTTCTCTTAATCCTATTTTTGATAATTATTTTTATTGCAATTTTATGCAAAAATACGATATTGAAGAATTAAATGAAATTCTTTTACGTGATGTTGATTATTCGTACTTCTTATACAATATTCAAGGGTTTGATATTAATCTTATTGATGAACCACAAATTGAAATGGTTATAGAAGAATCTCCAGAAATTGAAGAGAAAGAAATTATAGAATCAGAAGAATCAGATGAAGAAAAAGATGATAATTATATAGATAAAATTGATAATATTAACGAGAATAATGTAAATCCTGATGTCGCAGAAGGTGCTGCTAAGATTGCTCCATCTCAATATGATGAAACATCTGTAAGTAAAAAATATAGACGTAATCCTTTACTTGGTAGAATTGCAATTCAAAATGCATATTATTGCTGTGAAAATGAACCTCTACATGAAACATTTGAATCAGCAAAAACTCATAAAAGTTTCATGGAAGCTCATCATTTAGTTCCTGTAAAATATCAGCAACAAATATGGCAAAAGTATAATATAAATGTAGATTGTACTGAAAATATTGTTTCATTATGCCCAACTTGTCATAGGGCATTTCATAATGGAACAAAAGAAGTTAAAGTTGAATTAATTGAAAATATTTATAAAAGAATTTTTCCAAAATACAAATATATTGGTTTTGATATATCGCTTGATGAAATAAAGAAATTGTATAAATTATAAATTATGGGCTATAATATTGCAAAAATTTATAATTGTGTTACTCTAATAATGTATATTTTTTGAGATTTTGAAAATTTTAGGGAAGACATTAAAAATATCGGGTTCGGATTCTTCCCTCGCTATACTCAAACCAACTGTTAAAAGAGATCAAACTGCAAGTATTTTTGTAATTGGTTTGTACACATTTTTAATTGGTGTTGTAGGAGCTGCATTTGTTGACGCAACAAAGAAAAATTAAGCTTCAATATGGCAAAAAATTTTTTTACGTGTTTTAATATTACGGAACAAATAAACAGGAGATATGTAATGAGAATTAACATGGAGTATAACAACCATAAGAGCAATGTAAATTTTGGTGCAAAAATTCTTGCGACAGATGCTACACTTGAGGCTTTTAAGTATGCTAAAGAATTATTATACAGCAACAATAAAGAAAAATTTTTGGTTGTTGATAAATTTTGTAAGGGTATGGATAAAGCTCTAAATTTTCCATCTAAGGAAAAAGGTTTTGTTAACTATGTTGGAAAAGACTGTATTGGTTTTGGTGTGCCGGCTTGTCCTAAAATTATCTCCACTAACTATAAATTAAATGCACCTTGGCAAAATGCACATGGAGATGTTTCGTTAGGCGAACGAATCATGTTAGAAAAGCCATCAGTACCACAAAGTGTTGGTGGAGATACAATGGCTTTGTATTTAGATAGTTTCAAAGGGCGTACGAACTTCCCTTCAAAGTTAAAAACAACCCCTTTAACTCCGCTTCCGACAAAAGAAGATGCAATACAAAAACTTCAAAATAAATTGCTAGAAATGCTTCCAAATCTTGGCTTCTTCCCAGAAAAATTATTTGCAAGAAAGGAAGGAAATCGTGAATTAAATAAGGATTTGTGTAAACTAACTGAGGCACATGCATGGAATAACATTGCAAAATGGGAGCCACTTCCTGTTGAAGAATTAAATAGAATAGATAATATTGACAGAAAGAATATTAAAGAATTTGCAGAGAAACACGTAGAAGAATCTATTATACAAGATGAAATTAATGAAAAAAGTCAATTTTCTGGTAATGTGAATAAGTTCAAATTTCTCAATAGGTTATTAGAAAACTTTGCTCCTAACTCAAAACATGCAAGAGCAATTGAGGAAGAATTGTATAAAGTTCGAGAAGTAGAACATAAATATTTGCAAAGCTTAAAAGATAGGTTAACTCCGGTTAAATCAACAGATAATCTAGATCCTAAAAATAAATATTCGTATTTTATATCAACATCATACGAAAATTTATACAAAGAAAACGGTATAAGATAGGTTGAAAATATAAAATTTTAATTAGTAGTTCGGGAAATTCTGTCTTGAATATTTTCGCATTGCAGATCATTTAGGATAATTCCGTTTTCGCTAATTATTTTAAGTTTAAAAATGCCTGTTAAATTATTTATACAAGTAATTTCTCGAATTAATTTTTCTTTTCCAATTCCTAATTTTTGTGCAAGTTCTTTGTAGTTAGAAAAATTAGGGTTTTCTAAATAGTAATCTAAAATTTTTGCTTGAAGTTCATTTATATAAAAACTTTTACCACTTAATTCATATTTGTATTCTATATTTTGTTCTTCGTTTAGGTGTTCTTTTATGTTCCGAGCTTGTTTTTTCTGCTTTTGTCTTAATCTTTTTGCTCGACGTTTTTGTCTAGCAAAAGACATTTTTAATGATTTTGTCAAAACTTTAGATATTGCACTTGAGTACTCGTCGTTTCCAGTTTGATAATCAATCATATTCAAGTAATTGTAAAAACATTCTGCTTTTTGGGGATATGTTTCTAAAAACTCATTTATTAATGTGCTGCCCTTCAAGCCATTACAATCAGGACAACAAATAACAATATTTTCAGTATCAGTTATCCCGCCAGAACATCTAGGAATAATGTGGTCGTTAGTCCTTTCTTCCATTGGGAGAACCTTATTACAATAAGCGCAAATTGCACTTAAATATTTTAATTTCTGTAAATTTAGCATATAGTTTTTCTTATTTTGAATATATTATATAAAATTATTTTCGTATTCTCTTAAAAATTCGGATAGTTTTGTGTCGAAGGCATTTGCAATTTTTTCAAGTATTTCGATTTTTATACCTTGTTTCAAGTTTTCTATCCTACACAAAATAGCAGGGTCAATCTCTGCCTCTGTCGCAAATTTATTTAAAGATAAACCCTTTTCCAATCTCTTATTTTTTATAAATTGTCCTAAATTTGAATATTGCATTTATTGAGATTATGCAATATAATATTTTCAAAAGCATTGAGATTTCTCAATAAAAGAAAGGTAGTTATATGAGCAAACATAGAAATTTATTAGGATGTTTAGATACAAAGAGGCACAGATGCAAAGTCGATATCAAAGCAGCTAGGCAGATAAAAAGTTATGCAGTTAAGATTTTTAATTACAACCACGAGAGAGTGTTGAAACGTCATACTGAGGACAATAGTCCGAAGTATCGCATGGTTGATAAAATGATATCAACACTGCGATCTTTCGCTTACGCTCAAGATGACAGTAATGTTGTCGGATTAGTATGTAATGATTATCTAAAAAGTTTTTCAGGGGCTATCAATACTGATATTGAACCCTCTCCCGAATTTCTAAGTTCGTTACAACTCACTAAGAAATTCAACCCTCAGCACAAGGCAGACAGGGTCACACACATCGCACAGCTCTGCGGTTCCCTTTGTCTCACAAAGAGAGAGGGTAATAATTTTACCGATAAGGTCTACTCACCATTCACTTATCTTAACGATATGGACTTTTCACTCAAGCGACCTGCTTTCACATTAGCAGAAGTCCTAATCACTCTCGGAATAATCGGCATTGTTGCGGCTATGACTATGCCGTCATTGATTACAAATTATAGAAAGAAACAAACAGTTGTTCAGTTGAAAAAAGTATATTCCGAACTGTCACAAGCTGCTCAAATGAGTGTCATACAAAATGGCGATATGATGGATTGGAACTATGCTTTGACTGGTGAAGAATTTTTTAATACATATTTAGGGAATTTTGTTAAAATGAGTTCTCAGAGCGTAGAAGATGCCAAAAAAGCTGGTGTTGTTTACAAAAGAGCGTCAGGAGAAGAAGAAGTTACATTTACCAATCTATACGACTCAGGCAAAATTTTTACACTTGCTTCTGGTTCTCAAATTATAATGGATACATTGTCAAGTTTGACTACTACAAGACAAACTATTTTGGTGGATTTAAACGGATTTAAAAAGCCAAATAAACTTGGAGTTGATGTTTTTGCTTTTAGTGTAACACATAACGGAGTGCAAACATATAAGTGGGATGATGGTGAAACTGTCGATGTTACAAGAGATAGAGAAACTTTGCATAATGGACCTAGCAAACATAATTATCAATGCAATAATAGTGGCAGGGGATTTTGGTGTGCTGCTATGATTGAAAAAGACGGCTGGGAAATTAACAAAGATTACCCTTGGTAGTGATAAAATAAAAATGTTTACTATTGCAATGTTTGAATAAATACAACAACAGACCGCTAAGAAAAGCGGTCTGTTTATTAATCCTTTTTGTTTAAAATCTGTGTTTGTAACTTGATTAGAAAGTTGTTGCAGGTTTCTTTTGAGCAGTTGCTCCTGGAATTGATTGCCAGTTTGCTGCCATAATTTTCTTGAATGATTTTAAAGCTGTATCTTCAAGTTCACCTAGTTCTTCAGCTTCCATAATCAATTCTCTTAATGGAAGTAATGCTCTTTGATCTCTAAGTACACCTAAAGCAGCAGCAGCACCAGCTCTAACCAATTCGTTTTCTTCACGGTTTTTCATTACATCAATCAATGCAGGAACTGCTTTTGTATCATTTAATTTTCCTAATGAAGTAACTGCGTAAATTCTTACGTTAACCCATTCGTCATACAACATATTAATAACTTTATCAACAGCTTTTTTGTTTCCGATTTCACCCAAAGCACGAGTTGCATCACATCTTACGTTAACTTTTTCGTGGTCTAATGATGCAATTAAAGCATCTGTTGCAACATCACCAATTTCAATTAAAGCATCTGTCGCAGTGATACAAACTTGAGGGTTTTCATCATTTAGTGCTTCTACAAGAGGTTCAACAACAATTTCGCCACCCAAACGACCCAATGCACGAGCTGCACGAACTCTTACATCAACATTTCTGTCTTCACGTAAAGATTCAATCAAATGAACTGTAGCTTTTGAGTCACCAAGTTCTCCCAAAGCACGAGCTGCATACAATCTTACAGAGCCGTTTTTATCATGTTTTAATACATCAATTAATGGTTCAACTGCTTTTGAATCGCCCATTTCACCAAGAACACGAGCTGCATTATATCTAACTTTTTCAGAGTTACTTGTTTTAAGATCTGTCAATAATTCTTCAAAAGATTTTTTAACTTGTTTTTTCTTGCTGTTCACACTAATTGTCATTAAGTTTTTCCTCCAACACAATATTTTAAACTTTCTACACGTTACTTATTTATAAAAAATTTCGAGATTAAAATATTGCCTTTTTTACCTACTTATATTAATTTTTATTAACATTCTTTTTGTTTTCATAAAAAGTGCAGTCACGAGTTAAAATTTTTCTTTAAGGGTAAAACTCACACTTTATATTTTTAATATAACATATTTTCTATTCTTTGTCTTAATTCTGTGCAAAAAACATGTAAAATTGCTATTTTGTTTTTCTAATAATTAGTGTCTTTCAATTATAATAATACTATTTTTGTAACAAAAATTTATAATTATTACTCCCCATAGATAGTAATAATGAATTCGCTACCCTTACCAACTTCACTGTTTACAGTAATTTCCCCCTTATGTCTTTCAATAATCTTTGAACAAATTGCCAAACCAAGCCCTGTTCCAACTCCAACTCCTTTAGTTGTAAAACCTGCTGAAAATATCTTGTTGAGCTGATTTTGGGGTATTCCTTTTCCGGTATCTTTTATCTTAACTATAAGCTTTTTATCTTTATATTCAGTGGTAATTGTAATAGTTCCTTTGCCGTCAATTGCCTGACAGGCGTTAATTAAAATATTTGTGAATACTTGATTTAGCATGTTCGGAAAGCATTTAATAGCGGGGATTTCACCGTAATTTTTTATAATTTCAATTCTGTTTTTTGTTTCGTGTCGGATTAATTCCAAAGTTAAATCGAGTTCTTTATTAATATTAGCCTCTTGAAGTTCAGCTTCGTCAAGTCGAACGAATTTTTTTAAAGAGGTAACAATATTGCTGATACGGTTAACCGCTTCTTTATCAATTTCATTTATATCGGTCAACATTTCTTTCAAGTCGGTGTCTTCTATTGAGCCAAGCAACTTTGCGACAATTCCATTATTTGATTTTATTGAAGCTACCGGAGTATTAATTTCGTGAGCAACGCCAGCTACAAGTTGACCTAGAGATGCCATTTTTTCGGAATTTATCAATTGAATTTGCGTTTCTTTCAATTCTTTCATTGCGCTTTTGAGTTCTTTAACAGTTTGAATATTTTTCTGATAAAGTTCTGCACGAGTGATTGCGTTGGATAATTGAGAAGAAATTGCATCCAGAATTTCTATTTCTTCTGTCAATTCTCGTTTTTGATAACTGAGTAAAACTATTACGCCCATTAGGTTTTGCATATGATGAACAGGAATAATTATTCGCAAAACAGGTTCTTTGAAAGGTTTTGCACCAACATATTCAATAATAGAATTAGATATTGTAATCTCTTTATTATTAATAGTTTCCATTGTTTTTTCATCAAAACTTATTGGTGTATTTGTTTTGGATTTTTTTTCACCATAAACTTCTTCAATTTCGAATTTATTACCGTTGTTTTTTGCGTAATAAGCTTTGTATGCACTAAACATTATTGCAAGTTCTTTCAATGCAGATTGAAGAATTTGGGAGATATCAATACTTTCTCTAATATTGTTTGAAACTTTATTTATGAGTGCAATTCTGATTGCCTGACTTTGTGCTTTTTGTTTGATTTTTTGTAAATCCTCGTTTTCTTCAACCAAATTATTGATTTTTTCGGTTAATTTTTTGTTTTCTTCATAAACATCTTCCAACTTATTTTGCGCACTAACATCCGTAAAGAAAATTATTGTGTAATTTCCTTTTTTAATTGCTTGCAAATCGTAATAATAAATTCTATTTAATTCTGATTGATAGGAAATTCTTGCAAAAAAATCTTCTTTTGAAATTACTGCATGATAGATGGGAGAATAGATTTCGATGTTTTCGGAATTTAGTGGACAGATATTAAAGCTTGAATGATGAGATAGTTTTTTTATGTTTGTAAAATCTTTAAACCACCTTTTAAAAGTGTGGTTTCGATATACGACTTCACATTTTTTATTCAAAATTATTACAGCATCCCTAAACTGCCTGAAAAAATCAAACTTCTTCATGCTAACTATTATATTTCATTTTAAAAAACTGGGCAATTTGTAAAACATGTTCCAATATGTTGTTGTGGAAAATTTTTAGGAGGCAACATGCTACAATTTATAAAACTGGGAAACATTATAAAAGAAATCCGTCAAAAAAGAGGAATTGATGAAAATGCAATGGCAAAACAAATAAATGTTTCTGTCAGTCGATATCGAGAGATTGAAAACGGAAATGCAATTTATAATTTTTCTACGCTCATAAAAATTGCCAATATATTAAAAGTGGATTTACCTGAAATCTTTAAGAAATGGTAGTTTTATAAAATCAATTTAAAACTCAAGGTTTCGACGATTGTTTGGATATTAATGTTCAAACGGTTTTCTTGTTTAGCTTTTTCAATGGCTTTCAAATCTGCAATCAGTTTAACTTTTAGCGATAAATTATCAATATTAGCCTTTAAAAGAAATTCAATATAATTTTGCATTTGTGTAAAAACAATTTGCGGTTCAATCATTTTTGCCAAATCCAAAATTTTGTCATTAAAATCTAAAACTTCATTTCTCTCAAGTTCCAAATATCCATCCATTGCATCTTTTACAAATGAGAAATCTCTGTCTTCGTCTTGCATAGACGGAACGTAAAAACATTGCGCACGAGAAACAACAGTCGTAATCATATCTGACTTGTCTTTTGTTAAAAAGAAAAACGTTGTGTTTGAAGGTGGTTCTTCAAAAGTTTTTAATAAAGCATTCGCAGCATCAGCTTGAAAATTAAGCTGGTTTAAACCTGCAACATTTCCTTCTTTGTCTTTGTCACAGAAGATTAAAACCCTGTGGTAATCAGAAGTTACGAGCAAGTCATTTTTAATCATTCTTGCCTGATCAATAGAAATAACAGTTTTTGAATTATCATCTGATGGTTTGTTGTCAACTTTGGAGATTGTTAAAACCGCAGGATGATTGTTTTCTCTAATCCATTTGCAATTCAAACATTGGCAATCAGGAGTGTGATCTCCTGTGCAGTTTAGCATTCTTGCGATTTCTAAAGCCAAATCGTACTGAGCTTGAATATCTGAACCATAAAATAATATACAATGCGCAATATTTTTGCCGGTAGAATTTATGCCGTTATTAAAATATTTCATTAAAAATGGGTATTTTTCGTTAATTTCTGAAAAGTGCATTTTCTACCTCTTTTTCAACATCTAGTGCAAGTCCGGCTTTTATGCGAAATTCTGCCTCTGTCAAGTTTTCCTTTAATTTAACTAAATCTTTTAAATTATTTTTTTTGAGTTTTTGCAATGTTAATTTTACAACATACTCGTGCATTCCTGTCATTCTTGAAAGTTCCATAAGAGAAGAATTTTGCCCTCTTGCCTTCAATATAATCCAACGTCTGAGCATAGTTTGCAATGTTGACAAAATTTCTAACGGATATCTTGTGTCAAGAAGTTTTCTGTATTCCAAAAGAGCTTTGTCTTTTTCGTTTTCCATAAGGAAATCTGAAAAAGCAAACAAATCTTCATTAGAAATGCAGATTTCTTTAACCATATCGGCGGTGACAATATCTTTTGGATAGGCGAAAAGTTTGAGTTTGTCGAGTTCTCCATTAATTTGTCTAAGGTTATTCCCTATTTGTGAAATTATTGCAGTTAGTGCATTTCTATCAAGTTTAATCCCTTTTGATTTGCCTTGTTTAGTAATCCAACTTTCAAGCTCAATAGTTTTGTATGTCGGGATAAGCGGACATTCTTTTGCGTTGTATTTCTTTAAGATTTTAAATAATTTTTTACGAGCATCAATCTTTTTACCTTCGTTTCGTGGAAGTTGTGCAACAAAAGCAATATCAAGGTTTTCGTTATTATTTTCTAAGGCTTCTTCAATTTCTTTAAGTTCTTTTTCATCAAAAGCTTTAGAGAAATAATCAAGACAATTTATGACAATAAGCATCTTCCCAAACATCATGGGTTGAGAACGCAAAATAGAAATTAAGTCTGGAAATTTTGGACAATCATAGGTTTTGAAAGACATTTCAAGAAAGTTTTTATCAAGTCCCTTCTTTAGTTTTTCAACCTCTTGTTCGATGTTGTAATCTTCTTCGCCATAGAAAAAATATATTGCCATATTATTTATATTCCTAAAACTCTTGAATATATTATGTCTACATTTTTTAGAAAGTCAGATTTGTCAAAGATTGCATCAATTTCTTTTGGAGTTAAAAGTTTTTCTACATCTTTGTCGTTCAAGAGATTAATCCTGAAATCGCCATCATTTTCAAACGCATCAAGAGCGTTTCTTTGGACTAATCTATATGCGTCTTCTCTTGTTAATCCTTTTTCAATAAGTTTCAATAAAACTCTTTGAGAATAAACAATTCCACCGAATTTGTTTGTGTTTTTCAACATATTTTTTTCATGCACAACAAGATTTTTTACAACTCCGTTAAATCTATTCAGCATAAAGTCAACTAAAGTCAAACTGTCTGGAAAAATTATTCTTTCGGCAGAACTATGAGAGATATCTCTTTCATGCCATAATGGAATATTTTCCAATGCAACGATAGAATTTGCTCTTACAACTCTTGCCAAACCGCACAAATTTTCGGAGAGTACTGGGTTCTTTTTGTGAGGCATTGCAGATGAACCTTTTTGTTTTTCGCCAAATCCTTCCTCAACTTCCAAAACTTCAGTTCTTTGCAAGTGGCGAATTTCTGTTGCGAATTGTTCTATTACGCTTGCAATTAAGGCTAATGACTGCATAAAGTATGCGTGATAATCTCTTGCAATGATTTGTGTAGACATTCTTGCAGGTTTTAAGTTTAGCTTTTTGCAAGTAACTTCTTCAACTTCTGGAGGAATATTGCTATAAGTCCCGACAGGACCTGAAATTTGACCAACTCTGATTTCGTCAAGAGCGTGGACAAAGTTATTTCTTTGTCGTTCCAAAATATCTATCCAGTTGCAAATTTTTACGCCAAAAGTCATAATTTCTGCATGAACACCGTGCGAACGCCCGATACAAACAGTTTCTTTATGCTTTTTAGCCAAATCTTTCATTGATTGAATAGTTTCATCCAAATCTTGAAGAATTATTTTTCCGCTATCTTGGATTTGTAATGCAAATGCGGTATCAATTACGTCAGAACTAGTCATTCCGACGTGCATATATTTTGCCAAATCTCCTAAACTTTCGTTTACGCAGGTCAAAAATGCGATGACATCGTGCTTTACTTCTGCTTCGATTTCGTCAATTCTTTCGACATTGAATTTCGCTTTTTTCTTTAATTCTTCAACATCTTGTTTTGGGAAAGTTCCTAAATCCGCATAAGCTTCAGCTACTGCAATTTCCACATTTAGGTAGTATTGGAACTTTGAGTTCAGATCCCAAATATTTTTCATTTCTTCACGTGAATATCTATCAATCATAGGAAAATTATAACATAAATAATTATTGAGAAAAACTTATTCGGCGCAATATTTCTTTACAAAAATAGCAATTATTTAATACGTAAATACTTTATATATACAAGAGAGGATAACTATGAGTGACGTAAAACAGGTTCAAAATACGGTAATGACTGAAAGTGACTTTAATAAAAGTCCGCTTAAAAATGTAATGTCATATCAACAATATTTTACTAATGCTCTCAAAAGTCAATCTGCATTCACATTTGCGAAATTTGATCCTCAAAAAGCTTTTTATGAAATGCGAATGGAGGCTTATGACAAGCATCAAAAACAATCGGAAGCTGCTATTGCAAATTATAAAGAATTAGAGGCTCAATATAAAGCTCTTTTGGGACAACAAACTTCTATTAACAACAGTTTGATGTCAAAATATCAGGTTTCTAACAAAAATGATTTGATTAATACTATGAGTGCAAGTAATTCGCTATTTGATCAGGGTGTTTATAATAAAACCTCAAATTCTGTAAACGAAGCTTATACAAAATTTATTGCAGCTTTACAGAGTGCAAATTATCAGACACATAGGATTGTTTAAAAATCTGTAACATGTTTTTATTTTCATGCTTGCAATTTTTCCTTTAATATATTATCATGCAACTTGTAGAGTGCTTACGCCAATAATCACTCAACAAGAAAAGGAAAATTAAAATGAACTTAAAAAACAAACAAGAAATCGTAAAAACTTACGGTAAGAACGAAAAAGATACTGGATCTACAGCAGTTCAAGTTGCTATGATGAGCCAAAAAATTTCAGAACTTACTGAACACCTAAAATCTAATCAAAAAGATTTCGCAACAAAAAGAGGTCTTTTGATGATGGTAGGTAAAAGAAAAAGATTACTTTCTTATTTGAAATCTCAAAATCTTGATGAATACAGAGAATTAATCAAGAAATTGGGTATCAGAGGTTAATAACTCTCGTGTCTTTCGCTATTTAGGCGGAAGTGAAAATTTCTTTATGAACGTAAGCGAATTTAGAAATTTGAGAGGTAATATCTAGGATTTACAAAAGACTGTCGTTTGGCAGTCTTTTGTGTTTTATGTTGAGGAAAATAATAATGAAATCATTAAAATCAATGCGTTTACATATCGGAGTTTTTGGAAGAACTAATGTAGGTAAATCGTCTTTGCTAAATAAAATTTCTAATCAAGAAGTTTCAATAGTTTCTGATATTGCGGGAACTACTACCGATGTTGTCGAAAAATCAATGGAGTTGTTGCCTGTTGGACCTGTGACGTTTCTTGATACTGCGGGATTGGATGATGAAACAGAATTATCAGTACAACGTATAGAAAAAACGATGAAAGTTGTGAATAGGATTGACGTTGCGGTTGTTGTTTGTGATTTCAATGGGATTGGTAAATTTGAAAATGATTTGATTGAAAAGTTTAAAGAATTAAAAATTCCTTATTTAATAGTTGTAAATAAATGCGATTTAGCTCCAAAAAGTTCTCATATAGTCTTAAAACCAGAATTGTCTAATATAATATATACGTCAGTCAAAAAGGATGATAAAATAGTTTTTAAGTTTAAAGAGGCTTTGGTCAACCTTTTGCCGGAAGATTTTGTAAACTCTCCGAAAATAGTTGGAGATTTAGTGCCAGCAAAAAGTACGGTAATTCTTGTTATTCCGATTGATAAGGAAGCTCCTAAAGGTAGAATTATTCTGCCACAAGTTCAGACATTGAGAGATTTGTTGGACAATAATTGTTTGAGTTATGTAGTTAAGGAAAGCGAATTGAAAGATGCTTTAGATAACTTGAAAACTCCGCCAGCTCTTGTTGTTACTGATAGTCAGGCGTTTAAAAAAGTTTCTGAAATTGTTCCTGAAAATGTTTCTTTGACATCCTTTTCAATTCTTTTTGCACGATTAAAAGGTGATTTGGATGAATTTGTAAATGGTGCGAGAGCAATTGAAAATTTGAAAGACGGGGATATGGTTCTAATTCTTGAAAGTTGCACACATCATGCGATAGAAGACGACATTGGGAGAGTTAAAATTCCAAATCTTTTGCGAAAAAAAACTGGTAAAAATTTGGTAATACATAACTATGCCGGTCATGATTTCCCTGATATTAAGGACTACAAACTTATAATTCATTGTGGGGCTTGTATGACAAACCGTAGAGAGGTTTTGTCAAGAGTTTTGATTGCGAACCAAAATAATGTTCCGATTACAAATTATGGGGTTGCGATTTCGTATTGTTTAGGGATTTTGCCTAGAGCTATAAAGATTTTTACTGAAAATTAAAGTTTTTTTCAAAATCTGCCGTAATATAATCTGTAAGAAGGATAACGTGAGGTATTTTTTACGGTAGGATAAAATTATGTACGATTACGAACCGGAAATTGAAGATAAAGATTTGAAAAAAGTCGGGCTTGAACTTATGTTCATGACCCCAGAAAAAGGAGCGGTTGAAAACTGGGTTACGGCGGTTGAGCTTGCCAAAATGGTTGAATTACCTGTGGATATAGTAAAAAAGAAACTTGCGATTTTGAAAGATGCCGGAATTGTGAGGGTTCAGGGAATAAGTCCTAAGTATTGGAAGTTTGATGATTATAGTTTTCAGCGAATGGATGAAAATGACGAGGTGTACAAGCTTCTTTGCAGTTTTGACGATGTAGATTTTGATAAATATTTTTCTTATTAGCAAAAAGTTTTTTGTTCTGACTTGATATAAATATGAGAGTCAATGGAATAAATAGCTATTTATATACCCCAAATATTTACCCGAACAAGCGATATAATTATGTAAGTCGCGTATCTTTTAGTGGTATTGATAGGTTTGAAAAGACTGCTACTACCGGTTTTTATGATGGTGTAAAAACTTTTTATAACAGACTTGAACAAGATATGGGGATTTTAAAACCTGATGATATCAAACAAATTGCATCAAATGTTGTCAAACGAACAGGTCTTGATGAAAAAAATGTCTATAACGCTATGGGAATGCTGACTGAATATTCAAGTTATAAGAGTTTGTGTAATATTGAAAAAGGCTTGCATAGAAAAGGTTTTTATAATATTGAATCTTTGCCTGTAAAAAAAGAGCTATTTATGTGGCGTAATCCTTGTCTTGCGGATGCTTTAGGCTATGTTGGGAAAAGGAATTTTTCTCATTCGCTAAAAACAAATAAGTCTGCTATGGTTGTGGATGTTGAGATGTTAAAGTGGCTCGATTTTATCGAAATAAATTCAAAAGAATATTTTAAAGATAAAAATCCTCTTTATATTGAAAATTTTGAAAATGGATATAATTTTTTCAACCAATCTAAGTCGTTGGAAGATTTTACAGTTGAAAAGTTAAAAAAAGCTCAACATTACCAAAATAAAAATGGCAAAAGCATTTTATATAATCTCGACTATGTTTTAAATGGTGATGTTTTAGGAAAATTGCAACGGCGTGGAGTTGATGTGCAGATTTTAAAGGCAGATATTGTAAAAAATCCGACACCTGAACAGATTGCAAAAAATGTAAATCCTATTATGCCTGATTTTAATAAGTTTTATAATTCTATAAAAGATATTCCAAAAAATGGGGATGTGCCAATAGAATTGGGTGAAAAATATGTTTTGGATTATTTGAATACAATGACAGAAATTATTACCCCGCGCAAGTATGGAAAATATTTGAAGGATATTCATGCTAAGATTACAGAATATCTACATAAAACAAATCAGGATACTGCCAATGTTTATCATATAATTCCGAATGTAGAAAAGAGTTTTGCAATTACAAATTATATGTACAGACGTGCAAATAATGTGAACAGTTCTAAAAGCTTATTTGTAAAAACGAATGAAAATTTTGGGACTATGTTACCTGATTTGAATATATTACCATCAAATTCAACACTTGTTGTTATGGATGATTATATGATTTCGTGACTTTCAATGTTGCAAGAACAATTCCCTTATGACGAATTGATTAGAACCGATCATTTTGCGCCAATGGGTAGAGTTTTGCAAAAGAAAAATATGAATGTGATTTTTGCTCCTATAATTTCTTCAAAAGCAGGAAAATTTGAGTTTGAAAATTTTATTAAGCATGTTGGTCGACAAGATAAAGATAAAATTTTGTCTGCGAAAGATATGCCACAATTTGAAGAAAAAGTAATTTATAATCGGGAAAGAAAATATAATCGTTTTCAGACTTCAACAGTCCTTCCATATATGGGACCTGACACAAATGCAGAAGAATTTATTCCAATGTACGAACAGTTTTTGTATAACCCAAATGCGCAAAAACCTGTTTCTGAAAATATTGGTGATGCTTATGAGTTTATGTTGTAATTTTGTAATTTTATTTGCCGATACAAAAATGGTCAAAAATATTGTTTAAAATATCATCTGTAATTACTTCACCTGTAATTTCATCAAGATAAAGAAGCGCAGATTTCAAATCAATTGAGATTAAATCTTGCAATTGATGAATTTTCGCTGCATCAAGTGCTTGGGTTAAGCTTTCTTTGCATTTTAGCAAACAATCTTGTTGTCTGTTGTTTGTTACAAATTCAGTATCTTCAAGTGAAAAATTGTAAGCAATCTGTTTGATTTTTTCTTTTAATTCATCAAGTCCCTCTTTTGTAACGGTTGAAAGATAGAATGTGTCGTGTTTTCTGTCTTTTACCAAATCTGCTTTATTAGCAATAATGATATGATTTTTGTCTTTAATTAAGTTTAAAATAGCTTTGTCATCATCATTTATTCCTTTTGTAGCATCATATAAAAATAATACAAGATCGGCTTCATCTGCGGATTGTTTAGAATATTCAATTCCGATTTCTTCAACCTTACCAACTTCGTCATTATCTCTAATTCCGGCAGTGTCGACAAGTGTAATTGCAACATCCCAATCAAGAGTTTCGGTCAAAACATCTCTTGTAGTGCCTGCAATATCAGTAACTATTGCACGTTCAACGTTCAAAAGAGTGTTGAAAAGCGAGGATTTTCCGACATTTGGTTTTCCTACAATTGCAATTTTTATTCCTTGACGCATTATGTTTGATGAATTTGCTGAGGCAAGAATTTTATTTATTTTTGTGAGAGCTTTTTCAAACTCTGAAATTATGTAGTCATACTCAGGTTCTGCAACATCTTCAGGAAAATCTATTCCGGCAATAATTTTTGACAAAACATTGAAAATATCAGTCCTAATTTCTTTAATTTTAATTCCCAAAACTCCAGATAAGTTTTTTGCAGATTGTTTTGCAAAATCTCTTGTTTTTGCATGAATTAAGTCTGCCACTGCTTCAGCTTGGGACAAATCCATTTTTTTATTCAAGAATGCACGTTTGGTAAATTCTCCACGCTCTGCCATTCTCGCACCATTTTTAAGAACAACTTCAAGAATATTTCTGACAACGTTAATTCCGCCGTGACAGTGGATTTCGATAACATCTTCGCCTGTATAACTGTGTGGATTTTTGAAAGGAAGAAGGATTACTTCGTCAATTTTTTTATCATTATCCATAATCCAACCGTGAGAAATCTTGCCGGCTTCAAGATTGTGACGAGAATAAATTTTGTTTATGATTTCAAAACTTTTGTCACCTGAAATTCTAATAACTCCAACTCCACCAGTACCGATAGGGGTTGCGATTGCTGCGATTGTGTCAAATTCTTGTATTATGTTCATAACCCTATTATATAATAAAAAGAAAATAAATATAGTTTATTGAAACCTAAGATAATAATTTAAAAATGTTACAATAAATAGATGATGCAAAACATATAAATTTTGTTACTATTAATAATAGGGTAAGCCATAAATTTCTCCACTTCTGGCGGACAGACTAAAAATCGGTATAAACGCAGAAGGAGGTGATATAAAGTGATAATCAGTATTACTGAAAAAGCGTTAGTGCTTATCTTGTTGATAATACTAACGCTCAAAATCACAAAATAGAGGGCTTTTAAAGGGGCAAGGTGGAACTTGCTCCGCCCTTTCTTTTATTATAACATATTATTTCAATGTTTTCAAGTGGTGTATTAAATATAATTTTTTGCAATTTGTAATGCTGCTGAGGCTGCAACTCCATAAGGTCCCATTGTACTTAGTACTCCTGATGCAAGGTTTGCATATTTGCCAAAAGTACTGCCGGATGATTGTGAGGCATTATAGCTCTGTGCGTTATAAGAGTTCCCTGATGAACTGTTTGATTGTGAACCTGAGATGTAATTCAAGGCATTTGAGTTAATTTGGTTTTGGATATCTTGTAAAAAACTCAAATACGTGTATCTTTGCGAAAGTTCGTTATTTACAAGTTCATCCCTTTTTGCCAAAACATCTTGTGCTAAATCATTGAGTGAATTTGCACGGTTTGCTTCAATTGAGTTTAAATTGTCCATAAAAACAGAATTGTCAAGATTGCCAAACCTTGATGCGATGTCGTTTTTTAAATTGCTTAGCATTGGAGTGTATAAGTTATTTATAAGTTTTTGCCCATCAAGTGTGTATGCGTTCAATTGTGATTGTAAGTTCTTTTTAGTTTCGTCATCAAAGACGTTAACTGATGAAAGGGAATTTGCGAATGATTTTTGCGCATAATCGTATGCTTGTTTTTCAGCATCTGACATACTATAGTTTGAATATACATTATTCCCTGTTTTGTATGTAGATGCTTTGGAATTCCCGTTTATACTGATTGTTCCGGCCGAATATTGTGGGTATTTTTTAGAAGATTTTCCCATTGTTTTTATTCCTTTCCGGACAAATTTTGATGATTTTGGTAAGGCGTTGATATAATATTATACCATATCTTTGCAAAATCTGTAAAGTCTTGTATGTTTGAGCTATAATTTTGGTATGGAAAATTTGGAAAAAATAAACGAACTTATTAATAATAAAAAATATGTAGAAGCTAAAGAAGAATTAGCAAAACTTATTCATGGTGACGAAAAAGATGCAGAAGCTTTGAAACTTTTGGGGCTTTGTCATATAAATTTGGGAGAATTTAAAGAAGGGCAGGGCGTTTTTGAAACTGTGGTTAAATATAAAGATGATGCCACAAGCTGGTTTTATCTTGCAAGTTGTTATGATAATCAAGATGATTATTTGCACGCAATTTCAGCATATGAAGAAGTTTTGAGGATGCGTAGTAGTTATGTTGATGCTTACAAAAATCTTGCAATTGTTTATGTAAAAAACAAAGAACCGCAAAAAGCGATTGATACCGCTAAAAAAGCTCTTGAGTATGTTCAAGACGATTATACTGTTTATTATATTGCAGGAACTGCTTGTATGGCATTGAGAAAGTTTGATGAGGCTTTAGAATATTTAGAAAAGGCTTTGGAGCTAAATCCTGAACATTCTCAACTTTATAATAACTTAGGTACTTGTTATGTAACCGTTGGGAATCTTGATAAAGCTTACGAAAACTTTATGAAAGCAAGTGAATTTGATCCGAATAATTCCATTACATATTTTAATATTGCTTCAATTTTGCAGCTTCAAAATAAGCATAAAGAGGCTTGCGAGTTTTTCAGAAAAGCTTATGAAATTGAACCTCAAGATAATTATTTGGTTGCACTTGCGCTATCTGAGGTTAAATCAAATCAGTTGGAAGAAGCTATTAAACATTACAAGATTTTATCAATTCATCATCCTGAAAAGCATAATTATCAATATAATTTGGCGTGTTGTTATGATGCCGCAGGAGAATATCCAAGTGCGATTACAATTTTGGCGCAACTTGTTTTGCTTAATCCAAAATCAGTTTCTATGTTAAGAAAATTGGCAAGCATTTACGTAAAAATAGGACAGTTCTCTAATGCAAAACTTTTATATGAAAAAATTCTTATTCAGGGAAATGTTTCTCATGAAATTTATTATGAATATGCGCATTTGTGTGTAAAAACAAATGATATGGATAAAGCTGAAAAGATTTTGAAAAAAGTTGTTGAACTTAATCCAGATTTTGCACTTGCGCACAAGGATTTGGGTGTTTTGTATTTGAGTAAAAGATTGTTTGATTATGCAAAAGACGAGTTTGATACTGCGTTAAAACTTGCGCCTGAAAACTTTGATATTGTGTATGAATATGCAAATTATTTACACGCTACAACGGATTTCAAAAAAGCTGATGAATATTATCAAAAAGCAATTGAGCTAGATCCTCATCATACTGATGCTCTTGCGTTTTCAGCATTGAATAAAATTCAGTTGAAAGATTTTGACAAGGCTTATGAGCAAATTCAACACGCTCTTCATCACGAAACAAATAATGATTTTATGTATTTTATAGCAGGCAAAATCCGATATCTTCAAGGTGAAATAGAAGATGCGAAAATGTATTTTGTTAAATCATATGAACTCCAAAAAACTTATGATTGTGAACACATGTTAGGATTATGCTATTTTGAATTAGGAAATTTTGAGCAAGCAAACGGAATTTTCAAACATATGCTTGAAAAAAATCCGTTGAATGTGAACCTGTTGTTGAACAGTGCAAAATGCTATGAAAAATTGGGTGAGAAAGATGAAGCATTGAGAGTTCTTGATAAAATCACCGATACTTTTCCTGAGTGTGAAGAAGCACAAGAAATGATTAGAGAAATATCATAGGTGCTACGCACGTAGCCCTCTGCGACAATATCGGTTCATACTTCGGACATTGGTGTAATGTTTTGCTACGCACGTAGTTCTCTGTGACAACACTGGTTCATAGTTCGGACATTGGTATAATGTTTTGCTACGCACGTAGCCCTCTGCGACAATACTGGTTCATACTTCGGACATTGGTGTAATGTTTTGCTACGCACGTAGCCACTTGTGTCAATGTTGGCGGTATTTGTAATGACCATCTAAAAAGTTTTTCAGGGGCTATCAATGTTGATAATAGATTGCGCAACAAGTGCGCAATGACATGAATAGTGATATGAAAGGAAATAACTTTACTGATAAGGTCCACTCACTATTCACCAATCACCATTCACTTATTGCACTGCTCTAATCCAAATGAATGGTTGGAAAATCCCGAAAGATTATCCTTTACGCTTTTAAGTTATAAGGTGTAATTTTTCGGCACAATATTGCTATTATGTGCTTCTTTTGTTTCGTATTCAATCATCTAAAATTACGCAACCCAAAAGTCCAACCCTCGATGACGGTTGGACTTTACGGCAAAAATCCTTTTTTCATTCCCTAATTTGATCCTTTTTTTGTTTGCTATACCAAGCCTAAAACTTTCTTATACCAAGAAAATGTTTCTACTTCGATACCATTGAATGTTGTTTTTAAGCACTGGTTTTTCAAGTAGTTTTCAAATTCGTCATTGAATTTTGACTTTTGTGATTTGCGTTTGATTGTTTCTGAAGCTAACACTGTCATAGACCTACTCCTTTTGTTTCCTAAGTGACCATATATAATTCGTGTATAGATTATAACATATTTTTGTATCTTTTTCTAGTGGGTGTAATTTGAACATTGGCTGAGATTTGCTCCCAGTCTGATTAATTTAATTGTAAATTTTTGTTAAACTATATAAACCCCTTTGACATATAGATATTAGATAATTACATGAATTTTTTCAATTACCGATTTGGGTGATTTTTTTCTTTGCACAAAACAGCTTTTTCTGCTATAATACTGGTAAGAAATTATTATAGATTAGGAGAGTGGCACTATTAATAAGAAGTTATTATTTTCGGCATTGTTATCACTAGTATTGACAGGTTCGCAGGTTCAAGCTATGGTTCCTGAAGCCAATTCGTTGTATCAACAGGCATGTTCTGCTGAATACAAGGAAGATTACACTACTGCGGTTGAAAAACTTCAACAAGCACTGAACCTAGCAGGTAACGACGTTATGATTTATACAAAACTTGCTGGAGTGTATAGTGAAATGGGCGAATATGACAAAGCTCTTGAAACTTATTCAAAAGTCCTTGAACTAAAACCTTCAGATGGATATATTTACTTGAGTATTGGTAGTATTTACGAAAATCAAGGTAAGTATTTAGAAGCCTTGCAAGCCTATAACAAAGTTGCAGAAATGTGTCCTGAATATTTGTATAATTATTTGAATATTGCAAATGTTCAATATCAATTGAGAGATTATAAATCTGCAATCGAAAATTATAATAAATTCTTATCTACGTATTCTCAACACCAGGATGCTAGAGAAAACTTAGCATCTTCTTACGTAAGTGATGGGGATTATGGTAAGGCGGTAGTGGAGTATAATAATCTTTACTCCAAAAATCCGACTGGGTTCAAAAACTTTTCAAATTATGGTTTAGCTTTGTTTCAAACAAAAGATTATGACAAGGCTTGCGAATTTTTAGAAAAAGCAGTTGAGGCAAATCCTGACAACACTTCTGCACATATAAACTTAGCTCTTTCTTACCAAGAGTTGAACAAAAATGATTTGGCATTAGCTCAATATGATGTTGTTTTTAGGCAACAACCAGCTTTGCATTCTATTCGTTTTGATTACGGAAATTTATTAGCTGATATGGGACAAGACGAAGCAGCAGTTGAAAATTATAAAATTTATATTGCGAACTACCCTGATGATGCAAGGGCTTATCAAAATATCGGTATTGTTTATAAACGTTTGAATCAATTGGATAATACAATTGCAAATTATGAAAAAGCTCTTGAATTACAAAAAGATAGCAGAAATGTAGATTTGGTAGAGGATTTGGCAGAATGCTATCATTTGAAACATGATTATACTAATGCTTTAAAATACTATGATGAAGCTCTTGTAACTAAAAAAGATGATTATAATTTGAGATTTAATAAAGCTTTGGTTCTTCATGCGATGAAGGATTATAGTGGAGCTATTGCTATTTATTCTGAATTGTTAAAGGAAAAATCAAGCGATTCAATCAACAACAATTTAGTTGCTGCTTATGTTTCTTTGGGTGAAGAAAATTTGAAAGCCCAAAATTATACGCTTTCAACAGAATATTTTGAAAAGGCTATTGAAGGTGGAACAAAAGACAGTTTCGCATATTTTGGTTTAGCAAAATCTTACAGAGCTTGTGGTTTAAACGAAAAAGCAACAGAATATTACGAAAAAGCTATTGCAATGTCACCTGACAAAATTCAATATAGCAAAGAGTTTACAGAATTTATTGCATCTTCTAACAAAAAAACTGACGTAAAATCTACGGATGCTTCGGAAGGTATTAAAGAAATTTCTCTTTCGATGGATTCAATCAAAGCAGGAGAAGCTGCGGATGAAGAACAAAATAAAGGTTTGATTGCAAAAGGTGATGCAAATTACAAAAGTAAAAACTATGATGTTGCGATACACAATTATCAAGATGCGTTAAAAATTAATCCGTCAGATGAAGTTACACTGTTGAAAATCGGTAATATTTATAAACTTAAAAACGATAACAAAAACGCAATAAGTTTTTATAAAAAATCAATTGTTGTAAATCCGAATTATACAGATGGTTGGTTCAATTTAGGACTTGTTTATGCGAATGACAAAAACAATAATAAGGCAAAAGAAGCTTTTCACAGAGTAATTGCGCTTAATCCAAATTACGGATATGCTTATTATGCACTTGGAATTGCATATGAGCAAGACGGAAACATAAAAGAAGCTTTGAATAACTACAAAATTTTCTTAACTCATAGCAAGGATGAGGCGACAACAAAAGCGGTTGAAACTAAAATTAAGACTTTAGAAAAATGAAGAAATTAATTTTATTATTTACAATTTTTCTTGTAATGCTTGTGTTTTGTGGTTGTACGACAGACAAAGCTGCGATTTTGTTTAACAAATATCCGATTACGGAAAAGAATATTTATGATTATTCCAAGTCTTTTCTTGTCGGCAGAAGAATATATTATGTCATTTTGATGCCCAAAAAGGTTGAGAGCAGGTATTTGTATATTCAAATAATAAAGAAAGATAATAGTTATGGGCAATATGGTTATAAACTGCAACAGACGTATAATATAAGGCTAAAAGATGAAGAAATAAATTATTATACGGATTATTTTGTGTTGAATGAAAAAGGTTTTTATATAATGAAAGTGTATTCAAAAGACCGCCCACAAAAAGTTTTGGCTCAAGCAGATTTTTATGTTGCGAAGTAAATTTAGAAAGGTAAAATATGGCTAAAGTAGTTAAAATAATTAA
>ERZ1034882.319-NODE-319-length-25426-cov-9.159355_pt1 | contig 25426 bp, 20 predicted proteins | sample MGYA00520606_ERZ1034882 | MGnify/ENA primary metagenome ERZ1034882 (study PRJEB33766, sample SAMN09781726) | gut metagenome | biome: gut microbiome | host: Homo sapiens | place: Madagascar | study: EMG produced TPA metagenomics assembly of the PRJNA485056 data set...
CAGAAACCCAAGATACCCTCACATCATCAAGATCGTGAGGAAGGTCGTCGGAAAGTCCGACCCTGATGACCCGTTTGCCGATGATGATGCTCCAGTTGGTGAGGACAAGGAAATCATTCTCTACTATGGCGAAGGCCGCAGTTACACAGATACCACTACAGAGGGAGACAAGAACGTCGACCAGAATAAGAGGAAGGCATCGATTCCGGTCAGATATGACGAATGGGATGCTGGCAGATGTCCTCTTGACGGAGACACCATCTACTCCACTGTCGGCAACAACACCGAGGTGGGTATTGTCAAGGACTGTGAGCCGGATAATAACAGGACTGTCGTTTACTGGAATTATACAAGAGTTTAGACTATGGCAAAATTCTTTAGAGGAAAGCGTCTGTCTCTCGGAGCGCAGTTCGAGCATCAGATTAAGCCAAGGGTCGAAAAGCTGGCGTATGACAAGATGCTTGCGATTATGCAGGAACTTGCTCACAGAACCGTCAACTATTTCAAAGAGAACAGGACGTTCTACAATATCACCGGTAACGCATATACTTCGTTCTATGCAGAAGTGTATTACAAAGGAAAGCTCATTTACATGGTGCGTGCCTCGAAGGGTGAAAAAGCACCAACGCGAGTAACCCTGGCAGAAGGAGAGAAATATAATCTCCCGTTCTACTACGACGGAGGTGAGAACAAGGGCTACACCGGTTCAGTCGGTGGCGGTCACCAGTGGGGTCCAAACCTTCTATACGGACGTATCGGAAAGGTGAAATCTACCGGGAAAGACTGGGCTCTCGTTGCGATATGTCCTGTTGAATATGCAGTATTCGATAAGGAAAACAGAATCTTTGAGACTGTTTACAATACATACGAATTTCTTCCTGACATGTTCGATGCCTGCGTAGTGTACGCCAATAGTTCAACTTTTAACAAACTGTAAGCTATGGTAGATATCAAGCAGATATATTTCGACTTAGGGAACGCCGTAAAGGGTATATGCGACAAGGTGTACCCCAGGAATCGTCCTAAGGCTGTAGATACCAAAATAGGCAGCTATATCGTCGTAAGTGTTCCGTACACTATCAGGAACAATGAGATGAACTACGATGGCTCCTACAACTACTATACCACTACTATTCAGATAGAGGTGTATGTAAGAGATAAGGCTTCCTCGGCGAACCCGAACGGATTCAGTCCGTCGGGAATGAGTGGGAAGGTCAATGCGGTCCTCGAAAGATTCCCGATTTCCACAGACAACATCATCGTTACCAGGCCGAACGTAGCTATTCAGGCTGACGACGGCGCAGGTTTTTCCGTGACGATCATACAGGGAAGGTTACGTACTAGATAAGTATTCAGGTATAACAATTTAAAATATTTTAGATTATGGCTATGACAACTATTGACAAGATGAAGGACATTTTCAATGGTCCTAAGACTCTGCTCTACTCAAAGGCTATTACCGATTTGAGCAAGGCTACAGTTGACATCACCCCAGAGGTTGAACTTCCTGTTACAGTTGACTCTCTGAAGGCAACCATGGATGACCCAACCGTAAACCACTACAAGGTTATCGGTCTGGCTGGTGACTGGGCAACTACCGCAGAGCTCGGCGACTTCAACGTAGAGTTCGTTGTTCCTTCAAAGGCAAAGGACTTGCTGACAATTATGTTCGGCGAGGATGCTATCACCGAACTGACCAAGGTTACCCTGAAGGGTACAGGTGACGCTACTCTCGACGCTACTACCGGCTTTACAGGTATCGCTGTTGAGCCTAAGAAGTTCAAGATCAAGGGCACTATCGTTATTGTTGACGACGAGAAAGAGAACCTCATGGTTATCACCAACATCGCTCTCTACGCTACATTGCAGTGGGACAACTCTGGCACTGAGCCTGTTGCGTTTAAGTTCTCAGGTTCTATCGAGGGTGCAGGTAAGCGCAGTATCGCTTGGCTTACTAAGGGCACAACAACTGGCGACGTGTAAGGCTTCTTTAGGTAATTAGATTCAGGATAACAAACCGTTGGGCGGCAGGCTAATCAACAGCCGTGCCGCCCTTCTTCATTTAATAGCATACAATCATGGCAGAAGAAAAGAAAATTGAGCAGCCTTCGGTGGACTTACAGGAGTTGCTCGACAGCGTACTGCACGACGAGCCTACCGAGTTCGTGTTCCGTGGAAAGAAGCACAAGCTCGGCTGGCTTCGCAAGGGAACCATGAGCAGGTGTTCTCATATCAGGGCTAAGGAGAAGAACGAATGGAAGCGCAACGTCAAGATTTGCGTCTGCATCCTCCTCAACAACATCTGGAAGATTCGATTCCTGTATTGGATCTACTGGCGTTGGCTCTACTACATCAAGGATGTGGATGTGGCCGAGGTTCTGAGGGTCCTCGATGTTTCTAAAAAAAAAATTCCATCGAACGCATTCTCACTGGCTACCATATTAGCGACCGGGATGACGGACGTGATGATGACGATGACGAGGAGCGAAGCAAAAGCTATCCAAGCAGAACAAGCTGGGGAGCAGCCTTCTCACTAGCAGAGAAGTTCGGTTTCCTCTTTCAGCGTAAGTACTTCATCGCGGCCTACGACTACTGGTGGGGCTATTCATCGGCACAGATTGACCTCATGGTTGCAGACCAGCCTCTTGTCGTCTATCCTAAGACCAAGAAGGAAGTTGGTCCGAAGAAGCATACCAAGAAGGAGATGGATGACCTCTACGACAGGTGGATGGAGAAAAAGAAGAATGAGGGAAGCCTCATCGGCAAGAAGATAAGTCTTGCTGATTACTTAAACAATAAACTCTAATTTTAAAATATTCAGGATATGGCAGGTGGAAATTTAGGTGACTTGTTTATCTCTCTTGGCATCAAGGATGAGATGTCGAAGACCCTTCAGAAAATCGTGAAGGGTATGAATGGCGTTGATCAGGCTACTCAGGACGCAAAAAAACGTGGTGAGGAGCTTGTCGCCAGCCTTAACCAGATAAATGGCAATAACTTCTCTAAGATTTTCCGAGAAGCGAATGAATATATCGAAAAGAACACAAAGGGCATCGCTAATATCGCCAAGATACTGAAGGGATCCGGTATTAACGATACAAACATTCTTACTGGAAAGTTCCTCGGAGCTGGCAACCTGACAAAGATTGCTAGCCTGTTTGGAACGATAAACTCTGAATTACAGAGAATGTCCAAGAATGAGGACGATGCCGATAGAGTAAAGGCTTGGCAGAATAGGATTTCGAATGCTCTTGCATATATCAAGCTGCTTCAGGATATAAATATCCAGGAGAAGAAGATTAGCAATACAAAGGCAGAGAACCCTAACGTCGATACAAAGAGCCTTGATAACGCAAAGAAATCTCTGAACGAGTTAAGAGAATCCATTATCAGTCTTATCCATAGTGGTGGTGTTGACGACTCAAACATCCTTAGTAGCCTCACGAAAGTACTTGGAATGGCAAAAAAGGACGTTCAGGACATTATCTCTACATTCAAAAAGGACAACCCTCTCTCTGCTTTCACTGGTGGTGCAGCAAAGGTTGAGGCAGATATTGCCCGTGTGACAGAGAAGCTTGCCAAGATGCGAGATTTGATGTCGGAAGGAACACGGAAGGGTTACAGCACGTCTATGCTAACTGGAAGTATTTCCGAGCTAGACAATATCCTTACCCGTCTAAATGCTGCAAAACTTAACCCTACGATGCTGACCGACGCAGCTCAGATGCGAAACCTGATCTCTGACGTTCTCGTTGAGATGACGAAAGCAACCGCCTCAACACAGGCTTACGGACGAGAGAAGGGAAAAGTTATTGCACAGGAGAAAGCTGCGGCAGAAGAGTACAATCGTCAGAGACGTCAGAGAGATTCTGCAAAGAAGGCTCAGGATGAAGAGCTAAAGGCGCTATCGGACTACGCTAAGCGCTACATGGAGCTTCAGGAAGCCAAGATTAAGGCAGACAAGAAAGCTTCTGACGAGAGAAAGAGGCAATCTGAGGCGGAAAGAAAGAGAATCGAGACTGACACTGCTAGAATGTCTAAACTCTATGCTACAATGTCTCTTGCTATCGGTAGGGGCGAACGTGCTGGTATAAGAGGCATTGAACTCGGTGTAAACACAAGTGCCCTGGAGAAAGCCCTTTCCGATGCGACCGAGCTTAAGAAAAGGATTGAAGATGCTAACATTGCCCTTATGGGTAAGGGTGGAAGGCCTTCATACTCATCGTACGTTGAGGAAGTGAACAGACTTTCATCAAGCCTTGCAAATGCCACACAAGCTCAAAGAGACTTAAACTCTGCACAAGATAAAGCTAATAGAAAGGCAGAAGCGCAAGCTATTAGGGATGCAGCCAAAGCAAAGCGTGAAGATATTGCAGTAGAGAAGCAGCGCCAGAACGAGTTAAAGAACACGGAGCGCAGATTTGATTCTCTCGGAAATAAAGTTCGTCAGCTTCGCTCTGAATACAGCAGAGGTATCTCCATCGGCGCAGATGTAAGTAAGGCGGAAGATGAGATTAAAAGGCTCCTCTCTTTAATGAGAGCCCTTAGAGCTATCAGGGATAGGCTGAATTCTGAGAATTGGAAAGATTATGTTGGTGCGCTTGGCAGTATTGGTAGTGGTCATGACACAACATTAGCATCAAGGGTTCTTCAGGACCAAAGGGCAGTTAATCGCGAGGTCCAGAGAGGTGTTGAGCTTGAACAGAAGCGTCAGCAGGAAATTGCTCAGTCTGCCGCAAAGGCACGAAACGACCTTGCAGCAGCATTCGCCGGAGCCAACGCTGAAGCGAAGAAGATGCAATCCATAGTCGGAGACATCAAATCTCTCTTCTTACAGGGAGGTATTGTCTTTGGCGCGCAGCAGTTCTTCAATTCAATCGTTCAGACTGGCGGCGAGATTGTTCAGCAGCATGTAGCGTTGCGCTCTATCCTTGGAGATGTGCAGAAGGCTGACGAATTATTCGCTCAGACTCAGCAGCTCGCATTGCAGTCTCCGTTCAAGTTTGGAGAGCTGAACAGAGATGTCAAGCAGCTGGCCGCATTCGGAGTCGAGGCAAATGACTTGTACGATACAACTAAGCGACTTGCGGATATAGCATCTGGTCTTGGTGTGGACTTCGGTCGATTGGGTCTTGCATTTGGCCAGGTTAAGGCTCGTTCTTGGCTCGATGGTAAGGAGTTGCGCCAGTTTGCTTACGCAGGTCTTCCTCTTTTGCAGAGAATCACTGAGCTTTATAACTCAGAAGGAAAGAACGGAAGGAACAATTATACCCAAGCAGATGTCAAGAAGATGATTAGTGCTAGACAGGTAAGCTTTGAGGATGTCCAGAAAGTGCTTTGGAAAATGACAGACGAGGGCGGCCAGTTCTACAACATGCAGTTCGTCTTATCAGAGACATTACTTGGTCGCTGGAACAAGCTCATTGATGCCTGGGATATTATGCTAGGAAAGTTCGCCGAAGGTAAGAATATCGTCGGAGGTACTTTCTCCTTCATCATAAATAGAGTAACTGACCTTGTGTTAGCTTTGGACAAGCTGTCTCCTGCCATTCTTTCATTCGGAGCGGTGTTTGCTGCAAGGAAGCTCGGCGGTATGGCTTATTCTAAGATGGGTATTGGATCACTTGCTAAGAGTTATACTCAGCAGATGAATTCCCAGTTAAAGTCTTATGCTATCGAACAGCAGAAACTTGTTGTAGAAGGAGAGATTACGCAGAAGGTTGCTCAGCAGAATGTATTCAAGAGAGCTGCTATTCTGTCGGAAAAGCAATCGCTTGTCGCGAGCTACAACAGGGCTGCACTCGAAGGAAGAATGTCCGTATTGCAGATGCAACGAGCGGTCAAGGAGGGCTTGGTTTCAAAGGAGATAATTAGGCAGCTCGCATTGATGGGACAAATAACCGCCAAACAAGAGCAAATCATCTTGAATGGAGGCAGAATGTCTGCCGTTTGGAGCATGACAACTTCAAAGATTGGAGGATTTTTCAACGCCATCGGTGGCTGGTGGGGGATAGGCATTACGGCTATCACTTCATTGTTGATGGGGTACAATCAATGGTCAAGTCGAGTAAAGGAAGAAGAAAAGACGTTGATTGACGGAGCTAAGCAGAAATCCAAAAGTTACGGAGATCTTCTGTCTGGATTAGGCTCAAAAGATGCGTCCAACCTTTCTTCGAAAGTTGACTCGATGAAGGAGATTCTGAAAAGTTCAGATGACTACACGGATTCTATCAAGCAGCAGGTTGAAAGCGCAGGAAGCCTGTCAAAACAATACGACATACTCAAAGAAAAAATTGAGGATGCAAAAAAAGCAAATGATGGCTTAGCTGATAAATATGGAGTTATAACGAACAACGCAACTTCAGCAACAGGTCTTGTTAGCGACAACCTATTCGATATGATCGGAGCTGATACCCCACAATGGTTACAGTGGTTGAATGGACTCACAAACGATGATATTGCAAAGAATGTGGAGCAAGCACAAGAATCTCTGTCTAAGTTCCAGGTGATGTTCGACGAACTCGACTCTAGTACAAAGGCAAAAATGGAGGATTTCATCCGGTCTTTGATGGAAAACAACGAAGAGCTAGCAAACCAAATCAAGGGTCTGCCTCTTACTGAGCAGATTAGGATGCTTGCGGCTATCGGTGGAGATGATTGGGAAAAATTTGTCGACAAGTTTGCAAATGGCAGCAAGGAGACTGAAAACTGGTTAAAGGAACTTGCGGAAAGAGCGAAGGAGTCTAGTGATGATGTTTCTGAAATAATGTATGACGACGTGCCTAGAGGACTTGAGTCCGTCAGAAAACAGCTCGGATTGTTTCAAGATCAATTCCGCACGTGGGCAAAACGAAACCCTGAGATTTTCGCCAGCATGATGGACAAGATGGCTCAGAAAGCAAATATTACAAGCAAAACTATCTTGTATTATTTTCATTCGGCTATCAGCAAGCTCATGGATATGGACTTTTGGCCAGGCGACAGTGGTAACGGAAAGCAGGGAAAGCCTTCGTATAACTCTGGCGTGAACACTCCTTTCTCTGAGATTATAAGGCAAAGACTTCACAAGAACGGAACTTTCACTGGAAACAAAAAGAAAGGTAAGTTTTGGACGAGAGAGGTTGATAATGCGTTAAGACAAGTACAAGACCAGTCGTTCGAGACTACAGGTGAGAATATTCGTAAGGAGCTCAAAGCTGCAAGAAATGAACTTGACACGATCGTCAATGGAAAAGTAAGCAAGAATTCTTCTGAGTACAAGAATGCTAAACATAAGTATGACTTATGGAAAGCTATTGCCGATGCAGGTTACATCTCTGACGACCTTGGGAAGAACAAGGTTACAGGTAACTTTGGAAAAGACAAAAACAAGAATGGTCGCGAAGAAGATACTGAGCTCAAACGCTTGCAGGAACGCCTTAGCAGCTTGAAGTCTGCAAGGCAGATGTACCATAAGTACAAGAGCATTATGCCTGATGAAGAGGCAAAGAAGAAGACTTACAATCTTTTTCCTGAGGTTACCGGTCTTAATCTTGACGACTACCAGAAGGCTGTCCATTCTCTTCTTGAAGGATTCAGTATAAACACCACAGAGAGAAAGAAGTTCCAGACTTCCATCTATCGTGAGGTTGCAGAGTGGCTCTTCGACGAGAAGGACAAGAAGGAGTACGAGAGAAAGGCGGCTGACTTCAATGAGTCTATGAACAAGTTGTCAGAACGTTGGGATTTGTATAAGAGTCTTCTTGAAAAAACTGGTAGCAAATTCTTTGCTGAGTCGGCATGGGTTGACGCATTCCAGATGGATGACAAGGTACAATCTCTTATGGACGAGTATTACGCTCACTACCATGAGATATTCAATCTTCAGGATTCTCTCAGCATGACTGACGGAGAAGCTAAGGAAAAGCTTAAGCTACCAAATCAGTACGAAGAGTGGAAAAAGATTACAGAACTCCTCCGTGGTAATTATGTTAAGTCTTTGCAAGATGCCGCCGATATCATCGAGAAGACAGAAGATTACGAGGACAAGATTCTTAAGATTCGACAGGATTACGATAAACTTATCAAGAAGACGAATGATCCTGGTATTAAGGCAAGATACGAGATTCAGAGAGACAAGGAGATTGGTCAGGTTAAGCTTGACAAGTTCAAGAACTCCTCTGATTATCTCAATTTCTACGGAGCTATCGTTTCTCTCGGTATGGATAAGGCTCAGGCTATCGGGACTAGAATCAGGCAGAATATCAACGAGGCTCTGCAAAACGGAGCTATCGATGCGAGAGAGTACGCCAAGGAAATCAAACAGCTTGATGAGCAGTTATCGAAGCTGACGAGTCCAAAGAAGACTTTCTTCAATGGAGGTCTAAAGGGAATGGCTGAGCAGAAGATTTCTGATGCCAGCGAGCAGATGACCATCGCAGCAAGTAAAATTGCTGAAGGCAAGAAGGTTCGCGAACTTGGCCTCAAAACGGGAGACGAAAACTTCATCAAGCGTGGTGACAGCATGATTGCCAGTGGAAAGGCTATGATGAAGGCTGCTGAGATTCTGTTTAAAGATGGAACAAAGGCGAAAGAATCTCTTGATAAGTTTGCTAACGTAGTAAGCATTATCGACCAGAATGTGCAGGGAATGAGTGAAGCATTCAATGACATCAAAGAGACTGCTTCCCTTCTCGGAGCTGACACTGAGTCTGATGGATGGCAGGACGCTTCTGCGTTCTTCGAGACATTCTCTGGTATGTCAAGTTCACTTTCAAAGGTGGTAACAAGCGCAGAGTCCGGCAACGTTGGTGGAATCCTTGCCGGTGTCACTGGCATATTTACCTCTCCTATCAAGGCGTTTACAAAGGCTCATGATGCTAAGCTCGACAGACAGATAAAGCTCGCAGAGAGACAGCTGAATGAATTGAAGAACCTATCTAGCAATATCAGTTCCGTTATTGAAAAGACACTCGGTGGAATCTATTCTTACGAAAGGTCTTCTGATACAACTAAAAAGCTCAACGATGTCAAGAATGACTATAAGGCTTGGGAGGCTTATTCCAAGACTGATATGGGCAAGGCTTTCTTCGGTGGCAAGAACTTGAGTCACTACAGCAATGAGACCTATGATGCTGTGATGAAGACGGAGACGAATCCGTCCGCATACGCAGACCAGCTCGCCCTACTCCACGCTCAGGAAGATGAGCTAAGGAAGCAGAGGCAAGCCGAGGATGATAAGAAAAAGACGGATAAGGATAAACTCGCCGACTACGACCAGCAAATCAAGGAGATGGAGCTACAGATCAAGACGTTCGCACAGGACTTCCTTAAAGACGTTTACTCTATCGATATGAAGAGTTGGGGAAATCAGCTGACTGATACTGTCGTGAGCGCATGGACTAAGGGGGAAGATGCGGTTGAGGCTTACAAGAATAAGGTTAAGGATATGGTTCGCGATGTTACGAAGAATATCGTATCTCAGAAAATCATGGAGAAGGCACTCGAAAAACCCCTGGAGTGGCTTACGGGAATCCTTGATGAAAAGGGTAAACTTGATGAGACCGACATGAATGATTTCGCAGACAAGCTCTACGAAGTTGGCGAAAATGTAGTTCCTCAGTTAACCGGCATCTTCGATGCTCTTAAGGAAAAAGGACCGGATTTGAGAGAAAACGGAAGTTCCTCTGCTACCAACTCGATAAAAGGCATTACCGAGGAGACAGCTGATCTCCTTGCCAGTTATGTAAACAGCATACGTCTTGATTTGTCTGTTGTTCGTGAGATGCAAGGGAAATTCTTACCTGAGATGAGTGAGATTGCAAAGTCTCAGTTGACTCAGCTTAACCTGATTGCTCAAAACACCTTGCGCAATGCAGATGCAGCAGAGAGAATCGATAAGACTGTCTCGGAGTTGAACGATAACTTCAACAGAGTTATCAATGGTACGAAATCTTTAAAAATGAAATAATTATGTTTGAAAAAAAAAAATTATCAGACAGAATGAAGAACGAGGCGGTTTCACTGGGTCTTTGCGCTCAGTGGACCGCTGAGTGGCACGACAACTCATCCAAGCATGAGATGGTCGAGAAGTTTGTTAAGGGTATTGACTTCTGTATCGGAAAGAACTGGCCTTCGACCAAGGATATGAAGAAGTACTTTGGTGATGTCATTCATGATCATGGTGTGTATGTTGACGAGAACGTTGACCTGCGAAATCCGAAGGTTGTCATCCTTAATGGAGAGTGCGTAGCAAATATCAGCTATGACTGGATGGACAGCGGAGAGATATACGTAAGGCACAACTCTTCACTTTACCTGAAGGTTAAGGGATTCTCCAGGGTGTTTGTCAATCTGTTAGATGGTGCAGAGCTTCATGTTGAATGTGAAGATACCGCAAAGTGCTTCGTCTATCAATACGGAGGAACAGTTGTGAAAGCTACCGGACCAGTCAATATTAGGGATAGACACGACTTTAAGTTCAATTAACGCATATTTATGCGTATATTCCTTGCATATTTATTCTATTTTTTGTATATTTGCAATTATAAAAAGTTGAATTAAGGTATGAAAGATTATTTCAGGATATACATGCAGAAGGAAGGCGATGGGAACGAGGTGAAGGACTCCATCGCCGACTTCGGTATGTACGTTAGCGAGAGCCCGTTCAAGCCTTGCGATTCTGTCAAGGAACCTGCGAAAAGGGAATGGCACGACGAGCATGGCGACGATGAGTACATTGGCAAGGATGGTCTCTATATGGCGGCATACGAGAACAAGGTAAAGTTCCTGTTCAAGGGTGATGCCTTCGGCGCAAACGAGAAGTGTAAGGCTTTCATCGACTATCTCCGCAAGTCTGGCATGATGAAGATGTACTGCGACTTCAATAAGATTGGAAGGCAGCATGTGAGGCTAAAGAGCATTGATCAGGACCTGTACAGATATCCGGGCAACGAGGACTTGCTAGTCCTCTCTATTACTTTCAAGATTAACGACCCTGTTACTGACATCAAGCCAATTATGGACGCACAGGACAGGATTTCAAATTTAGGATAACACAGACACATGAGCACTTGGAATATTTATCATAAAGACGGCTCAAAGCTGACAGACGTTAACGGAGAGCAGATAACCGTTCATGGATTGGAATACTCCGATTCTTGGATGGGTGAGTGCTTCGTGACTATCAATTTCAAGCATGAAGTTCCTATCAACTTTCAGATAGGCGACTATATTGTCTATCGTGGCGAGAGGTTTGAGCTCAACTACGAGCCGGGCAAAGATAAGCAGGCCAGACCCGACACATACGGAGAGGGCTTCGTATATGACAGCGTAAAGTTCAACGCGTTGCAGGATGAACTTTCTAGGGCTGAGTTCCTCGATGTGGTATTGAACGACAACGAACTCCACTACACTGCCCTGCCAAAATTCCCGTTCTACGTACAGACTCTGGATGATTTGCTCGACAGGATTCAGGCGAACCTCGACGAGCAGATTGGTAAGGGGCTTTGGAAGATTTACTCCAGGAACATGGAGCGTTCCGTGCAGCGTGGAGCCCTGAAAAGCGAGTGGCTGTTGGTTTACGGTAAGGAAACCAACGATAACGTCATCGAATCAATGTCCATCACCATCGACTCTAAGAAATGCTGGGATGCTCTTGCGCTCGTGAACGAGAAGTGGGATGTAAACTTCATAGTCAGAGGAAGAAACATCTATGTCGGTACTGCGGGGGTGCAGGCCGGGCACATGTTCAAGTACGGCCTCGGTGAAGGATTATATGAGATTGTGCAGAATGCCGACTCGGAACAGAGCATCATAACAAGGCTCAGAGCCTATGGTTCCGAGAAGAATCTTCCTTCTCACTACTATGCTGACCTAGGTGTCAAGTACGTGGCGAATATCACGAAAGTCGTCGGAGCGAGCACGAATGTCGAGCTTGAACTGGATGTCGACTATATAGAGACTTATTTCAAGAACAAGAGGAAATTCGTCGTTTCCGGCGAGTCTCAGGAGCAGTCTTTCGGTTGGGTTCTTCAGGTAACGTTTGATTTTCAGACTGTCATCACCGGCTATGTGACGCAGGTGTATAACTCTAACAAGTGCAAGTTTTACTCTGAGCTGAAGGGCACACAGACTGATAGTGGAGACGAGGAATCGAAAGAGAAACTTGACGCATTCATTGCGCAGGTCAAGGCCGGAAACACGAAGATGTACATCACGTCAGGTCTCAATAAGAAGGTCATTCCGTCATCCATGAAGGAGTATGCAGAGAATCTCCCGAACAATATGTCCATCAACAGACTTATGCTGCCAGGATTTCCTCATGTATCGCTGAGTGACTTCTATGATTCGCTAACAGATGAAGAGAAGAAGTATGTAAACCCTACCGGGAAGCAACACAAATTCTCTACTGATCCACATAGGCCATACATCGATTCTGTGAACATCGAACAGATTGGCCTCCGTTCGGCATCGCAGTTCTTCGATACCGATGATAAGACGAATGGAGTCGTAGAAATCTACCCTACCATCGAAGAGATGGAAATCGGTGGCGTGCGTGTGGATGAGATTGACGAGGGTGTTGCTCCTGATGATGACGGCAGATTCAATGATAACGAAAATGTCAAGAACGTTGACATCTATCTCAGTAAGGCTGTCGATTTCGATATTAACGACTTGAAGGATGATGATTTCTCAATCTCCATGAAAGATGGTATGTGCGGTGGCCGAACGTTCAAGGTGGCATCCTCAACCAAGGTTGATGGGAGATGGAGGCTCACTATTGAGCGAGACCCTGATGATGCACTGGACTTGTGGTTCCCATACAAGGACTATCCTATCAAGAAAGGCGACCATTTCGTTCTTACCGGCATCACCCTTCCTGATTCGTATGTCAATGCTGCGTCTCTGAAGCTCCTTAAGTATGCCATAGCGCTCATTGACAAGAATGACTATACAAGGTACGTCTATCAGCCGAAGGTAGATGAACTTTTCATGGCAAGGCAGCATGACCAAGCGCAGGCAGACGATACAGGAGTCATTAAGAGTCTTCATGATACGCTCAAAGCTGGTGACTTGATGGAGTTTGAGGATACTGACCTCAGGATCGGCGGAACCATTTCCATTGACCAGCTTACCATCAAGGAAGATGATGGTAAGATTCCGACCTACGATATAACTCTTCGCGAGGATAAGGAGGTTGGAACTATTCAGAAGATCCAGCAACAGATTTCCTCGCTCCAAAATGGAAACGGAGGAACTGGTGCAGGCTTGACAACTACACAGGTCAAGAATCAGGTTGCGACAGAGGGAAGTAAGCACTTCATATCAAAGATAAACGATGACATAGCAAAAGGTACAGTTACCTGGGAGAAGGTTCAGAAGTTCTTGCAAGGATTGTTCCTTGGCAACGGAAACAACTATAGCATAGACGGCAACGGCAACGCTATCCTCTCTAGTGTGATAGTGAACTTATTGAAGTCACTCGACTTTAACGAAGCAGAGCAGACTGGCTTCGCAATCAAGCAGAGAAGCGATGGAAAGTATCAGATGTTGCTCACGGATTTAATCGTGTGGGGTAAGGCAGTATTCAACACGCTATCCATTCGGGAACTCAGCTACGTTGGAGGCAACATTGTCCTCTCCCCTGCTGCTGGCAAGATAAGCTACATCAAGGAAGTATATAGCGAGACAACGAATGAGCTGATTGGTTGGAAGTGCTATCTTCTCGCTGATGATGGAACGACCGCAACAATCAACTCATGGAAGGTGGACGACCAAGTGCGTTGCAAGACGTTCAACATAGCATCGGGTATCTATGAGAACGTCAGTAACAAGGACTATTGGAGACTTGTCATAAAGGTCTCAACAGAGAATGAGGTAATCACCGATGATGAAGGTCACGAACTCTATGACGGCAAGAAGTTCGCTTGGATTCAGATAGCGAAGGACAACTGCATGGAAGGCTCGGACAACCCTGCCGCAGGTGATACCATCGTCCTCATGGGCAACAAGACTAATACGAGCCGCCAACATCTGCTGATGATGGAGACCGAAGGAGATTCCGCACCGAAGTTCACTATGTACAGAGGTATAAACTCCTACTCCCTCAAAGGTAAATCTATCTTCGATGTAGGATTCAACGGCATCAACATCGTGTCGAAATATTACCACTTGACGACTGTTGACGGAGAAAAGATTTGGACACCTATCTATCGGGGCGATTGGAAGGAAGGTACGGAATACGACTACTACGACCAAGTAAGTTGGCATGGCACGATGTGGCTATGTATCGTTTCAGACGGTCAGACCACAACGGAAGAACCTACTGCTGATTCCAGCTATTGGAAAGCTATGACAGAGATAATTCCTGTAGAGATTTATTTCGAGCATGACTTTCAGCAAGGATTTGCCTACGGAAGAGAAGGGGAAATCAGATGCAAGGTATATCGTGGTATCGAAGATTTGACATCATGCGTAAAGAAATGGAAAATCGAGCGTAAAAGCGATGATTCCGTTAGTGATTCCGCTTGGGAGTTGAGAGATAAGGTAAAGAACTTTAATGGTACGATTTCACTTATATGCTCGCAAGATGTTTCTGTTGATGATTTCGGCAAAGGAAGAAAGGTAATCTTCACTGTGACAGCTATAGGTGATGATAAGAAGCAGCTCGCACAAGAGAAACTTACTTTCACATAGTAACAATAATTTAAATGACAAGATTATGAAATATATCATTTGTGATAAAGTTGTAGCAAGCAACTATGGATTCGACCCCATCACGCACAGAGTGTTAGGGGCACTAATAATTCTGAACGAGAAAGAAGTAACTTTCTGCACAGCCATTGAAGGCAATAGTTTGGAAGAGAAAGCGGCAAACATCAAAGGTAATATCATGACCGAAGATGGAGTAAAGGATTTTATTAACAATTTATAAATAACACAATATGGGTGGTTTTGTAGCAAGAGGTTCGAATGTAATCTCACGTATCATCAATGGTGATACTCTTTATTTTTACTTGGAGCTAGGTGATAACCCTCTGTATCAGTCTATTGACCCAGACAACCCTAGCAATGTATTCCCTAACTGGGAGACAAATGACAGTAGTCAGCCAACAGTCAAGCCAGTTTGCTCTAGTGCAATGAATGGAGAACTGAATCTTACAGAGCATAAGTGGTATTACAATGGGTCTCTCATCATCTTCGGGGCTGCTAACAATGGTTGGGCAACAGAGCAGACACTTGAACGATTCAAGTATAACGTCACAGACGGAACAATTAAGATTGTGAAGAACTTGGCGAGTGTAAACAACTTGTCGAATGACACATTGAGATATGAAGGTGTAGCAGACCTTGACGGAGTTAACTATCCTCAGAAGAAGGCTATTGATATTCTCATTCAGCGTTCTTCGGCATCGGCATTCCAAGGATTCGTTACCGCAAATCCAGGTCAGCTTAGTGAGAGTGTTACAGAGACGACGCTTTCAACAAAGTTGTCTAATGGTTCTTCATGGATTGATGGATATACTTGCAAGTGGTATAAGAATGGTGTATATATGACTGGCAAGGATGGCAAGACATTGAATGTAACACGTGCCGATATTGATAGCGAGGAGTTGTATTTGGCAGAATTCTATCAGGTAACAAATGGTGTTGTTGCTTCTAGCTCTTGTTCTACGGCAGCAATATCCATCTCTGATACGGGTGACATCTATAAGATTGTATATTCTATTTCTGGTTCTCTCGGCAGAACAGGAAATGTTACGGCTACTCCATCTATCATCAATAACAGGACGGCGGCAGCCCTCAATCTTGCGAATTACCAATGTACATGGAGTCACATCCTTTACAATCACGATTACACGAAGAAGTTACATACCTTTGATACAGAGAAAGTAGTGATAGAAGCTTCGTATTTCGAGGATAAAAAGGATGGGCATATCGAAGGAACTGCTTCTTGCATGGAGAAGCCTTCAGCTGATTCCGAGACAGGCGGTGATACTAACATTAATTAGATAAGTCATGAGGAGTAAAGATAATTTTATACCAAGACAGTATGCGCCACTTGATGTGAGCCAGAAGCTTACTTGTATTACAGATAATAGCCCTGCTACTCAGGTCTATAATACCGATACAGGTGAGTATGAGCCAAACCGAGAGATTACACCTACGGTGATTTATCCCGACATAACGGGTTGGGCATCTGATAATTCTTGGGCTAACAAGCAATGCAACAGCATTCTTGACGAAATGGTGTGGAAGGTTAATGGTGTTGATATTACCACCATTGCGTCATGGAGAGGCAAGTATGAGATTCTGCAAGACGGAAGCATGAGAGGTGCTTTGAAAGTCAAGCGCAACCTTACACGTGAGGAGAAATGCTCATTGACTTTCTCGGCAGTCATTCCAGACCATCGTCTGCAAGCAAGATTGAAGGTCAATACCGAGGAATTGGTGCTAAGTACATACAACAAGACAGAAGACACCTATGGTCTTTCGTTTGGTAATGCTGATAAGATTTCATACAACCCATTCATCGACAAGCTTGCTCTGTACGACTACAAGGTAGCACATGAGTTGATAGCATTCAGCAATGATGAACGAAATGCCTGCTATGATGGTAACCAGTATGAACGTTCCATTCCTCTTCATGTGTTCAAGGGCACAAAAGAGGTTAAGACAGGATTCACTATCAAGGTATTCAAGGTAGCAAGTGCCACTTCGCTTATTGATGTATCTAGCGGATTCTCTGAGGTTATCGGAGTAACGACAAGCGAGGTTAAGTTTGACCTAAGAGCAATTAATGCTGCTGATTACGTGATAAGAGTGCTCGTTAAGAACAATGTTGTAGCACAGAAGCAGATTTCATTCAGCCGAACTTATCAAGAGTATGTTGCGGAAGTCATCAATCTGACAGCAATATATCACGATGATAAAACGAAATCTCACAAGGCTCTCATTCTCATTGACAAGAATGAACTTGAATGCCCTGAGTCTGTTCTTGACATTCGTTGGTTTACAGTAGCTACAGATGTTAAGAACAATGCCACTACAGAGAAGCATTGGAATGTAGGAAGTACTGTTCTGTACAACATCGAGGAAACAGGAGTGGGCGAAACAATTAATGATGGTATTCATGTCATGTATGATGTATCATTCAAGGGTGCGTTGCAAGATGCTACGGATAAGGATGGAAACGTATATACAAATTCCGATGGCGAAACTTATATGTTTAATTAATTTGTAAATAGATAAAAGATTATAATTATGGCAGCAAAAGATTTAGCAAAGGCTGATGCGGTGAACTCAATACTTGCATCTAATTATGTTATGGTTGAGATTGGAGGTTCTATCAAGAGAATTTCCGTAAAGGACTTTATGAATGCTATTCAAGCAGGGTCGCTCAACCTCTCGCAATACGCATGGGGTATTCCTATCTATCAGTCACCATCATCTAAGACAAGCCCAGAGTGGGGTCGTGTCGGTAACTTGGACATGTGGGCGCAGTACAAAGATACAACGGGTCGCTATCTCCTTACACAGGATGGTCGTTTGGCTAAGTTGTCTAAGACTAATAGTAACTATTTTGCTGATGGTACTGTAGTTGACGAAACTAAAGGTAATATCATGTTCCATTCTCCTCGTCTGTACTATCTCGTAAAGACAGAAGCGGTTACAGGTATTCCATATCTGTGGTTATCATTACTCCCTATCGGTGGACATTACATCGAGTCACCTTGCTTTGGTGCTTACAAGGCAGATGTAATTTCCGATAAGTTGGTTTCTCGTAGCGGTCGTGTTCCAAAGGGCGGTCTTACAATTTCTCAGTTCTGGGCAAAGGCTAGAGCGAATGGTAATGACTATGGTCTTTCTTGCTATGACCATCGCAGACTTATGATGATGCTTCAGTTATCTGAGTATGGTAGTCCAAACTGCCAAGCAAAGATTGGCTATGGTGTAGGTGGTTCTGTGAGTGGTTCTTTTTGGGGTGCTGCTTCTAAGTTGAAGACTGGTGCAACGGCTACTCTCGGTGATTCATGCGGTAGTATTCCTATTGATGCTCTTGCCGATGATACTGCTAGCAAACCTGCAAGTGTAAACAGCAGCCGAGTATCATTGTTCGGTATTGAGGATTCCTGGAACTGGCAACATGAAATGACGCAAAGTATTTACTTCGGCAAGAGCGAGAATACAGGACAGACTGGCAAGGAAGTATTCATCTATGACGGCAACAGAATGCCTACAGATGCCGAGCTTACAACTAAGCCTGCTGGCGATTATCGCAAGTTGGAGCGAATGGACGGAGAAGGATATGTAAGCAAGATGGTTCTTGGTGAGTACTTTGACCTTATCGCACAGAGTACAACAGGTGGCGGCTCAAACAACTATTGGTGTGATTATTTCTGGCGAAACTTAGCTACAGGACAGCTCTGTTTGTTCGGTGGGGTCGCTAATAGCGGTTCGGGTAGCGGTCTCGCTTCCGTCTATTCGCACAGCGCTTTTTCGACTGCGAATGCGAGCTGCGGGGCTCGTCTCGCTTATTACGGAAAAACGCAATACGTAAACGGAGCTGACCTCTAAAAGGTCAGCGATACCCGAACATGGAGGGCTTGCCCCTCCATCGCACGCAAGACTGCATCCGTGGTATCAAAATAGTTAAATGTAAATTATTAATAGTTCAGGATTTTTGCAAGAAACACTTTAGTGACAATATAATAGGTGGCGAGGGGCAAAGCTCTGTTTGTTCGGTGGGAACGCTAATAACGGTTCGAATAGCGGTCTCGCTTACGTCAATTCGAACAACGCTTTTTCGAATGCGAATGCGAACTACGGGGCTCGTCTAACTTAATCATCGTGGACGTGGAACTGCTTCGTGTAGGCTAAGTCACCTCCGCGAGTCCCTCAAACCTTGGTTGTAGAGTATAATGAATACTGAATCAGCCAAAACATATCAGCGGAAATGCTCTTATGAGCAAGCAAGGCTAAGTAGTCGTAAGACCAAAACCTTGGGCTAGGAAGATAAGCGATTTTTGAATTTATGACAAAGAAGGTAAGACATCTGATAGATAAGATAGCATCAAGAGAAGTCTTAAATCAAGCTGCTGATGATGCGCTTGATGCACTTGATGATAAACACGTTTGGTATGCTGAGAAATTCCGTGTTCACAGAGAAGAGAGCTTGGATGCCATACAGAACATGATAATATTAGGTGAATATCCGACAAAGGAATATAAGCCTACGGAGATTGATTCAAAGGGAAAGAAGAGAGAAATATTTCCTCTGTACTTTGAACCTTGGAGCATTCTCTTTCATGCAATCAAGATAGTGTTAGAGCCAATCGTTGAGCGAGTGCTCATATATGATTCTAGTGCAGGCAGACCAAATAAGGGTCAGACTTTCGGTGCTATCAGAACCAAACGAACGATTAGAAAATATAAGAAATTCAAATATATCATTCAGTCGGATTTGCGTAAGTTCTATCCATCTATACCTCATGACGTAGTATTGCTTGTCTTAGGACGTTTCATTAATGATGATTTGTTCTTGAAACTGATAGATAAGACCATGCTTGATTATGAATCGGATGTTGAGCATTTATTGGAAGAAGAGTATCAGCGTAAGATGCGCTACTGCAAATGGGCTAGCAAAAAGCCGAGAAACTATGTAGGCAGCAAACGAGGAATAACAATCGGAAGCTGCATAAGTCAGTTGATAGGCAATCTTGTATGGCACATGATTGATAGATACATGACGCAAATAGTGCATTCAAAGGGTTATCACAGGCATTGTGACGATGATTCCCAATTTGCTGAGACTAAGGAAAGAGCTACGTATCTTCTGAATAAATTAGACGAAAAATGTAATGAATACGGTTTGTGCATAAAGGCAAGTAGCTATATTGCACTACTGAAAGATGAAGAAAAAGGCATTGATGGAAGATGCTTGGATTTCGTAGGATATGCTTTTTCTAAGCATAATATGCGAGTAAGAAAGCGTACGAAAGTCAAGTGTGCAAAAGCATTTCATCGTGTTAAGTCACGAAAGCGGAGACAGGAACTCTATGGTGCTTATAATGGCATCATGAAGTGGGGAAAATGCAAGAATCTTTGGCATAAGATTTTAGTTGAGAATAATATGAGTTTTAAGGAGCATGGCATTACTACAGATATTGTCAGCACAGATAAAAATGGAAAGCGTATTTTCAATGTAGAAGAGGAAAAGATTGCTAATTTGGCACAAAGGCGCACACATATAGTCATACATGACTTTGAAACCGATTGTTTTGTCAAGGGCAAAGGTGGCAGATGTTTTGTACTATATCGTGATGCACGTGATGCTGATGAGGATTGCAATAAGAAGAAGTTCTGCACCACATCTGATTTGATAATCGGAAAACTGATGAAGGCAAGGGAAATGAATGTACTTCCCGAAGAGACATTCATAACACAAGTCTTCAAGGCTGGTGGTCGGTACACTTATGATATAGAATAGATTTATTGTTGAATTTTAAAAATGTAATTTTATGAAGGTTAATCAGGTATTGGAAAATGTACCATCTAATGGTATTATTGTTCGTGAGGAGGGTGATATTGTACGTGTGTTCTTTGATATTCAGAAGCAGAAAGCAGAGACATCAAAGGATGGCGAAGTGATTGTGATAGATGGTATGTGTACAATGGAGAATGTTGATGTATTTGGTACTCGCACATATGATGGTATTGTGAATGCTATCGTATGCGACCACTACCCTGCTGATAAGATGCAGGCTATCATCAATAACCACCTCCTTGAAAGCGAAAGCAAGGAGCATGAAGCAGAGTTTGCAGAAATGCAAGCTTGGAGAGCTAAGGCTAAGAGAGTAGCTAAAGAGGTAGTATCAATGATTGTCTAATTTAAAGGGTGGGAAAATGACAAAAAAAGATTTTGTTGCGAGGGGTTCAGCTTGGATTCAGCGAGCACCAGAGAACGGCAAAGATGGTGTTGGCATTACCAGTGCCGACGTGGTATTTGCTCAATCTAAGAGCAACACGAATCCACCTTCTGACGCTGATGTGTGGAAAACCAAGGTTGATGAACTGTCATTGGTTGATGGCTACCTTTGGAGTGGTACTAAGATAATCTACTCCAATAAGAAAATAGCAATTACAGGCAAGTACTGCATTGGCAGCACACGAGACTATACAGATATTGAGGAATTATATTACCTCTCTGATAGTGGTGACAAGATACCTACGAACGTAACGTTTCAGCCAAGCTTCAAGCCCGAAAAAGGCAAGTATCTTTGGACTTGCATCCGTTACCGATTCAAAGCTCAAAGCGGCTCGGCTGAAAATACGAATTGGGTATATTCTACCCCTACTTGTGCAGGCTATTTCGGTGATGATGGTGTTAGCGTACAATCATCTGACGTGGTGTTTGCTATTAGCGAAAGTAAAACGACCGCACCAACTACAGGTTGGATTACCAACTTCGGCGGACTTACGCTTGCTGAAGGAAAGTACGTGTGGACTTGCACAAAGACTACACTGACCGATGGCGATTCTTACTACACAGGCGCATACTGCCTTGGCGAGTGCTACGATTTTGCGCAGGTAGATGAGTTGTACGCACTTGGCAGTAGTGCCACAAAATCGCCAGATATAGATTCTTCACTTGGTGTCAATATATGGCAATCGTCATATACGCCTAAGAAAGGTATGTATTTGTGGACTTGCGTCAGAGTTACCTATAATAGTAATACTCCACCATATTATCTCAACAAGAAATGCGTTAGCTACTTCCCAGAGGATGGAACGAACGGAACAAAGTTCACACCGAAGGGAACTGCTTACGGTCATTATACAGCATCTAGCAAGATGCCGAAACCATCAGATGATGTATTAGGATTGCTCTATCTTGTTGATAAAGTAGATACGCTGCTTACTCCTATTAATAAGCCTTGCGTGGTGTGGTGGAGAAGTCTTTCCGCTGGCTCCTATATATTATCTTATGATGTAGCCGAAGAAGGTGATGCTTATAATGTTGGTGGCACTCTGTGGGTACATAACGGAACAGTATGGAAGGACTTTGGAAGCATTCAAGGTCCAAAGGGTGATGATGGCGAGGATGCGCTGAATATCGAGTTATCGACAGAAAAGATTCTGTTCGATTATTATGAAGGTAATTTCGACCCGCAAAATAAAGCTATCACGTTAGTTGTTAGGCAAGGTGGAAACGTTATCAAATCATCAGAATATAACGTAAAAATAGTATCTGCCCAGAACTTTGATATTAGCACAGGCAACAAGCTTACGATAGAAAAGCAAGATAGTTCTTGTACGTTGAATTGCTATGCAAACGGTGTAACTACTTATAGTTACACTTATGATGATGGAGCTTCTTACGTAAGTTATCCTGCAAGTAGTTGCTCTATCAAAATCTCTATTGAATACAATGGAATCACTTATTTCAAGGAGATTTCAATAGAGGTGTCTTTCGTAAAGATGTATGGCGGATTAGCTTATGACACAGAATCACTATCATCTACATACGGAGAGCTTGTTGGCAAAGGTGGGCGATTGGAGCAAATGGAGACAGTTATCGCTCAGAATGCAAGCGAAATAAAACTGACGGCAACAAAAACAGATGGTTTAGAGAAGCAGTACTCTGAAATAAAGGTTCAATATAATACCATTAATATCAGCGTAGGAAATATCAATGATGGATTGGCAAGGACGGGAATCAATCTCACAGATGGCACTATTAAAATGACCGCTGCAAATTTCAATCTCGTCAATAATGATGGTGTGCCAACATTAGGCGTTGACGCATTTGGTAATTGTTCTTTAAAAGGAACTATCAATGCAACAGGCGGAAATTTCGGTTCTTTGCAAATGACTTCATTTACTGACGCTACAGGATTTGAATTTTATGGCATGTCTGCACATACAGATGGCACATCCATAATAGCTGCGTCAACCTACAGGCTTGATTATCAAGGTCTATATGTAGGCTCTGGCTTGCGAAATAATGGAGGTTCAGTCCATATAGGCAATAGAGGTGGAATAACTGATGGCGATTTTAGCTGGGATGAAGGCGTAGTCAATGTAGAAGCAGACAATTCCGGAGCTAGCAACGCTGATATTAGCGGTATCGGTGTTAACGTAGTCGGCAATCCTAGTCATAGCGCAATCGGCATTAAGGTATCTGCTACAGGCGGCAAGAATAACTATGCGGTTTATGCATCCAATGGCGATTTTATCGCACAGAATGGCGCATTCGTAGGCGTACATCGTGACAATGTGACGAAGATTGACAATAGTGATTACACGTTAAAAAAGACAGATAGCACCATTGTTTGCAATAACACGACTAAAGATATATCCATCTATCTGCCTTCCGATGCCGTGGTAGGCACATTTTATCGAATCATCAAGAAGGGCAAAACAGTTATTCTGCAAAGTGCGAATAAGAATATCGGCGTTGTTAATAACATAGATTTGAAGTCCAGCGTATCGTCTGGTACTGCACGAGAATGGATAAATTGCTTATTTGATGGTGATTGTTGGAATGTCGAGATGAGTCGAAGTTAACAAATATGGCGGTTACCACATGGTAGCCGCCTTTTTCTTTTCTCGTCCGTCAGGAAAATGCTTTGCATTGAACTTCTCTATAGGCTCTAATATCATATCTGGAAAACATGGAGCATCAGAACCACGAAAAGATGGTGTTAAATCACTAAGATAGCCATATCTACCTTTTCTTCGTTCCTCTTCTGCTTGCGTTGCTAGACCTTTCGGCATTCTAACAGCAAATGGAAGTTTGTTAAAATTAGAATGGCTAATATCGTTTCCCCAACTATCAGTTATAGGAATGATACTTTCCTTGCCAATTTCTAGAGCTTCCTCGATAGATAAAGGATTGGCTATTTGCTCCTTCATCGTCATTTGACTTCTGTCTATGAATGGTATCTTTATCTTTATAATCTCAATGTTTTGGTTGATGGTGCAAAGATACGAAAATATTAACTATAAATGCTTTTAAATTGTTACTTTTCACAAAGTTTAACACAAAAACTTCCGAAAATCCATTATCTTTATGAATAAAATCGTAACTTTGCATCATCTAAGACAATTATAAATTATAACGCTTATGAACAAAGAAGACGAGAGCGACCTATTAAAGTGGTTGCAAGACAAAGACGTTAGCGAGGTGATGTCCTTGCTGATGAAGCACGGAAATCGGTATAGCAGAAGGATATTGAAGTTCTTCCGCTGGTTCAGCAAGTATGTTCCAATTATAATTATGTGCTTTCACGCATACGGAATGTGGGATTTTAGCCAGCATCCTCGTGAAATGTTCATAACAAACAATGAGAATTTTCCCTGCTATCTCTTCATTTACTTTATGGTGTATGTTCTGCCTATGGTTTTGATATTAGCAAGCAGATTTTTCTTTCTGTGTTGGAGATACCGCATTCCTTTCTTTTATTTCTTTGGTGTGAATGCGGCTCATATCGTACACTGGAGTTGGTACACCACTAATGATATGATAGATTCCTGCTTTACCGTAATGGTGGTAACGGCAATATTCTATCTGTACTCTTTTGTGGATTTGTTTATTAGTAGAACAAAGTTAGGACGTAAAATTTGTGCGTGATTATGGGAAAGATATTGAATTATAAGATACTCGGAACGGCTTTAAAGTCGCTGAGTGATGCTTGCTTTAAGGCTGATGAGCAGCAGAGAAATGGCGAGAAGGTCACCGCTTGCGGAATGAGCGATGATGATTTGGATAGGCTATGCGACATCATACCAGATATGCTCAATCCGATGATGAGCACCGAAGAAGTAAAGGAGAAACTGCACGTTTCTGATGCTACCCTTAACAGAATGGTGGCAAGGGGCGATATACCTAACGGCGAGTGCAAGAGAAGAGGGCACAGCCGATATTGGAAGAAGTGGGATATTCTTCACTATATTAAGAGTAAGAGAAAATCATAACGTATTAAGCCCTATCGCAGCACGGATAAGCGAGTATATATGAGTATTAAGGACTTTATGTTTTTTGCCTTGATTATAGTAGCTATACTAGTAATCATCAACTGCACGTTCGTTGCTTATCTGTACCTTTCCTACGAATATAAGAAGGTTAATAAGTTCTTTCTATCTTGGGTAACGGTATCAACTATGATATTGATAATGTGGTTCGGAGTAGGATTGTATCTGTACTTTGAACATTTCTTATAAGTTAAAGAGAGGTAAGTGATTGCCTCTCTTTTTTTTGTTTCAGTTTGCGTGAGTGACTGTTGCAATTTTTGCAACTGTCACTCTGACTTCCCAGATTTCGTGGATTTAAAAATACAATATTTCGGAGAAATTATATACAATATTTCTTCAAAAATATATATTGGTTCACTACTGTCCAATAAAAAAGGGCAATTCGATCTTTGAAACAGTTGAATTATAG
>ERZ1034882.321-NODE-321-length-25358-cov-5.420424_pt1 | contig 25358 bp, 18 predicted proteins | sample MGYA00520606_ERZ1034882 | MGnify/ENA primary metagenome ERZ1034882 (study PRJEB33766, sample SAMN09781726) | gut metagenome | biome: gut microbiome | host: Homo sapiens | place: Madagascar | study: EMG produced TPA metagenomics assembly of the PRJNA485056 data set...
AAAATCCGAACCCTTCTCCAATCGGAAACAGGTTCGGATTTTTCTTGTTTGGTGGACAAACCGCAACGCCGGACGAACCCCGAAATCATCATTTTCCCGTATTCTATCCTCTTATGTATTCCCAGTTCTTTCTTCAAAACGGTTTAATCCCAAAAGCAAAGCGGCAGGCTCTGGAACAGCCTGCCGCTTTTATCGTGCAACGAAAATTCTATCTCAGCGCTTCATCAACACTTCTTCATCCGCTCCAGCGTCTCGTCCGCCTTGATGGCCTCCGGCGTGAAAGAATTGTTCTTCCACCACGCCACCAGCGCAGCTACGGTGGTAATGCCCGCCGTGACCAGCTGCTCCACGGTGGCGCTCTCAATGGGCAGCATGGGCTTGCCCATGGCGCTCAACAGCTGGTTGGTCAGCGCCAGCAGCAGGCAGGCCGTGCGCGCCACAGTGCCCGCAGAGATGGTCGGTTCGTTGTAAGTATAGATGTGTGCTTTCATGTTCAGCTTCCTTTCTGCTCTTCTTCCGAGCGCTGTTTTAAAATATCCACGGCTCTTGCCAGTACCTTCGGGATCGGTACGCCCATCAGCCCCGCGTTCTCAATGATGCTCAAGGCCTCGTTCGCAATAAAGCCGATCACCACCGCGTCCCGCACAAAGCTGGAGCCCATCACGGCATCCAGCCTGCACGCCACCAGTACGATCAGCAGGCTCATGCCCTTGCGGCACAGGCCCTTCCACCCTGCCCTGCTTTCCAGCGTGCCGGTCTTGGTTTTCGGCGAGGCATGGAACACCCCTGCCACGATCAGACCGGTGATGTAGTCCACCGCCATGCAGATGATCAGCGTCTGCAGCGCCGCGTCCCAGCCGCCGTACAGGCTGGCAATGGCACCGCCGATCAGCCCCATGGCAGTGCAAAAGTATTCCTTCATTTTTTAATCCTCCTCATCATCTTCCGCAGCGTCCTCCCACGCCTGCTGAATGCGCTTTCCATTGGCACAGATCGCATCCAACGTGGCATCTGCCTGCACATTCGTCGCAATCATGGCCTTGTCCATTGTGTCCATTCCGAAGTAGCCGGTGAACACCTCGCCCGTGGGCAGCGGTGCTGCCACTGCGATCTTTGTGATCTTGTGCTCCTCCAGCGTGGCCAACACGTCAGAGATCCACTCCGCATAGGGCGCGTCAGAAATCAAATAGCTTGCCATCGGTATCACCCCCTTACAGCGTCCATCTGCTCTTATTCGCCCGGGTATCCACATGTACCCAGCCGGTAGTTCTGCCCGTCTTGACGGGGTAGCGTCCCACGCCGCCCCAGTCCGGCATCAGGCTTTCGGCGTAGGTGGCCACGTCCTCCACGCTTACGCCCTCCACCCGGATGTCTGCCGCCCGGCCCAGCAGGTGCTGGCTGCTCTTTGCTCCGCCTACGGCTGCGTTGTGCGCTGCCGTCCGGTATCCGCTGGTGATCACCACCGCCTTGCCGAAGTGCTCCCGGATGCACTGCAGCACCACGGTCAGCGCCTCGTCCACCATAACGGTGTCGGTGCCGTCCCGGCAGCGCAGCTCCCGCACCTTAAAGTCCGGTGCAAGGCGGCGGTTGCCGTCCTTCGCAACGCTATACTGTCTGATCATCTCTCTACCTCCCTTCCGCATCACAATCCCCGCATCCAGTTCTCAATAATCGTGCTGCGGTATTCATGCGCCCGCAGACCCGGATGGTCGTTATAAGGAGCGATTTTAAAGACGTCGTTGCGCAGCTGCTTTGCCGTAGCGCTCACGTCGGCGCGGCCTGCATCATGTGCGGTAAGCAGCAGTGGGTGCTGCTCATCGTTCAGGTCCAGCACCGGCACGCCCCAGTAGGTGCAGATTTCCTTTACCGTTGCCCGGTATGCTGCGGTCATCCATGCGTCCGCAAGGATCACCCCCAGCTTCGCGTATGGGATGTTCCGCAGAAAATACCCAAAAACGATATTGTACGCACCCCACACAGTTGTGTTGGTCGTGTCTGTTTTTGTGCCGACAATGGCAGTCGGGTCAAAACCCTGTGACGTGTCCGGCTCGCACTCGTTCAGACCGAACATTAAGGTGATGTAATCCGCATCCTTCGGCACGGCCTTGTACCGCTCCGCCGAAAACGGCAAAAGCCGCCCGGCGATGTTAGTAAACACCGAGCCGCTCACGGCCTCATTCACCAGCGTCATCTCGTTGCGCTTTGCGATCCACCACGGGTACGTTTTCCACATCATCAGGTTCTGATCATAAAAATCTGAGTTTATGCCGATATTTCCGTTTGCATCTGTGTAGTTTGTTGCGTCGCCAGAAGTAAAACTGTCTCCGCAAGCTACATATTTTTTCCCGTACAATACGTTGCCACTCGCCGTACCGATGGGATCGCCATGTGCATCATAGATCATACCGTACCCTCCTGAATAAATTTGTTGATCTTGACATCGCTCAGTAGCCCCTTATATACCTTGCACTGGTAGAATGTGCCGTCCCAGCAGCGTGTCAGCGCGCCACCGGCCTCGTTGCCCGGTGCACCGCCGATTAGCAGATTCTCCGGCACGTTCGTAATGGCACTGCCAGTTATTGTCCAATTGCTCAGTGTACAGTGTGTGCTGCCGCAGCGGAACCTCTGACCATCCAGCTGGATTACATACCGTGTGCGGGTCTTGAGGTGTGCAACGCTATCCGATATCACTAAACCAAAGTTATAGTAAGCAGCATAGGTCTTACCATCAAGTGGGTTCAGGCTAATGTTGATACCCGGAAGATTTTGGTTGTCTCCGGTCTCCGTCATGCAGTGCAAAAATACAATCCATCCACTACTGTTAAAGTTATCGCTTGCCTTCGCGTCCAGCAAAATGGTGTACTGCGGGGTCTCGGTGCTCGCGTGTTCAAACAGCTTTACGCCGGTATCCAGTCCCTTCGTTAGCACTGTCTCGCTGGGCAAATTGTAAATAAGCTGTGCTGTCTCGGTTTTTTCGCCCCATTCCTCACGCAGCGCATTCAATGTTGTTTCGATATCGCTGGACTTATATGCTGCATTTTTAAACAGGGTCAGCATCAGCGTCCTTGCGGTATCCGTAAGCCCTTCGCCCGGGTCGCCCTTGTCCCCCTTCGGGCCGCCCGGGTCGCCCTGCTCTCCCTTGGGACCCTGTGCACCAGTGTCGCCTTTGTCCCCCTTTGGGCCAGCCGGGCCGGTGTCGCCCTTGTCCCCCTTCGGGCCCGCCGCACCGGGATCTCCTTTGTCGCCTTTTGCTCCCGCTGCGCCCGCGTTGCCTTTGTCACCCTTGTCTCCCTTCGGACCCGCCGGGCCGGTGTCGCCTTTTTCACCCTTGACGCCTGTGGCGGCTGCAATGCCCGCTTCCATGTGGTTCAGCATCTCCGCAGTCAGGATCTGCCCTTCCACAAAATTCTGCTTTTCGTAGCTCATGTCGTTTTCTCTGCCTCCTTCACGGTGATCGTATATGTTTTGCTCTGGCCGGACTTCAGCATCACGGTCAGCTCTGCCGTGCCGGCATTCACGCCGGTCACCAGCAGCACATCGCCCGAGACATTCAGGCTTGCTGCGTTCCCCGCAATGCTGGCGGCAATATCCTTCCGCACATTCGTGTTCCACGGCACATAGTTCACCGTGCCCTTCAGTGTCTCGCCAACTGTGATCGTGCAGCTTTCAACTTCCCACACCACATCAAAGTCGGTCGCCTCCGTGCAGGGATAGTCCTGCGTCATCAGAACACAGCGGAACCCCAGCAGCTTTGCCTTGAGCCCGGGGCACAAACCGGTGTTGACCACCGCCACCGTGATCCCTTGATGCGGGGTCAGGCTTGCACCCTTATAGATCCACTTCTTCACATGTCCGTCCGTGCCAGTGCCTACCCAGATCACATCGTCAAAGCCGTAGATGCCATATACCTTAACACCAACAGCCTGCGGATACACTCCCTTGTACTTTGCCCATGCGTATTCTCCTAAGTCAATCGTCACTTCAACGTATGCGCAGCGTACCTCCCGGTACTTGTACAGCCGGTTCGGCACAATGCAGGTAACAGTTCCCTTTGTCCGGCTCTCGTTGGAGTAAATATTGGGGAACATCTCTTCCAGCCGCTTTGTGCTGATGGCATGGTCATATACCCGGCAGTCGTAGATTTTTCCCTTCAACTTATGGTCGCCGCCAATGGTCGGCGTCACCATATTCTCGCCCAGCCGGAGCGTGCCGTCAAAGATGGTGTTTGCAATTGCGCCCTCAAGTTTTACATAGCTCTGCATGTACCAGTCATATACCGCCAGCACACCGTTCTTGCGGACGATAAGCACGCTGTAATCCGTGTTGGAATAGCCGAAATAATTGTTCGCATCGATCGATACCGAACTTGAGATCTTCCAGCAGTTGCGGATATTGATAAAACCGCCTGTTGCGATCGTATCCTCGCGCTCGCCGTTCTGCAGGCTCAGACCGATGTCAAAGCCGGGAGGATCACTCTTTCCCTCGGTATAATTCATCGTGCTGAGCACCGGGATAAAGCTAAAATTCAGCATTCCTTCTTCGCTGTAGCTGTCCACCCGGAACTTTGCGATGATGGTAAAGTCCTTTTTGTCTGCAAACAGCTTTATGCCCGTGTCAATACCAAAAGTGCCGTCAAAGATCACGGCCTTTTCTTCTGTATCATAGCGGGCATCCTGCGTGATGTCGTAAACAGGCACGTCCTGTGCCGCATCTCCGCTGCTCTCCTCTAGGTCTTTTGCGGTCAGCAGCGCATATCCCCCGTCCAGCACCGCCTGACCGTTATCCAGCGTCGCAGAGGATGGATCAAAAAAGGAGAACCGCGTCTCCGGGAACCGGTCCCGGCTCCGGTTGGTAATGAGGTTCGCATTATCAAAGTTGCTCTGCCACTGTGAAAGGAACTCGTCAATAATAAAATCGCCCTTCACTAAACACTGGTTAAAGTACGGATAAATGCCGTGGTTGTTCTCAAACCGAAAGCCGTTGAGAAACTGCGCAAACAGGATGTGCGTCTGCAATTTTGTCGTGCCGGGGGTGTCCAGCGTGTTGTTGGTAAAAACCACCGGCGATGCGTACACGCCCGGTAATGCAATAAAACCGTCCCGGTCTACATAACTGCGCCCCATTACGTTGTCCGAAAACACCATCGGGTCGTCCGGGTCATAGTCCTCCTCGGTGCAGTACCGGTAGATAAAGTTCACCGAGGGGTTATACCGCACCTGTAATTTGTAGTCCAGCTTGTACTTTTCTTCCATCAGGCGGCAGTTCTCCTCGTCCTGTAAGGTCCCCTGCCCGTAGCAGGAGTTCCCGATACAGGGGTTCCATGCCGGGCCCTCGATGCTGGATTCACAGCAGTCTATAAAAACGTTGTTCTCGCAGATGGCGTGCTGCTTTCTCGGTGCCACATCCGCACCGTTGCCGCCCAGCAGGGCAGCGCAGCCCACACCCCGGTCCTGTTCTGACATCCCCGCCAGATACTCCGGCGGCAGATACCCCAGCCCCGACCCAATAAATTGGTTGCCACTCACCTTGCACCGCATCTTCGGGAACTCTGCCTGAAATGCAAACAGGCATACGCTGCCAAAACAGGTCAGATAGAACAGATTGTTCGTGATCTCAAAGTATCCGCTCTTGTCATAGGTGTTCCAGTGGATCGCAGCGTTTCCCTTGATCTGCGTAAAAAAGCAGTTGTTCACAAAAAGCCTGTGCACGCTCTGCGGCACGATCCCGATGCCGCTGATGTGGTGCGAGTAAGACCCCTGCAGATTTTCGTTGTACCAGATATCCTTAAAGGTGCAGCCCTCGAAATGAATATCCTCGCACCAGATGCTCTCGCCATTCTCCGTGCGTCCCCGCAGCCGGATGCCGCAGGTCCATATTTTGTTTACACCGTTCGGATTGATGCCTTCCCATGTGCAGTTGACGAACCGGATGTTTTTGCATCCCTCCAACACCATGTTCGCGCCCTTCCAAAAGATCACGTTCCGAACTTCCAGATCTTCTACGTTGTTGACGATGATCTCAAAGTACTTGTACTTCTTGTTCCCGCCATCGATCACGCAGTTGCTCTGGCTCAGTGCCGCCGTCAGCGCCGCCGTATCGTCTGTCTCTCCGTCCCCTGCTGCACCGGGAATGCCCATCCCAGCACCGCTGCCGCCCGTGCCACTTCCGGCCATGTCCCACGCCGCTGCAATGCCCGCTTCCATGTGGTTCAGCTGGGCAGCGGTCAGGGTCTTGCCGTCCATAAAATTCTGCTTTGTGTAACCCATCTCTTAGCCCCTCCCCAGGATCATTCTGCCCAGCACCGCAAGGCTCAGCCGGGCAGTGTTCCTGTCGTCCGGGTCGTCTGCGCCCCACAGTGCCTCTAGTCGGTCGCAGGCGGCCGCCGCTGCATCATTGCCTGCCGCCAGCGTGCGCAGCACGGTCAGCACCGCCCGCTTTTCCGCGGTGGTAATGCCGCCTGTGCCCAGCAGCCCTACCAGCGCCTCCCACGCCGGGGTGTCCGGTGCAGGCATCGTGCCCTCTGCCGTGCCGCTGTTGGCGCATACCTTGCACCGCACATCGGCGCTGGTCACGGTGCGGCTGCCGTCCGTGCCCTCAAAGGTGATGCAGCCCGTGCCGGGCACTGCCGTCACCGCCGCCGGAACGGTCAGAAAGCCGCTTTCCACCAGTGTGGCCGCGCTTGCGCCGGGGGTGTGCCAGTGGGCGCATACCGTCAGCCCCTTCCACTCGCCCCGCTGCTCGATGCGCAGCCGGTAGTTGCCCCGGTTGCCCGCGTACCCCAGCAGCAGCTGCCCGCCGGGCACCGCTGCCGCACCGTTGCGCTCCAGCCGGATGGTCATCTCATTCATGCTGCACCACCCTTACACATACTGGTAGCCCTCCACGTTGAAGGGATACTTGTGATCGCTCGACGCGTCCGTTCTCGCAGCGTCCACGTTCAGCGTGCCGTCTGCCGCAAAGCTCATCCGCACGGGCGCTGCGCCGCTGCACTTCACGCCGCTGCTGAGGTCGTATTTCAGGCCGCCTACCATGGCAACCGCCGTGCCGCCCCGCACGATGCGGGTGCTGCCATAGTCCGCAGCCGTTCCCACACCGGTAGAGGTGTTGCCGCTGCTTTCAAGCGCTGCGGGTGCCAGCATCTTTACCACGATGTAATCCGCCGTCTCCGGCACAGTCAGGCTCGTTGCGGCCTTGCCCGCAACGCCTGCGCCGGTGTAGACCAGCTTTCCGTCCATGTCCATCATCCTTTCCAGTCGTTTCAGTTTTTCGGCCAAGCGAAAGCCCAGCACCGTGTCAAGGTTCTCCGCTGTCACTTCCAGCGTGCCGTCCGCACTCACGGTCAACCCCCGCCCGGCTTTCACGCCGCCCAGCACAGCTGCGGTGGCGCACGGCAGCACCGTCTCTGTGGTGCTCTTTCCGTCGCCCATGGTCATAACAAGGCTCTGCCCCTGCACCCGCACTCCCTTCAGGTAGTCCCCGCTGTCCTTTTCCACAGCGCCTACGTCTTCCGCCGTCAGCGCCCGGTCAAGCCCCGTACCGCCATGTGCTGCGCTCAGCACACCGGTCATGGCCGTAAGCTCTGTGGTGTCCTGTGTGGTGTAGGTCTGCTGCGTGCCGTCCGCAAATGCTATGGTCATGGTGCGGCCGTCCAGCGTCACCCTCTGCACAAAATCGGTTTTATCCGCAGCCATCGCCCCCACGTCCTTAGCCGTCAGCTGCACCGCGCCGCCCTTGCCGTTCACGCTCAGCACGGTGCCGTCCTTGGGCGCGTATCCCTCTGCCCGCGCTGCCGCTTCGTCTGCCTGCTGCGCCGCCTTCTGTGCGTTTCCCGCCTCGCTCTTTGCCCGCTGTGCACTGTCCGCAGCAGCGTCCTGTGCGGCCTGTGCCTCTCCGGCTGCATCTTCCGCTCTGTCTGCTGCACTCTGCGCGTCCTTTGCCTTCTGGCCTGCCGTGTTCGCAGCCTCCAGCACCTGCGCCACAAAGGCCTCGTACTGGCTCGGGGTGATCTCGGCATCTCCGTCCGTGGCAAAGGTCTCGTAGCACTCGTACCGTGCAGGCCTTGTCATGGCGCAGTACCCGTTGCCGTCCATGGCCCGCAGCATCCACAGCCCCTTTTCGCTGGCGGTGAACATCCTGTCCACCGCTAGGCACCTGTCCTCTCCCAGCATCACCGGCTGCGGCAGCGTGCCGTCCAGCTGCTGCACATGTACCGTCACCGCCATGCCGTCCCAGTCCTCCGGCAGCTCAAATTCCAGTGTCTCCACCCCGGTGCTGCCCTCGCCGCCCAGCTTCAGCACCTTCTGCTCCGGGCAGTACTCCGCCCCGCTAAAGGTTCTTTTCACAATTCTTACCAGCATCTCCCGGCCTCCTTTCCTGTGTCCAGTCTACCGCATCCCGCTTTGCAAAACACCTGCGGACATTCTCACACAAAACACACCCCGGCAGCTGTCCCTTCTCAGCCGCCGGGGTGTTTGTCTTTGTTTGTTATTGTTTGTCTTTACCGCAGGTCTGCCCACGGGTCGCTGGTCTGCGCTTTACTCTTCTTTTCGGCATCGCTCACCCAGCCGTCCAGCGTTTTCTGGGTGTACAAAGCGTTTCCGTCCGCATCCCGCAGCGCCAGCAGCATCTCGTCCAGCTGCTCCCGGTCGTATTCGCTGCCCGCCACATACTCCGGCTTGCATACTGCGGTGATCTTGCTCTTCACGCTGCCAAGGCTCTTGCCAGCCCGCAGCAGCCTGTCCAGCTCCTCCTGTGCATCCTTTGCCCGCACGCTCTCCAGCGCCTGCTCCAGTGCGTCGGTCACGCTCTCGCTGTCGCCCTTCAAAAGGGTGTTGCCCTTCTGCTCCACCGCGCCGGTCACCATGTCGATCACCGCCTCGCGCTTCGCTTCGTCCGCCTTCGCCTTCGGGTCGATGCCCATCACCTCATACACCTTCTGCACGATTTTCCGCGTCAGCTCCTCCCGCCGCTCCGTATCACCGCTGTTCTGCGCCTTTGCCGCCTCCAGCACATCCGGGTCGTACTTCTTCAGCCGTTTCTTCAGTTCGCTGTAGATCTTGTCCTCCTTTCCCATGGCGGTCAGCTTCTCCACCGCCGCCTGCGCTTCCACCGCATCGCCGCTGGCATACGCGTTGTATAGCCGGTCGTACTGTCCGGTGGCACTGGTAGGTAAGCTGTCAAAGTTGCCGCCCTCCTCGTTCCAGTTTTTATATGTGTCTATCCACTCGCTCACCGCATTCACCTGCTTTTTCAGGTTCGTGTAGGGGATGCCTTTCAGCATGGCGAACTGCCCCAGCATATCTGCCACCGCTTCTTTGGTTTTCTCCGCGTGTTTCTCCAGCTCTTCCTCGGTCATGCCGCTGGTGTCCTCGGCGTTCAGCCTGCTCACCCGCCCGATGTACTCGGTCAGGTCGTTGATGGCAGAAATTCCGGTCATGCTGATGGTGTCATAGCTGGTAAAGCTGTGGTTCATTATCATCTCCCCTACGCTCATCACCTCGCTGCCACCGGTCCAGTTGCCCATAAAGCTCTTGCAAAAGTCGTACAGCAGCGCGTCCCGGATGCTTTCCTTCGTCATGTCACCGTTCTCGTCCTGTAAGTCCTTCCATCGATGCAGCAAAAACTTCACGCCCACGCCCAGCATCGCGATCACGCTCGTCTGGAACACCTGACTTGTCGCCGCATTTCCAAACCGCTCCCACGCTTCCTTCTTCGCCGCCTTCGCCTGTTCCGTCTTGCTGTTCCCGTACCGGTCGTACTGCGCGATCACATCCTCCACGCTGGCTGTCCATATCTGCGCGTTCTGCTGGCGCTGAGTGCTGAACATCATCAAAAACTTTGCCATCTCGTTTGTGGTGCGTTGCATCCCGGTGCGCTGCATGGTGGTGTAGTTGGGCTGGGTGCGCTCCACCACCCGCTGGAACTTTTCGTTCACCGCTGCCCAGTACGCTTTGCTGTCCGTCACCTCCGCGCCCTCGCTGAACTCTGCCGGGTGGTTCTTCACATAGTTTTCGCACCCCGCCCACAGCGCCGCCACCGTGATCTCGTCCATCTTGGTAATACCGCCGGTCCACAGGCTCACCGCCGCGTCCGCTGCGTGCACCGCCGTGCGCAGTGCCGCATTGTCGCTGTTCCGCGCCGCATCGTGTGCACGCTGTAAGCCCGCTTTCTGTGCGCCCGCGCTGCCCAGTTCTGCGTGCCCTGTGCCCCGCAGCCGGTATTGCAGCAGTTCCTCTCCGTGCTCTGCCATCCGCGCTTCGATCTTCGCCAGTTCCCACGGCAGAATGTTCTTGCCAAACTGCACCGCCGCCGGGCCGGTGCTTCCCCAGCCCAGTTCTGCCGCTGCCGTGGGCAAGCTCGCCGCCTGCAGCAGCGTCACGTTCACGTTGGCGTTCAGCACAGCCTGCGCCGCCATGCTGCGCACCCGGCTAAACAGTCCGTCCCCCACTTCCCGGCTGTCCTTCACCCCGCACAGGTCTGCCAGCGCCTTGTTCAGGTACGCTCTGCCCGCCTTGCCCCATGTCTTTTCTACCTGCGCAAACAGGGTATTGCCGTCCTGCATGCTGTTCAGGATCTTCTCTGCGTTCCGCAGCGGGATCGCCATGCCCGCATACTGTGCCGTGTTCTCAATGCTGGTGTTCACCTGCTGTACAAGTCCCACCAGCAGCACCGGCTTTGCGCTGTTCACGCGGTGGTTCAGCCATCCGGGGTTTCCCACGCTGTTGTCGTACCGGATGCCCTTGTTCTGCTCCGGGTTCGTGTCCTGATCCACGTTGATGTGGATGTAGTTTTCCGTGGTGGCCTTCCGCACGCCGCTCAACAGCAGGCTCGTCTCGTTGATGTACCCGCTCATCAGCGCGTTCAGCTTCCGGTAATCCTCGATCCACGCCCGGTCAAAGTCGGTCAGGTTCTTGTCGATCTCGTCCAGCAGGTTCCTGCGTGCCGCGTCCTCGTCCACGGCAATGTCCTGTGCCCGCAGCAGCTTTCCCTCTGCGTCCCGCAGGTTCATCTCGCCCACCCGCACGGTCTCGCGGTCAAGTTCAGCCAGTTCGCTGTCCCCCTTCACCCACGCTTCCATGTTGTCCAGCGTAATGCCGCCGTGCAAAATGTGGTGCAGTCCCTGCCGGTTCTGCAATTGCAGGTACAGTTCTGCCAGCTGGTTGTGGGTGATCCGCCGCGTTTTGCCCGCCTCGTCCACAAGCCCGATGTCGATCAGATCATGGGTAAAATGGTACAGCTCCCGCTCGTGCGCCTTGCCGGTCACGTTGTCAAAGATCCTTGTCCCTTCGATCAGGATCTTCGTTTTCTTCCGCTGCCCGTCATTCAGCATCTTTCCAAGGTTCTCCATGTACCCGCCGTGGGCGTATCCGCCCATCCGTTCAAACATCCGCTCAATGTTCATGGTGTTCATCCGGTAAATGTTGAATTTCCGGTTAAGCTTCCCCAGCCATCCGCTTCTCCGGCTCACGCCGCCTGCCTCTTTCAGTTCCTCCTTCGTTCCCTCGGCAAACTCGTCAATGGCCACATCCTCCTGTGCGCCCACCACCACGTTGTCGATCTTGATAATATGCACCGTCTGGTCTAAGATGTCCCGCAGCCCCCGCAGTTCTTCTGCGGAAAGCGCTGCCATGCCGCCGTTGCGGTACCCGTTCAGCTCCGTGCGCAGTGCATCCAGATACGCCTCCAGCGCCGTTCCATCAATGCCGCCGTATTCCTCGCCCCACTTCTGCGTCTCCCGGATGGCAGCTTCCACCCGCGCGATCTCCCTTTCCCGGTTCTGGTTCACATCTGCCAGCCAGCTGTCAATGGCATCCGAAAGTCCGCTCTGCTCCCATTCCAGGTTTGCCCGCTCTCCTGCCTCGATCTCGGCCTTGATGCCGCGCCGCAGTCCGTCCACCGCTTTCTCCATCCCGGCCTTGGTGTCCTGTGCGGGGGTGTACCGGTATCCCTTTTCATCCCGGTGCATCCACTGCGCCACCCGCTGGGCGGCCTCCCGGTTTCCCACGGCTTCGTTCGCCAGCTGCACCACCGGCAGCACCTTGTCCACCAGATGATCCGGGATGTACTTGCCCTCCTTCGGGTGGTCGTACAGCTTTGTCAGTTCTCCCGCCAGCTTGCGGATCTCGCGCCGGGTATAGTCCTTGTCCCGGCTCTCCCGCATCTTTTCCAGTCGCTGCGCGTTCTTTGCCTTTTCCAGTGCCACTTTCTCCCGTGTGCGGCCGCGTTCCGCTTCCCGCCAGATCGCCGCCTGCTGCTGCATCTTTCGTTCCTCAGTGCCAAGCTTCTCCCGCAGCTTTGTCTCAGTTTCTGCGTAGTGTTCCTTCGCTTTCGCGGTCGCATCCGCATAGGGCTTTGCCATCCTCTGCCGGTTCCGTGCCCGCTGCTTCGCCGCCTCTAAGTTTGCCTGTGCCTGCAAGGCAAGCGCATGCTTTCTGGCTTTCTCGTTCATCTCCTTTGTCTGCTGGCTAAACCTTCTGCGCAGCGCCGCATTGCTCTCGTTCGCCACCCCCGGCAGCCCAAGGTACTCTCCCCAGATCTGCATCGCGATCTCCTGCTTTGCCGCATCCCAGTCCGTGTCGTAGGCGTTTTCCATCGTGGGGCGTATGGCATCATGGGCGGCTGCCATCGCCTCCAGCGCATCCGCCGCACTGCTGGGCGTTTCCGTGGGCAGCAGCCCTCCGCCAATTCCCACAAGCTCGGTAAAATCCGCGTTCCACCGGCTCACCGCGCCGTTTTTCGTCAGCGTCAGCTTTACCCCGTGCCTTGCCAGCTCCTTGGTCGCTCCCGCCCAGCTGCCGTATTTGTACACCACCTCCCGGTAGTCCTTGCTGCCCTTTTCAAGGCTCATCCCCATCTGGTGCAGCTCCGGGTACTGCTTCCACAGTTCGTCGTTCCTCTTTGCGCTTTTCTCCATGATCTGCTGCGCCATGTCCAGCACAAATCCGTGCGCCTCGGCCCAGTCCACATTTCCGCCGTTCATGTAGTCCCGCAGCGCCGCCAGACGGCTGGCAAGGGTCTTTGTGTCCACCTTGCTGTCCGCCGCCTTCGCCACCTTCCGGGCAATGTACAAAAGGCTGTCGTCGCTCACTGCGGCGTTCTCTGCCAGCTCCATCACCTTTGCCACAGTCTGGCTCTGCTCGCCGCCGTCCCCCACGCTCTGGCTGCGCGCTGCCTCCACATCCTCTGCGTCCACATCCAGCTGGTACCGGTTCCCGCTTTCGCTTTCCTGCGTCATAAATTGCGCCAGCTTCGCATTGCGGGAGTTTTTGTCCATCATCTTGACACTCTCGCCAAAGTATGTTAAAGTACCCATGGAACCGTACATGGTTGGGGGGACCGGCAATTGGAGCCCAGTACTGCCCAGCCATGCTGCGGTTCTTTTTTTGTCAGGGTCAATGTACAGGAGCTGGTCTGTGTTCAGCGCACCCTGCACATTGTTCTTTCCATACGCGCTCGTAAGCACTATGTTGTCCATCACAAGCCCGCTCTTTCGTGTCGGCAGCAACTCCAGCGAAACGCTCACCGGCTGCCCCAGTGCATCCGTCACCTCGCCAAACATATACACCCGGCTCCCATAGTTTTTCCCCTGGTTCGCGCCGCTCTGCTCGTTGGAGTGCAGCACCACCACCGGATTCTCCAGCACCTGCGGCACCTGCTTGATGATGTCTGCGGTCATAACGCTCTTGTCTTTTCCCGCCTTGTAGCTTGCCTCGCTGTGCTTTGCAAGGATCTTCTTTATTTTACCGGCATTCCACAGGATGGTCTGGTCCTTCACGCCGATGCTCTTCAGCACCTCCGATGTTTTCCCTACCGTGATCATGTAGTCATTGGGCTTCTGATCCAGCTGTTCGATCTCGTCCTCAAACCCTTCGTCAATGGAATACCTTCCCTCTGCCTCTGCCGCTGCCGCATCCGCCGCAGCGGCTTTTTCCATGCCGCCGTTTGCTTCCAGCGCTGCGCGGTAGTTTGCCCCCGCCTCAATCTGGTGGTCAAAGTAAAGCTCCCGCAAATCGGCAAGCTGCTGCTCGGTCAGCGTCTTTGCCGCTCTGGCTGCCGCGTTGTCCGGCTCTCTGCCCAGCACCGTCTTAATGTCCGCCAGCACCTTCTGCAACAGGGTCTCGATCTTCTGCATCACCCGCTCGCACCGTCCCTGCGCCTGCGCGTTCATCTTCGCCTCGGCAGCCTGCACCCGCAAAAAGGTCTTAAAGCTTTCTTCCGTGCCAAAGATCGTGCGCACCGCGTCCGCCGTGATCTCCTCCATCGCCTGATTGTAGGTCAGCTTCTGCCCGGCATTTGCATACCGGTCCAGATACCCCTGCACCAGCTGCTGCACGCTGTCCATGCCGTTCTGCTGCACCAGATACTGCTCAAACCGGTCTATCAGCTCCTGTGCGCCCTTGCTGTCCCAGCTGTTCAGCTCGTGCAGCGTCTCGTGCATCACGGTGCCCGCGTCCGCCTCGCTGCTGTAAAACACCCTGCCTGCCGCGCTCTGTAAAAGTCCCTTCGCATTCTTTGCAAGGCCTTTCACCACCCGCTGCGCCGCCACGCCGCTGGCTTTTGCGCTTAGTTCAATAAAGGCATCCTCCGCTTTCGTTCCGGCACTCACGCTGCCGTCTGCCTTGTAGTAGATGCCCGCCTCATCGTGCAGCGCCGCCTTGCCGGGTCTTTGCCCCAGCTGCGCCGCTTTCACCTCCCGGTAATGCTCTGCCTCGCCCTTTCCCTGTAAAAAAGCGATGTTCAGCGCCGTGCGTCCCGCGTCTCCCAGTGCCAGCACCTGCTGCACGCCGCCGCTCAAACCGCCTTTTCCGGTCTTTTGCAGCGCGGCCTCAAAGGTCTCGGCGTGTCCGTCAATGCCCAGCCGGTACAAACTCGCCGCTGCCGGTGCATAGATCTGTGCACCAATGCCCTGCGGCATATTGTCCACCACCGTCTGCACCGCCTTTTCGCTCATCTGCGCCCGCCGTGTCAGCTGCCTTGCGGTGTCCATCTGTTCGGTGCGCGTCCAGCTGTCCGTGTCCAGATTTTCCATCTCTGCGTGCAGTTCCACGTCCGCATACTCCTGCGCGCTTTCCACACTTTCCCCGGCTTTTTCCACGTTGACTTGCCCGTCCCGCTGTGGTACAGTAGTGTCAGGGATCCCGCTCTGGCTGCTGCCGGTGCCTTCCGGCACCGTGGTCTCAGGCGCGGATCTCAGTGGGGTTTCCGGTAGACCTCTGCGGCTCGTTTCAGCAGACTGAGTTGTAGTTCGCCGGAGATCTCCAAATGCCTCGGATGCGCCTGCATCCGGGGCATTTATTTTTGTCGGCTGTATGTTCACCAGATCGTACTGCACCTCACGCCCGTCGTTTTTTATAGCTGTCAGCACATCTACACTGTAGTCATTCGCTCCCACACGCACATTCACCTTACCACGGTTGAAGGATTCTGCATTCTTGTGGTTTGCCTTTTCGTTCTCAACATTGGTGCTTGTCTGAATGATTTCATCCAGATTTCCAGCCATTCGCATTTTATCCGCATGGATCCCCGGCTCTGCTTTCCCCAGTGCACGCGAATATTTAGATCGCACAAACTCGCCGCGTCCCTCCCGTGTGTTGTCAATATGGTTTCCGTCCCGTTCAAATCCCTCCGGGAACATATCTCGGATCGCGTCCCGCACCACGTTCAGCTGTTCCTCTGCCGGCACACCCTTTAGAATATCATTATCCACCTGTACAAACTTGTTTCCGTCCTGATCTTCCCGGATTGAATATCTCGGCTGCTCTGTATTCGCACCTTCCGTTTTTTCTAAAAGACCGGTTTCCTTGTTATCCACCGCCGTCTCATTCCTTTGAGAAAAGCTCCCCCCTTCGGGGGAGTTCCGTTCCCGCGCCGCCGACTGGCGGACGGGAACGGTGAGAGGGTCTTGCTGCTCGCCAGCGGGCACTGGTGCGGAAGTTTCCGTCCCCTGCACCGGCGCAGCGGCATCCGCTCCATTCGCCTTGTACTCAAGCCGCTTGCTCATCGCGCCCAGCCCCGTGCCCACAGCACCGCCCAGCGCACCGGACGCGCCGCCGGTCAGGCCGCTCTGCAAGGCGGTCACAAAGGTCTCCGGCTTCAAAAGCGCCTCGGCCGCTTCCTCGTCCCCGCCCAGTACGGCATCAATAGCGGTGTCTGCGTAGGTCTCCACAAAGGCCTGCACCGCGTTGTCCATCCCGCCGGAAAGTGCAGCCGCCACCGCCGGGTAACTCTGCTTGAATGCACTGTCCCCGCCAAGGCCGCGCACCCAGTCTGCGATCTGCCCCGCCAGCGTGTTCTTTGCATAGTCCGCGCCCATGCTCCGTGCAAGGTCTGCCGCGCCCACGCTGTTGATGGCCCATCCCGCGCCAAACTTCGCAAGTCCGGTGGCAAGCGTCCTGCCTGCGCTCTGGCCCTTCTCCACGCTCTCTCCCATGCTCTCCGCCGCGCCCTGCGCGCTCAGCACCGGCAGCACCAGATACGGGCTTACGCCCGCCACCGCAAGGTTTTCCGCCGCGCTGCTTGCAACGCCCATGGCAGTCCGCGCTGCCGGGGTCATGCCCGCCTGCGCTGCCGCCGTGTGCCGCTTGCCGTAGTCGTACAGCTTGTAACCAAGGGTGTCCTTGTCCGAGCTGTCCGCCACCTTTGTCCCCGCAATACGGCTGCGCATGGCGTCGATCTCCGCCTGCGTGTATCCCTTTTCCAAAAGCTCTGCATCGGTGTACGGCTGCATGCTCGTTGCCGTGCTGCCCTGCTGGGCGTAGGTGGTCTTGCCGCCGGTCAGCATTCCCAGCAGCTTCTCCTGCCGTGTATCCCCCTGTACTTCTTCCCGCAGCGCCTTCCAGTTTTTCCGGGTCTCCATCTCGTTCCAGATGCTCACCCCAAGGTTCTCACCCACCAGAAGCGGCGCCGCCGCCACCGTTGCCGCAATGCCTTTTGCCGTGTCCGCGCCGCGCCGCACAAACACCTCTGCCGGGTTGTATGCCGTGTACTCGGTCAGGTACTGCCGCGCCTTGTCGATCTCCTGCTGGCTGTACCCCATCCCCCGCAGCTGCGCGTCCGTGTACTTTGCCTTCGTCTCCTTCTCCCCGCCCGCGCTGCGGCTCGTGCCGCTCTGGGCATAGCTGGTGTATGCGCCGCCGCCCGCGCCCGCCGTGGGCGCTCTGGCGCTGGTCCCCTGCTGGGCGTAGCTGGTGTAGTCCTGCTCCTTCTGCCGCATCAGGTCCACCAGCTCCCGGTGCCGCGTGTCCGCGTCCATCCACAGGTTCCACCTGTCAAAGTCGTCCCGCTTTACAGCATTGGCTGCCTGTGCCCGCTGCTGCGGGGTGTTGTCCCCGCCCACATAGTTCCAGTCCGGTTCGTAGTCCTCCTGCCGGTCGGTCTTTACCGGGCTGCCGGTCGCCGTGCCCAGCACGCTGTCCAGCACCTCGTCCGCCAGCTTCTTGCTGTCCAGCGTTCCCAGCTGCCGCGTGCCGCCGCCCATCCAGCGGGTATCCGTGCTGCCCTGCGGCAGCTGCACCCGGGTCTGTAAGGGGCTTTCCACAGCCGTCCGCACCCCGCTGTCGCTCCGGCTCTGCGCCATACGGTTGCTTACCCTGTTTGCCTCGTTCTGCTTTTTCTGGTAGTTTTCCTCCCACCGGTTCATCTGCTCTTTGGTAGCCGGTTCTGTCTGCGCCGGGTGGTAGCTGTCCTCATTCTTCTTATCCTTGTACTTTCCCTCGTAATTGCGGCTCCACTGCGCCATCTGTGCTTTTGTCACTGCCATAGCGTTCTCCTTTATTTCAGCGTACCCATCGCGTATGCGATCTCGTCCTCAGAGTATCCTTGCAACCGCAGGCTGTTGTAAATGGTCTGTTCGTCCGAGCCTCTGCTCTGCTGTCCCTGCGCCGCATTTGCCGCCACCTGCATACGTTTCGTCGTAATGCCGGTATCCAGTTCGCCGTCCACATCCACCCCGGCTCTGCGCAGTTCGCCCAGAATTATGCTGTACATCGGGTCGTTCTGGCTCATGCCCGCTAGCTTGTTCATCATGCTTGTCACGTTGCTGGAGCTGTATTGCAGCCCGCCATACCCGCTGCTGCCGGAAGAACTGCTCCCGCTGCTTCTGCGGCTCCCGCTGCTGCCGCTTGTCCCCGTGATCGCGCTCTTCTGCCGCGCCAGCTCCAGCGCGCTGGCATTCTGCCGCCCGGCAATTTCGCTGTAACTGTCCACCATGCTCGGCAAAAGCCCATAATATGAGCCGTAGGTGCCCGCCGTCTTTTCCTTTCCGCTTGCCATCAGGTCGCCCATTTCCAGCAGTGCGCTTGCCCGCTCTCGGTCTGCCTGCGTCATGCCGCTCCATGTGTCGATCATTCTCTGATCCACCCCGTAAACGTCTGCAATTGCCCGCGCCATATCCGGCTGTCCGGCTTCCATGTAACTCTGGATGGTGTTCAGCGCCGTGATCCGGTTCTGTTTTTCCTGCTGATCCAGATTGGCTTCCATTTCCTTTTCCCTAAATTCGTTCTCCCACTTCTGCTGTGTATACCCCATGTATCCGTCATACCCGGCCTTTACCGTGTTGCCAATGCCTAAGACAGTATTCCACAGGTTGCTCCAAAAGTCGCTGTTCTCCTGCCGCGCCTGCCCCAGCCGTCCGTACAGGTAGTTGCGCCAGCTCTGTGCATTTGCCGTGTCCTGCGCCGCCGCGCTGCGCTCCATGCTGTCCTGCCCCAGCAGGGTGCTTGCCATGTCCGCATTCCCCGCAAGTTCATTTTGCCACTGCTGCAATGCCTTGCTGCGCAGCTCGGCCAGCGCCGTGCCCGCGCTGGCGGTCTGGTCTGCCGCCGTCTGGTTCACTACGCTCTTTGCCCAGTCCGTGCCGTACCCGCTGCCAAGGCTCTGCGCCGTGCCCAGAGCTGCCGCCGCGCTGTCCGCCGCGTTCCCCGCCGCCTTGTCCCGGTAGCTCTGGTATGCCTCGTTCAGCACCGCGTCGGTCACGCCGGTGTCGGTCATTCCGCCGATCTTATCCAGCCGGTCGTTCACCTGCCCGGTGTACGCGCTCTCGTATGCGCCCGGCACTTTCTGCTCGGCCTGCGCCAGTCTGTCCTTTGCATTTTTCAGCTTCTTCATCGTGCTCATGCTCCGCACTTCCTTTCTTACAGCAGCATCATAATAGCCTTAATGATCCACGGTGCAGCAGTTGCTATCATCTGTCCAATGCCCGTTGCGGTCTGAATGCCGTTTGCCTTCTTCTGCTGGTCGGCATTGTAGGCGTTGTTATACTCGTTCTGCCGGTATTCCAGCCCATCGTACCAGTTGCTCAGGTTCTGCTGGTAGGTGTTGTACGCGCTGTTCTCCGCCTGCTGCAGGCTCGAAAGCTGGCTCTGCAGCCCGTTCTTTTTGGCGTTGTACTCCCCAAGGCTCTGGTTGTACAGCCCGTCCAGCACACTGTCCAGCCGGTCCATCGTGCTGGCGTAGGCGGTCTGCCCCGCCTGCGTGCCGTAGCTGTTGGCATACCCGCCGGTCAGCGCCGCCGCGCTGGCCTGCGCGTTCTCGTTGTCCTTCTGCGCCTGCCGGGTGTACTGGTCCTTGTACTGCTTGTACGCCGTGTCTGCATCCGGGTCGTAGTCAAACTCGCCCATGTCCTCCAGCTTTCCCAGCACGTTGTCGATCTTCGGCTTGTACTGGCTCTGGTACGCGCCGGGCTTTGTCTGCTCGTACTGCTCCAGCGCCGTCTTTGCCTCGTTCAGTCTGCTCATTTCTCCACCTTCTTCAAAAATTCCTCGTTCATGTTCTCCCCGCTCAGGTTCGTCAGCACATATTCCAGCTGGTCGGTCAGCTGGTATAAATAGTTCTTCAGCGCCCTTGCGTCCTCCGGGTCCATCTTGTCCCCGAACTGCGGCATCGCTATGCCGCTCAGCCCCGCTAAACTTGCCATAGCTTCTCCTCCCTATTTTCTCGGCCTTGCCCCCTGCACCCGTGCGCCGCTGCTGTCTGCCAGCGTCAGCGCAAGGCTGCGCAGGGTCATCTGTCCCTTGCCCGTCAGCCGGATGCGCATGGTGTCAAACCGTCTTGGCTCAAACGGCAGGTTCAGCCTCTCGTGGCTGCCCTTCGCCGCGCACGTTGCCACCTTCTCAAAGGGTGCTCCGTCATAGCTTACCGCCAGCGTCACAAGCCCCGTGCCCTCTGCGTCCATCCGCAGCGTCACCCGGCTCACATACTTGTCGTCCGGCACGCTCATGCCAATGTCGCCGCTCACCGCCTCAAACTGCACCACGTCCAGCGCCGCCGGGTCGCTGTCCGCCTCCCGGTCAGGCTCTGCCGCCCACAGGCTGCTCCCGTCCCACAGGTACAGCTGCCGCCCGCTGCTTGCCATCTCCCGGCCTGCCGCGCCCTCTGCGTGCCACATTCCCTTTTCGGTGTCGTACACCAATAGCCGCCCCGCCGGGTCGTCTTTCTGCCGCAGGTACAGGTAGTATCTCGTATCCAGATACCCTGCCGCCGTCCACTCCACCCCCTGCATCCGTCCCGGGTCCAGCGCCGCCGATACCTTTACCGGCAAGCTGCCGTCCCACGCCATCACCCCGTCGGTCGAAAGGTAATACAGCGTCTCCGCGATCACGCACAGGCTGTGCCCCGCGTTCGCCGCCACGCCCCGGCACCGCACGCTGGAAAGCCGGTACTCGCTGGGCTTTGTGCCGTACAGCCGGTGGATGCAGTTTTCTTTAAAAAACAGCACATACCCAAGGCAGCTTGCCGCCGCCGTAAACGGCCCGTCGCTGCCCACGGTCACCGCGTAGCTGTCCGCTGCCGTGCCCTGATAGCTGTACCAGTTGGTGGGGTCGCCCAGTGCACAGCCATAGATCACGTTCTCCTTTTTGCTGCACCCCCACACCCGGTTGTCGCACTCGGTCACAAAATCCAGCTCCGGCACCCGCCGCTCCAGCGTCATACTCTCCCCGGTGCGCTCGTTTTCGGTGCGCAGCATATCCTCGCTGCGCCATGTGCACTGCCCGCGCCGCAGCACCCAGCTGCCGTAAAACCGCTCGCTCACCCCGGTGCGCTCCATGGCCATCACAAGGGCAAAGGGTTCTGCGGCCTTGTCCACCGCCGTAAGCACCACCTTGTCCCCGTTAAGCCCGCCCAGCGCTTCCCGCAGCTGTGCCGGTACACCCTGTACCGTCACCGTGTCCCCGGCGCGGATCACGCCTTTCAGCTCCGGCACCGCCAGCTTCACATATTCCAGCAGGATCTGTACCCACTTCCCGGCCTTTTCGCTGTACCTTTCCAGCACGCCGTCGCTTGCGTACACCTTCCCGCTCTCGCCGGTCTTTAAAAACAGCTGTCCGTCCTTTGGGCTTTCCGGCTCCGTTTTTCCGGTAGGCACCCCCTCGTAGGTGCTGCCCTCCGCATCGCAGGGGTACACATACACCGTGCTATCCCCCAGCGCCCATGCCGCACCCAGTGCGCTCAGTTCTCCTGTCTCGGTGTTAAAGCTCATCTTGTCCGGCCAGATCAGTACCCGCGTGCCCATGCCCACCAGTTCCTTCCGGTCGTCGGTCAGCACGTTCTCCAGCACCACGGCTTCTCTGCCGTCGTCCGGCGTATACTCCAGCCCCGTGCCGCAGCACAGCAGCATCCCGTTCAGGTGGTACGCCCCGTTCATCCGCTGCATCTGCCGCACCCGCCGCCGGGGCTTCCGCGTCTGTAATGCCGGGTATCCCCGGCTGGAAAAATTCATGCTCCCGCTCAGTTCCGCCTCGCTGCACCCGTAGGTCTCGTTCAGCCCGCCGAACGCCCGCAGCAGCTGCCTTGCGCCCGAAAGCACATTCAACTTCGTTCCGTCCAGCATCTCAGTACCTCCACTGCGCCCCACCCGCCGGTGCGTAGGTGCGCCGCATCCACGCCGCAAACTCCTGCACCGCGTCCGCATACAGCTGCATCTCGTTGGCAGCCCGCGCCGTCTCGCCCAGCGCCAGATCCATCTGTGCGCACAGCCAGTGCGGGTAAATGCTCCCTGCAAAGGCCTCCGGCACCATCAGCTCGGTGTCGTACTCCAGCCCGTCCCACCAGCTCACGTCCGCGCCCATTGCGTCAAAGTCCCCGCAGCTTGAGCGCTCCACCACCGTTTTGCGCAGCCGCGCATCGCATTCCCGCAGCCAGTTCTGCTTTAATCGGTCGTCAAAGTCGTTATTCGGCCGCATCCCGTCGGCCATTTCTACCGCCATCCCCGCCGTCATATCATTTCTCCTTTCTATCAAAAACACCCGGCACAGCATGTGCCTGCCGTACCGGGTGTCTATCCTTGTGGTCTTACAGCCGCTGCAATGCAGGTACGTCCTGCGTTTTAGCCACCGCCGCCGCAATCTTCTCATTGGCTGCGTTGTCCATCTCCTCGCTGTGGCGCAGCACCTCGGCCACCGCCGCAGGCACCTCCACGTCCACACCGCGCTGGATCAGATACGCCTCACCGTTCACGCTCACAAAGCGTGCGCCGGAGTACCTGCCGTTGTCCTTGAACAGATGGATGATCTCCGTCTTGGGCTTTTCCGCCTGCACCGCCTTGGTGCCCACGTCCTCCGCAGGCTTTTCCGCCTGCACCGCTGCCTTCTTCTCTGCCATTTTAATTCTCCCTTCTTCATGCGCCGCAGCGCACATCATTGCGCAGCACATCATTTGCCCCTAGGAAATGGGCAAACATCATTGCGCAGCACATCATGCCGCCCGGCGGGCGGCATTCTCAGTTCGCCTGTGCCTTTGCGCTGTACCGCTCAGAGCAGCTCTCAATGCGCACCATGTACTGCTCGCTCAGGCGCTCTGCGGTCTTTACGGCCTTCCAGCCCACAGACGCGCGCTGGTTCAGCGGGTCGTCGCCGTAACCCAGCTGCTTTACGATGTGCTGTAAGCCGCCGCCCTCCAGTTCGGTGGTGGCGTAGGCGTGTGCGCCCAGCACCAGCGTGCCGAACACCGCAAGGCCCTCCGGGCAGCCGGTGCCCTTCCAGATCTTTGCTTCGCTGGTCTCCACAAACCGCACGTTGTTGATCTTGCCGATCTCGCCCTCAAAGATCTCCTCGGGGCTCGCGTACTTGTGGGCCTCCACCCAGTTGGGGTCGCGCTTGATGTCGTAGGCGGCATACGGATGGATGATGCACACATAGCTGCCGCCCGCGTTGCCCACGGGGTCCGCGTTCTGCACCTTCAGCTGCGCCACCGCCTGATCGATCAGGTCCACGGTCAGCTGTGCGGTCTTGTCCAGATCCGCACGGCTGGTCACCGCCGTCTCCGCGCCGCCCGCGCCGATCTTGGGTGCATAGATCACATTGGTGCCGCCGCACAGGATATCCCGCACGATGGTATCCATGGTTCTGCCGGACTGGCTCGCCAGCACGCTGGTAGCCTGCACCACGTTGTTGTCGATGGTGGTCATCTGCACCATGTCGGTCAGGGGCACCCAGCCGCCGTACTGGTGCACCTCTGCGGTCACCGTGCTCACGGTCAGTGCCTGACCTTCCGGGGTCACGCCCTCGGTCAGCGGGGTCAGTGCCTTGGGCAGCGCCTCATACTTGCGGAACTCGATGGTCTTGCCATTGTTCGCAGGGATGGGGTAGCTGTCGCCAAACTGGTCATGCACCAGCGCAGGCAGCGCCTGATCGATCAGGCGCTTCTCGTAAAAGGTCTTCATCTCCGCGGTCATACCGCTGGAGCTGGTGGTGTTCTGCAGCTGCTCGTGGGCATCCGCAAACTGCTGCAGGTTCATCTTCTTCCACTTCATTCTTGTGTCCTCCTTCAAAGGTTTATCTCTCTCACGCCCTCGCGTGGGAAATCACAGTACGATCTTCTCTCCCCGCCGTGCCCGGCGTTCCAGCTCTTCCCGCTGTCGGCGGGTGGTGTTGCTGATGTCAAACTTGGTGGTCACCGCGCCGCCGGGGCGGGTGCCGTTCTCGCCGGGTCTCGCCGCCCTCTGCTGGATCCGCGCCGTCACGCCCTGCTCCACGGTCTGGGCGGTGCGTGCAGTAGCCTGCTCCATAATGTGGTTAAAGTAGGCCGCCCGGTATGCGTCCGGCAGGCTCACGCCCCGCCGCATCAGCTCGCCCACCTGCTCGTTCGCCAGCACCTCGCCCAGATCAAAGTCCGGGTACTGGGCTTTCAGCTGCGCCGCCTGGGCATCCCACTGTGCCCGGATCTGTGCCGCCCGCTGCTGCCGCGCCGCCTCCTGCTGTGCCGCCTGCAGCTTTGCGTTCTGGTCGTTGGCTCTGCGCAGATCGCTTTCCATCTTGTCCAGCTCCCGCGCCGTTTTCACGCTCACGCCCCGCTGCTGCGCCAGCTCCTCGTAGTAGGCGTCGTCCTTCACCTTGCCGTTCTTCACGGCCTCGATCAGTCCGTCCACGTCCTCGCCGTCCACGCCGTAGGCCTCGCTCAACGCCTGCCGCAGGGCAGCCGCCTTGGGGTCCGCGTGCACCGCCTCGCCCGCCTTGATGATGGCCTGCTGCATCACCTCGTTGAAAATGTCGCTGTACTCGCCCCGCACCAGCTCCCCAAAGGCCTTGCGCTTTTCCTCCGGGGTCTTTTCCGCCTTCTGCTCCTGCGGCTTCTCTTCCTCAGCATCAGGCACCCCCTTCGGGGGAGCTGCCAGCGGCTCAGCCTCCGGCTGACCGCGCAGCTGAGGGGGCTGTTCCGTCGGGCTTGCCTTTCCCCGCAGCGCACCGCTGCGCCGTGCCAGCCGCTCCTGTGCCGGACGCAGCGCAGGCTCCTGCACCGCCGGGGCTGCCTCTGCACCGCCCTCTCCGGCAGCTTCGCCGCCGTCGCCGCCGCCCTCCGCAAACAGTTGCAGGTTCATCTTTCCGTCCACCATGTCCTGCAGCTGTGCCGGGTCCGGTGCCTTGCCGTCCGCAAACACCATGTTCACCATCAGCTCCACGTTCTCCGGGTAACTCTCGGCCAGCGCGTCCAGTCCGTCCTGTACCAGCTCCACCCATGCTTCCACCATGTCGCAGCTCTCATGGGTCGGGGTCACCTCCACACGCATCCAGCCCTCGCCGTGTGCCACAGCGCCCAGCGCCACAAGGCCTGCCCGCGCAGCCTCCTCCACCTCGTTGGCAAGGGTCTGCATCAGGCAGCTCACCGCTGCGCACACAATGTCCTGCCCGTACTTTCCCGCGCCCGCATGGCCCTTTGCCTTCACCTCGTAGCCGGTCTTGCCGTCGTTCCATACCGTGCGCATCACACTTGCTTCGATCATATTATTTCTCCTTTACTTGTTCGGGTTGTTCACGTCCATCGCCCGCCGGGCTGCCTGCGTGGAAAGGCTGTTGTCGCTGCCGCCCACGGCACCGCCCAGGCTGTTGGTGCTGGTCTTTGCGCCTGTGCTTCCGCCGCCCACAGCC
>ERZ1034882.326-NODE-326-length-25017-cov-8.260115_pt1 | contig 25017 bp, 22 predicted proteins | sample MGYA00520606_ERZ1034882 | MGnify/ENA primary metagenome ERZ1034882 (study PRJEB33766, sample SAMN09781726) | gut metagenome | biome: gut microbiome | host: Homo sapiens | place: Madagascar | study: EMG produced TPA metagenomics assembly of the PRJNA485056 data set...
GCTTATAACGCTTGCAAATTCCTCAATCTGACCTGATAAATCAACAAGCTCTTTGATTCTTGCTGATGATTCTTCTACGACTTTATTAAGCTCATCAATCATAGTAAGAATCTCTTCAACGCTTCCTATACTCTCTTTAACAAGATTTAATGATGTATCTGATGAATTGATAACATCAAACGCAATCTTTTCAAGCTTTTCCTGAGAGTCATCAAGACCATCAAGAATATTGCTCAGGTTAGTAACCATATTTGAATCCATATTTTCTTTCATTCGACATCCCCCTATCAAAATTCCCCAACATCATCATATAAGTTTAATCGCCTCTCCGACATTGCTGACGCCTATAAGATTAATTTTATCATCCTTGCGTACCTTTTTCAAGCATACCTCTGGAAGTATGCATGTCGTAAATCCAAGTTTAACCGCCTCGTTAACTCTTATCTGTGGCTGGCTTACAGCACGCACTTCGCCCGCAAGTCCCACTTCGCCAAATATAATTGTTTTGCTGTCAACTGGTCTGTTACGGAAACTGCTTGCAATTGCCATAACGATTCCCAGATCAAGCCCCGGCTCGTTAACCTTAATTCCACCAGCAACATTAACATATGCATCACTTCCCGACAGATGCATTCCCGCACGTTTTTCAAGGACTGCCATAAGCAGATTAACCCTGTTATAGTCAGTTCCGGCCGCAGTTCTCCTTGGAAGTCCAAAGTTAGAATCGCACACAAGGGCCTGAATCTCAACAAGAACAGGTCTTGTTCCCTCTAACAGACATACAACTACCGAGCCAGATGCATCCTCTGGACGTCCTGTGAGCATATATTCCGATGGATTAGCTACTTCTTTAAGGCCTTCTTCCTGCATCTCAAATACACCGATTTCATTAGTCGAGCCAAATCGGTTCTTGACGCTTCTTAAAATTCTGTATGATGCATTTCTGTCACCCTCAAAGTACAAAACAGTATCAACCATATGTTCAAGCACTCTTGGTCCTGCTACCACGCCCTCCTTGGTAACATGACCTACTATGAATATGCTTATATCAAGCCCTTTGGCAAGCTGCATAAGTACAGATGTTGTCTCTCTTACCTGTGATACACTTCCTGGCGCAGAGCCAATCTCTTCCCGGTACATGGTCTGTATCGAGTCAATTATGACAATCTCTGGTTTCTGGCTCTTTAATGTATCCTCTATGCTCTCAAGGCTTGTCTCACACAGCACAAGAAGCTCTCCATTATCTGTGCCTATTCTGTCCGCTCGTATTTTAATCTGCGCAAGCGATTCCTCACCAGATATATATATAACCTTTTTGCCTTCTTTAGTCAGGTTGTAACACATCTGAAGCAGCAATGTAGACTTTCCTATTCCAGGGTCACCGCCAACCAGTACCAGTGAACCTGACACAATTCCTCCGCCAAGTACCCTGTCAAGTTCTGCTATCCCGGTTGATGTTCTGTCTTTGTCCTGTGTGCTTACCTCCGACAATCTGGTAGGTATTCCTCCCTCAGCCAGATTCCTTGCGCCGACATTGACAACGCCTTTAACAGTTCTGCTTGCCGCAACTGGTTCTTCAACAAATGTGTTCCACTCTTTACATGCCGGGCACTGTCCTGACCATTTTGCCGACTCATAGCCACATTCTTTGCAAAAAAATGCTGTCTCCTTCTTCTTTGCCATTATGCCTCCCGCTCGTCTATGCAAAAAAGTGGAAGCTGATAAACAACTTCCACTTTCATTCATCTTAACAATTTAACTGTCGAATTATTATGCCTTTTTAACTTTGACAGATACTGGCTTTTCTCCATTAAACTCTACTGAAAGTACAAGCTTTCCGCCCATATTAGTTGTCATGGCTCCAGCATCGACTCCATCTATAGATATATCGTACTTAGCGCCTTCCCCAAGCTCTAATGTTATCTGGGCATCCTCTTTTCCCTCGACCTCAAATGATACTCCATCATCAGTTGCCTGAAAATTATTAACTGCTGTACCTGGAACTGACTCATATACAAATGAACCATTGCGCTCCAGCTTAGTTATCTCGTAAAAAGTCTTAACCTTGTATACATCTCCGCCATGCTCAAAATCAGAAAGCTTTGACTTTGTATCAAGTGTGTAATCACCAAAACTAAGTGTGCCATCCTTCTCTGAACGAAGCAATTCTTTAACTACTGCCATCTGCGTATCCTCCCAATTATATTCTTTTGAAATATTGCAGAAATACCTATAAATATTTAAGCTAATTATACAATATCCAGCTCAAATATTCCAGTTATTTTTATCTGTTATGACCTCTTTTAACAGCAAATGATAATTTGCCATCCTTGCATGTGACACCAACCCTGTTTCCAGCCTTGATACTTCCATCAAGAATCTTTTCTGCCAGGGTATTCTCAATCTCATTCTGGATAGTTCTTCTCAAAGGTCTTGCGCCATATTTGGCATCATATCCCTTGGATACAAGATAGTCTCTTGCCGCATCATCAAGCTCAATAGAGAGCTTCATCTGGTCATATATTCTCTTATTTAGTGACTTCATCATAATATCGACTATCTTGCCTATCTCTTCCTTGCCAAGAGCATGGAATACGATTATATCATCTATTCTGTTGATAAATTCAGGCTTGAACATGCGCTTTACTTCGTCCATAACCTTGCTCTTCATATTCTCGTGATCCTGCTTTGCATCAGTCACAGACATGAATCCAAGATTTTTAGGTTCAACTATGTTAGAAGCCCCTGCATTTGATGTCATTATTATAACTGTATTTTTAAAGTCAATAACTCTTCCTGTTGAGTCTGTAATTCTACCGTCATCAAGCACCTGAAGAAGAATGTTGAATATATCTGGATGTGCTTTTTCAACCTCATCAAATAATATTACAGAGTATGGATTTCTTCTGACCTTCTCAGACATCTGTCCACCCTCATCATATCCTACATATCCTGGAGGAGAACCAATCAGCTTAGACACTGTGTGCTTCTCCATAAACTCCGACATATCAACCCTTATAAGAGAAGACTCGCTTCCAAACATCGCATATGCTAACGCCTTTGACAGCTCTGTCTTACCTACACCTGTAGGTCCTAAGAACAGAAATGACCCGATTGGCCTGTTAGGGTCTTTAAGCCCTACTCTTCCTCGTCTTACAGCTTTTGCGACAGCAGTGACAGCTTCTGACTGTCCTATAACTCTCTCATGCAGTGTCTCTTCCAGCTTGAGAAGTCTCTCGCTCTCGCCCTCCTGTATCTTGCTTACAGGAATCTTAGTCCATACAGATACAACCTCGGCTATATCGTTCTCATCTATGCTCAGATCTCTTTCACTGTTCTGCTTTGCACTGTCACCCTCAAGCTTATCAAGCTTTTTCTTCTTCTTTTCAAGGGCAGTTTTAATCTGCTTTGCACTGTCAAAATCAGATTTCTCTATAGCGTCAATCTTCTCTGCTTCCAGCGTCTTAATATCATCTTCTATCTTTTTGATATTATCTGGCTTTATATGTGATGATAAACGCTTCTTGGAAGAAGCCTCATCTATCAGGTCTATAGCCTTATCTGGCAGATATCTGTCATTGATATATCTCTTTGACATCTTGACCGCAGCATCTATTGCGCTGTCCTCAATCACAATATTGTGGAATTCTTCATAGCGGCTTCTCAAGCCTTTAAGTATAGCTACAGCCTCTTCCTCTGTAGGTTCTTCAACCTTTACAGGCTGAAATCTTCTCTCAAGAGCTGCATCTTTTTCTATATGCTTTCTATACTCTTCAAGTGTTGTAGCACCTATAAGCTGTATCTCACCTCTTGCAAGGGATGGCTTTAATATATTAGAGGCATCAATAGCTCCCTCTGCGCCGCCAGCTCCAATAACTGTATGAAGCTCATCCAGGAACAGAAGTATATTACCATCAGCAGTTACTTCCTGAATAACTCTCTTGATTCTCTCCTCAAATTCACCTCTGTACTTAGAACCCGCAACCATTCCAGACAAATCAAGAGTTAACACTCTCTTTTCTGCAATAGTATCTGGAACATCACCCTCTACAATCTTGGTTGCCAGCCCTTCGACAATAGCAGTTTTACCAACTCCCGGCTCGCCTATAAGGCATGGATTATTCTTGGTACGTCTGCTGAGTATCTGTATAACTCTGTTAATCTCATCTGTTCTTCCAACAACTGTATCGAGCTTGCCATTTCTTGCCATCTCAGTAAGGTCACGGCTGTACTGTTCAAGCATGCCCGGCTTTTTATTCTTGGCTGATGCAGGCTTAAAATCATCCTTATAGTCTGCCATATCCTTACCCATAGCAGTAAGTATATCTTTGTAGAGCTTCTTCACATTGACTCCCATTGTGTTAAGAAGTCTTGAAGCGACACCCTCTGTCTCCTTCATAAGAGCGATAAGAAGATGCTCTGTTCCTATGCTTTTCTCCTTGAATCTCACAGCCTCTTTTGCCGCTGCATCAAGAATAAGCAAAAGTCTTGGAGTATATCCGACCTCATCTTTTATCGCAATCGATGAATCTGGTGCTATAAGCTCATATACAAGATTAATCGTCTTATCTTCTGTCACATCATTGCTAATAAGCACAGCAGATGCAAGCGAGCCTTCTGTCTGTATAAGTCCGATAAGCAGATGCTCAGACCCCACATAGCTGTGTCCTAACATATCTGCTATATCCGATGCATGTCTGAGGCTTTCTGCCGCCTTTAATGTATATCTCTTATTCATTCTAAATCCTCATTTCTGCTAATTTATCTGCTAATAGAGTCCCATTTTCCTGAATATGAAAACAGGTCCAAAATATGAAGCCATTGCAAAAATCAATGCAGCTATAACCGCTATTATGTTAGATGCAGCTAACGTATACACAATTGTATATACTGCCCAGGTCACAATTCCCATAATCACTGAACAAACTCCAGGAACTGCAAACACCTTTACATATTCCATTCTGAATCCAATGTATCTCTTAAGTGAGATAAGATTCAGAATAAGAATAAGCAGTGGAAATGTTGCATTGCCTATAACTATAGCATATATACCAAGTCTTGACCACTTTAGAAGTGAAAATACCAAAATAATATGGATAACAAGTGCCACAAATGAATGTTTAACCGGAACACTCATCCTGTTAATCCCCTGAAGCGCAGAGCTTGTGACTGTTGACAGTGTATAGAACACAACAGCAATTGCGCCAATCTTTAACATCATTGCTCCCTGTGCACTGTTATATCTTGAAAACAACAGTTTTATTACAGGCTCGCCAAGAACTGTAAGTCCTACAAATGATGGCACTGCTATGAACATATTGGTTTTTAATGTACTGTTAATCTTAGTACGCACGTCTTTATATTTTTTCTCTGTAAACGATGTAACAACGCTAGGAAGCATTGATGCAGACATAGCTGATGCAATGCCCTGTGGAATGCTTATAAGAAGGCTGTAGCTTGATGAGAAATTACCAAGGTCAGTCTTGATTGTAGCAGCCGTATCACGAACTGCCTGCATATTGCTGTACATCATATCATCTATAACTGCACTGACATTGTATAGAGTCTGTCCAATTATAATAGGTGCCATAGTAAGAAGTATTGTCTTATATATCTCCCCCGAAGAAATGGCCTCGCTGGCACTGTCCTTCTTCATCATCTTGCCAAATACAGGACGATATATAACATATATAACAGTAAGGAATATAAGTCCTACAAGCGCGCCTGCTGCCGTTCCAAGAGTTCCTCCTGCAGCTCCATATGCTGATACATGTGGAGAAGCTGCAAAGGCTTTCATAAGAAGATAGCCTGCAAGAATACTTACAACCGCATTGACAATCTGCTCTATAAGCTGCGAAACTGCCGTAGGAATCATTGTTCCCTGGCCCTGGAAAAATCCTCTCACAACGCCCATAACTGCAACAAACAGTATAGTTGGTGCAAGCACTCTTAAAGGTATGGCAAGTCCTGTAACAGATTTGTATACATTCTCTATTAATCCAGCACCGAAAAACAGAATCAGTGCCGCTGCTCCACCTGTACACAATGAGATTATGACAGATGACCTGAATATCTGTCCCGCATTGCGGTACTGACGCTTGGCAAATCTTGCAGATATAAGCTTGGAAACAGCCATAGGCAAGCCATATGACGACAGTACAAGCATAATATTGTATATATTAAATGCAACACTATATACACCATTACCCTCACTGCCTATTATGTTCATAAGAGGGATTCTGTAAAACATACCTATTATTCTTACAAGAATTCCGGCTATGGCAAGAATCCCACCATGTATTATAAAATTATTTTTTGTTTCTTTTGACATAACCTTTTAATTCATCCTCATGCAGAAAACACTGTTATTTGATAGCAAAATCCGCAACAACCCATCTGTTATCATAGTATACATATGTATATGTAAGTGATGTATTATATGTCACATTTCCACCATTCCATCTTACATACAAATCATAATACACATCACACGAAAAACAATCCTGCGAATATCTCGTAAAATTATCAATATTTTCATTCTGAAACTCATATGTATATTCTTTTCCATAAAGATAAGCCCAGACTGCCGGTATATCACTCATATACTCTTTTGCATTGCCAATCATATTAGATGTCACAGCAGACAGCTTTCCCTTGTTAATTATATACTTGCCGTAAGCATGGTCAAGTTCTTTGATAGATTTTTCCATATCTGCCATCAAAGAATCATCACCCGGATACTGCGCCAGATATTTTCCTTTATCATTAGTCACATCAAGAGCTTTTCCGTTATAGATAACCTCAACAACAGGTTCCATCATAAGTCCACTGACGGTGTACGTTGTCTTTAGAGGTTTGTCGACGTACTCACCTACATTTTTACAAGGTGTAAATTCGATATTATCCTCTGTTATATAAGAACCGCCCACAGCTGCTCCGTTAATTGTAACAATACTGTCTTTCGGAACTGTGATGCTTATATCATCCGTTTTCTTATTACTTAAATCGCTGCCAACATATATCTTTCCAAGCTTCCACAATGTAAAGTTAAATTTATTCTCCCCAGCAGGGATTAATGTCACCTTGGCAACCGCTGAATCATCCGCATATATAAGATAAACCGGCGTACTCTCTGAATATTCACCGCTTTTCTTAACATATCTTAAATTCTTTCCTGACATTGCATCTGTAAGATATGATGACAGCCTTTCTGTATTGCTCTCGAATTCATTCGTCTCCACTGACGCTTTTTCAAGCACCGCTGTCACATTGCCATTGTCAAGCTGCTCCATCACTTTATCAATCGTGTTAGCAGGTCTGCTCTCCTCATAGTCACCTATAAATGCATATAAAAGCCACCATGTAAACACTATAAGGACGGCAAGAACAGATATGTAAATAATCATAAATCTTCCAAACCTGCTCTTTTTATTCCTATTTTTTTTCAAATTTTTCATTAAACTCCAATATCACACCATATTTATTTTATCAGAAATGCTGTCGGACATGATCTTGGTCCTGTTGGGGAATATGGTGTATTGATTACTTCCCCATCATAATACATCTGTGTTGATGTTCCACCATCCATAGTTGATGCATTGACAGCACCATATTGAAGCATTATATCCTGCAAATCAGAAAATGATGCTCCAAGGCTGTTAGCCATTCTTCCATCTATGGCAAGCAGAAGAATTGAGCCATCCGCAGTCTGGCCTATGGCAGTTCTTGGATTAATCCCACCGCCTATGCCCGACACATCCTGAGGATTGCCATTGACTACCAGAAATGGACCAATTGAATTACTTATGCTCACACAGTCTCTTATATTATTCTCTTTTGCCATAGCTGCTGTCATATTGCCGACAACAAGCTTATAATCATATGTAATTCCAGTAACATGATAAGTTGTATCCTGATTGCCATTAAGTATCTGTCCATCAACCATGACAAGCCCTACCGGCATTCCTGTCCATGTAGTCTCACCATCAACAAATTCACCGCCATTAATGCCCGCAACAGCATCACAACGTCTGGCAATATTAGCGACAACCATTCCATTGCCTTCCTTAAAACCGCCAATCGTACCTACAAACAATCTTGATGGGTCTTTGATAATCATAAGCTTTCCCTTATAAGTAGAGCCTTTAACATCAATAACCTGTATATCTGGAACATCCTCATTGCTCTGACTGTCTATAACAACTAACGATGCGTCTGATGTCTCATTCGTATCTTTAACTGAATTATCTTCTTTTATCTTAGCTATCTCTTCATCAGAACAGAACCAGTTTGCAAGAAATCCAATCGCTGAAGTCTCCTGAACAGACAGTACAAACTGCGTTCTTGCAGTCTTTGATGGCCCAAGACACAGCACAGCCATGACGCCATATAAAAATACAACTAGAGCAAGAATCGTAACGCCCATTATTATGCCTACTCTTCCTGCCCATATAGCCGAACTACTATGATTTTTATTATTTCTTTCATGTCTGGCAGTCTTCTTAGCACTCTTAACTTTATCGTCTGGTGCCTGCTCTTTCTCATCTTTGGCATCGTCATCATCCATATACATGGATATGTCGATAAGATCTACCTCCTCATTGCTGTCATACATCATATAACGCAATCCCCCAATACTGACTACTTAAAAACCCATCTTCTCTGAATCTGAAAGCTTATGATAAAAAGACATACATCTATAACCGCCTTGGAAACAACTGTAGCTGCCATTCCAAGTGTAAGAAGCTCTGTAACAGCGTACACAAGTCCATATGACACACAAAGCTGGCATACACACAGTATGTAATATCTTGCCATAGTGCTTCCGACACCACTCTTTGACTTGAATACAGCTTTTCTGTTAAATGTATAGTTAAACAGTGATGAAATCACTCTTGCTATACATGTCGCAAGAAATATTCTTAAAGAATCTGATACCCTTCCAAGAAGAATAGCACCTATAATGCTGAACATCGCCAAATCAATCAGTGATGAAGCAAATGAACTGAAAAGAAACTTAAAGATAACCCCATATATCTTTAATGAATCCTTTATCGGATTAAAATGTGTTGATGCATTCTCCTCTATATATACAGTCTGAATCTTAACCTCATCATATCCTATGTTGTTGCTCTTTAATTCAAGCAGCATATTAGTCTCGTATTCAAATCTCTCACCCTTGATATTAGAAAACAGCTCAAGATACTGTCTTGGAATCGCTCTTAAACCTGTCTGGGTGTCCGAAATGTTCAATCCGCATGCAAATTTAAACACAAAGCTTGTCATATTGTTGCCAAATCTGCTCTTAAATGGAACATCTTTGCCAGAGAAATCACGCACGCCAAGGATAACCTTATCCTTCTGCTCTATCATTCTCTCACAGCACGCCTTGATATCTGCCGCTCTGTGCTGGTTATCACCATCAACAGTCACAACACCATCAATATCAGGACGGTTCTTAAGGCAGTACTCAAATGCTGTTTTTAAGCCTCTTCCCTTACCTCTGTTAACCTCATGAGTAAGTATTGTACACTGTGGATATCCTGACAGTACTTTGAATGGCTCCATATGAGCCTGGTCACTTCCGTCATTGACAAGAATTATATCATCAAATCCATACTCTACCAGCGAGTCAACAACACACTTTAATTTCTCATCTGGATTAAGAGATGGTATTATTACTGAAATCTTCATTACTTTCCCCATTTCTGCACATAATCAGTGCAAATATATACGAGTTAGTCCACCCTAAACTCCTTGCACCATAATATAATACTATCGCTCATTTTGCAAATATTTTTGAACCAACAGTGTAACACAGCCAAGCCTACACACATACAATTGTATTGTAAATGATTTTTGGAGGACTAAAAAATGAGCGATTTAGCAGCAACAAACTGCGGCGGATGCGGTAACGACTGTGGAGGAATGTCATCTTGCATGTGGATTATCATCCTCTGCCTCCTCTGCAACAACAACTGCGGATGCAACGGCACTTCATTATTTAACAACAACGGCTGTGGCAACGACAACTGCATCTGGATTATTCTCCTTCTCTTATTCTGCGGCGGCAACTGCCTCGGATTAAACAATGGATGCGGATGCAATAACAGCTGTGGCTGCGGATGCTGAGGCCTGCCCCACATTAAGCATCTTAATCTTAGGGCTGCTGTCTTAAAAGGCACAGCCCTTTTTATATGTCTGTATATTTATAATTACTGCTTTTTCTTATGCAATCATCTGTTATCTGCCATTACGTTTCTTAATACACTCCTCATCTATCTCATATACTTCTTCTCCATTAACTATTAATTTTTCATTTATACTATACATGATAATCTCCTCAAAATCCACATTACAATATAGTATATGTCTAAAATGAATAATTAGGCTCTATCATCATATAATAAAATTAAGAATTGTGTATTAATCATAGAAGTATGAAAGGAACTGGCATGGATAAAAATACACCCATTACAGATTTTGATCTGAATACAACCCCATGGATGCTTCAGATGGCAAAAGCCGCCCTTCCATTTTTTGATATGGGGACACAGCGCCAGTTATCTTTGATGATACGATTCTTGGAATTCAGGTATACCCTTAACTATTTTAAATGTGATAATGGCATATACCAATGCAATTATAATCACTCTGGAATTAATATTCCATACCTCAAAGAACTTATTTCCAATGAGGACTTCCTTAACTGCATAGGCCCATACTGCCCTACTATGATATTTTCCCTGATTAAGAATTATAAAACATTCGCCTCCATGTCTGATATATTCAAAGATTATAACATGGCAGACGGCTTTCCATTCAACATGCAGAATATGCCAAAATCAACAAACACTGCTTCTGACCCAGGTGCCATGTTCATGGCCAACATGTCAAAGGAGCAGCAGAAATTATATGACGAATATTTAAGCCAGCTTGATAATATATTATAGAAACCCTGTATCATTTAGGTTTGAAAGGAATATATGGCAGAATTAGAATTTAGAAAACAGCTTTTAATCAATGAATTTAAAACATTATCCAAGGGGCGCAGCAAGGAAGAGCTGCTTCCTCTTATGCTTGCGTTAAACAGCAAAGCTAAACAGGCAGGAATACAGTTCACCAAAGACGATCTTGTACTGGTAATCTCACAGGTTGAGGATGAGCTCTCAGACTCTGAAAAGAAAATCATACCTGAAATTCTGGCGATGATGAACAACTGACAACTGAATCAATCAAGTAAACACCATGTGGAGATTTTTTTCACTAAGTGTTTACATAAAAATACCGCCTGAAAATGATATGTGTCCAATATTCTGGGTACATATCAAAATTCAGGCGATACCTTTGTATATCTACTACTTAGCTACAATATTAATAATTCTTCCAGGAACGTAAATCTGCTTAACGATATTCTCAGGGAACTTGTCGCCAAGTGTTTCCTTAGCCGCAGATATTGCTGTATCCTGATCGGCATCAGCAGGAATTGTTACCTTTCCCTTCATCTTACCATTAATCTGGACAGCTATCTCGATTGTATCATCCTTCATCTCTGCCTCATCATACTCAGGCCATGGATTATTAACGAATACGCTCTCCTTATGTCCAAGAACCTCCCAGAGTTCCTCTGCTATATGAGGTGCAAATGGTGCAAGAAGTGTTACAATTGTATCAAGAGTTGCCTTATCAACACCGCCCTCTTTCTTAGCAATATCAATAAGCTTGTTAGTGTATTCCATGAATCCGCTTACAACTGTATTGAGGTTGAAGCTCTCAATTCTTGATGTGATATCACATGTAATTCTGTGTCTTATCTTAATCATATCAGGTGTAGCTTCAATATTCTTGTCAGCAGACTCTGTAACAAGTGTCCAGAATCTGTTAAGGAATCTACGAACACCGTCAATTCCTCTGTCATCCCACTCAGCATCCATTTCTGGTGGTCCAACGAATAATTCATACATTCTTAATGCATCACAGCCATAATCTTCAATAAGGTCGTCTGGAGATACTACATTACCCATAGACTTACTCATCTTAACACCATTCTTACCTGTAATCATACCCTGATTGAACAGCTTCTTGAATGGCTCGTCAAAGTCAATTACGCCCTGATCATATAAGAACTTTGTATAGAATCTTGAATAAAGAAGATGAAGAACGGCATGCTCTACACCACCAATATACATATCAACTGGAAGATACTTGTCAGCCTTCTCCCTGCTTACAAGCTCCTCTGTATTCTTGTTATCAACATATCTTAAGAAATACCATGAAGAACCAGCCCACTGAGGCATTGTGTTAGTCTCTCTCTTAGCTGGCTTGCCACAGCAAGGACATGTTGTGTTAACCCATGAATCAATAGCAGCAAGTGGAGATTCACCTGTTCCTGTTGGCTCATACTTCTCAACATCTGGAAGAAGAACTGGAAGCTGGTCTTCTGGAACTGGTACGCATCCACAATCTGGACAGTGAACAATAGGAATTGGCTCACCCCAGTATCTCTGTCTTGAGAATACCCAGTCACGAAGCTTGTAGTTAACCTTCTTCTTACCAAAGCCCTTCTGCTCAATGATAAGTGGAGCTTCTTTCTTAAGAACTGAAGATTCCATTCCATTCCACTCACCAGAGTTAATCATAGTACCAGAAGCCTCTGTATATGCCTCTGTCATGTTCTCAATCTCTTTGCCATCCTTAGCGATAACCTGAACGATTGGAAGGTCAAACTTCTTAGCAAATGCAAAGTCTCTGTCATCATGAGCTGGGACACACATTATAGCTCCTGTACCATAATCTGCGAGAACATAGTCAGAAAGCCAGATAGGTGTCTTGTTACCATTCAATGGATTGATTGCATATGAACCTGTGAATACACCTGTCTTTTCCTTGTCCTGCATACGGTCGATGTTAGAACGTGTTGAAGCCTTATAGATATAATCTTCTACTGCAGCTCTTGTCTCATCTGTTGCAAGGCTCTTAGCAAGTGCATGCTCAGGAGCAAGTACCATAAATGTAGCTCCATAGAGTGTATCTGGTCTTGTTGTATATACTGTAATCTTATCGTCTCTTCCGTCAACCTTGAAGTCAACCTCAGCACCATAAGATCTTCCGATCCAGTCAGTCTGCATCTTCTTAACCTTCTCAGGCCAGTCAAGCTTGTCAAGATCCTCTAATAATCTGTCAGCATATGCTGTAATCTTAAGCATCCACTGCTTTAAGTTCTTCTTAGTAACTACTGAATGACAACGCTCACAGCAGCCGTTGACAACTTCCTCATTAGCAAGACCTGTCTTACAAGATGGGCACCAGTTAATTGGCATCTCCTTCTCATATGCTAATCCTGCCTTGAACATTTTAACAAATATCCACTGAGTCCACTTATAGAACTCTGGATCTGTTGTATTAACTTCCATATCCCAGTCATATACTGCTGAGATATCTTTAATCTGTCTCTTGATATTAGCTACATTGTTAGCTGTAGAAATCTTAGGATGTACACCATTCTTTATGGCATAATTCTCTGCTGGAAGTCCAAATGCATCCCATCCCATTGGGTGGATTACATAATAGCCATGCATAATCTTATATCTGCTCCAGATATCACTGATAACATATCCTCTCCAGTGACCTACATGTAAGCCGTTACCTGAAGGATATGGGAACATATCCAGACAATAATACTTTTCTTTCTTTCCATCATTGACGTTAATTGGATGTGCTTCCCAATTACCACGCCACTTTTTCTCAACAACTTTATGGTTATAAGCTGTAGCCATGTTACTTCCTCCATTCTGCCATTAAAAGGGCACATTAAATACAGGCTCCAAAGCCTGTGCGCTAGGAAATATTTTAGCATAACAATAGCAAATGTCAAGAATAACCACATTTCAAACCATCCCTGTTATGCTTGCTTTTTTTACATTAACGTGTTAAAGTGTATTAATATGATACCAGGGTCAAAAGGTCAGAAAGCCGATGCAAGCTTGCTTGCAAGAGGTTTTTTGACCTCTTGACCCACCAAAAACATGAGTAAGTAGCCATTTTTCAAAGAAAAATGAGCGGATTACGAATGTTTTTGAGGATTGTGAGAGTGCAAAGCACGTAGCAATCTGGTATCAAAGGGGGTCAAAATACCTTTTGACCCCAACATCATATAGATTGGAGTTCTATATTATGAACATTGGTTTTGTTGGTTTTGGTCTTATTGGCGGTTCTATCGCCCGTAAGTTAAAAAAAGTACATCCTGATTATACTATAACAGTTACTAGCAGAAGTAAAGCTCCTCTTTATCAGGCAAAAGATGATGGCGTTGTTGATGTTGTAGCCGATTCGGTTGATGATAATTTCAGTGACTGTGATTACATATTTTTATGCACACCTGTTGTTACAATAACAGAATATCTTGCCACATTAAGACATATTATAAAGGATTCATGTATAATAACAGATGTCGGAAGCGTTAAGAGCTGTGTGCATAATGCTGTCCACAGTGCCAAGCTTGATGCACATTTCATAGGCGGGCACCCTATGGCTGGCTCAGAGCACAGCGGTTACAGATATTCTACTGATACGCTTCTTCGCGGAGCTGTATATGTTGTAACTCCAACTCCATCTTCTCCACAGGAAAAAGTTACAGAAATGTGTGATATGATTAGAGAACTTGAAGCTGTTCCTGTTATAATGGACTGTAAAGAACATGATTATGCAGTTGCTGGTATAAGCCATGTGCCTCACCTTGCCTCTGCCGCTCTTGCCATGATGGTTCATGACAATGATGACAGGGACATGCATATGCACACGCTTGCAGCCGGTGGATTCAAGGACACAACACGTATCGCCGCCTCATCACCTGAGATGTGGGAACAGATATGTGTTTCTAACAGAGATGCTATAAGCCAGCTTCTCGACAAATATATAGAAGAACTTGAGACAATCCGCACACACATCAAATCTGATTCTGATGCAGAATGCAGCAATTACATAAAAAATCTTTTTAACACTGCCGGAGAATACCGAAACACATTCAAATAAACACATTTTGGAGGATATATGCCTACTGGTGTATATATAGCTAAGAAAAAAGACAATACAGAATACTACAGAGTTTCAATAACTCACAAAAATAAACACATAAGTCTTGGAAGCTTTGATGATATAACAACAGCTTCCAGGGTCTATGATGAAGCCATTGCCATACTCAATGACACTTCATCACACTACATCAATGAAGACCTCCATGTGACATCTTATTCTGATGAATTATCCATACCATTCCACAAATATATAACACTTATCAACTACAGGGATAATGGCATGTACATAAAGACTCCTATATATCTTTGTGATAGATTTTTCTTATATTTTCTTGCCGAGAATAATGTTCTTATATTTAACACGGATGATTTATTCTATTATTCTAATCACAGAATAATATCAAGAGGCGGATATTACTATGTCAATGACTACGGAATGCAGACAAGCATCCTTAACAGATACGGAATACGTGCACATTCCGTCAAAGGAAGGGATTACATATATGTCAATGGAGATTCAAAGGATTACCGCTATGAAAACATCCGTGTAATCAACAGATTCTGCGGTGTCAGAAAAATTGAAAAAAAAGGACATACGCTATATCAGGCGTATATACACATCAATGGTAATTTCATACTCGGCAATTATCAAAGCGAACTGTATGCAGCAATTGCGTATAACAAAGCTGTCGCACTCCTCTCAGATAAAACAGATGTGACATATGAGACTAATTACATTGACGAACTGTCACATATACAGTACGCATCAATCTATAACAGCATACGACTTTCTAAGAATTTCAGAAACTATCTTAATAACACCAATCCAAATTGCCCCAAGGACTGAGCGGCTGTCTGTAACTGGCTGCGCTGTGTGCATATAAAACTTGCTGGTCCTTTGTGCCTAGTGACTCTAAGTATGGCACGACAAAGCTGATTAAAGCCGGCTTGCTAAAAACGCACTTCGTTTGAACGTTTAGCAGCCGGCTTAGCTTTTGTCTAACACCATCCTAAGAGTCACACAGCAGTCGTCATGCAAGTTTTATATGCACACAGCGCAGCCAGTTACAGACAGCCGCTCAGTCCCCGGGGCAATTTATTTACTGCCTGCTGTATTCTGTAGTCTCGTAATCGTTGGTGAGTGTAAGTTTATCCGCAGTTACTGTATATGTGTATTCTGTAGATGACTTCTGATTGAGAACTTCTGTTGTAACTGTGACTTTATCATCCTGTGATGTGTATGTAAAGTTTACTATTATCTCACTGCTCTTTTTAAGGATTCCTGTTCCGTCTTCGTTAAATGTTATCTCACTTATCTTTCCATTGTCGGATTTCCATGTTCCTATGATTGAATATGTCTTGGATTTGCCGCCGCATGCAGCAAGACCTATAACTAACATAAGCGATACAATTAACGCTAAAGATTTTTTAACACCTCTCATATGTACCTCCTGTCATTACATTTTAATGAATTAGATTATATTTAATATTCTTCCAGATATTTTACAATAGCTGGATATTCCATTCCGTGTGATGCCTTGACTAATATATTGTCGCCATCCTTTAACACCTCTGGAAGCTTTGCTATAAGCTCATCTCTTGTATCAAATGAATAAACTTTAGTTGATGCACCAGCCTGTTTTGCGCCTTCTGCTATGTTATATGAAAGCTTTCCGGCAGTCATAAGAACATCTATGTTCCTGCCTTCAAGATACTGTCCAACCTCGTTATGAAGCTTAACCTCATCACTGCCAAGCTCAAACATATCACCAAGTATGCATACCTTTCTTCCTTTGGCAAGTGCTACAACATCAATCGAAGATTTCATTGATACCGGATTGGCATTGTAACAGTCATCAAGAATCACAAAATGCTCTGTCTTAATTATGTGGTTACGACCGGCAATTGTATTCATATCAGCAATTCCCTTTGCAATCTGTGCTGATGTAAGTCCAAGCAGCGCTCCTACGGCTGCTGCTGCCATCGCATTATATACCATATGCGAGCCTGGCACTGATATTGTTATTGGAAATTCATTAACGCCGTCTGCACATGGAACATTGCAAAGTATAGCATCTGTTCCAAGCAGACCTTTGCTCTGTATATCCTTGGCATATATTCCGCTCTTGTTATCTATACCAAAATGAACCGGCTTTTTGCCACATACACTGTCGATTGTTATAAGCTTATCATCATCAGCGTTAAGTACAGCAATTCCATCCGAATTCATTCCCTCAAATATCTCTGTCTTTGCCTTTAATATTCCATCGCGTGTGCCAAGATTTTCAAGGTGGCACTGACCTATATTAGTGATAACACTTATATCTGGTCTTGCAATCGCTGTAAGTCTGCTCATTTCACCGAAATTGCTGATTCCCATCTCAAGGACTGCAACCTCATCATCCTCTGTAAGTCTGAATACTGTAAGTGGAAGTCCAATTTCATTATTAAAATTACCCGCTGTCTTTAAAACACGGTACTTTGTTGCAAGGACTGAGGCAATTGTCTCTTTCGTACTGGTCTTGCCTACACTTCCTGTTATGCCTACAACCTTAATATCAAGCTGGCTTCTGTAAAATGCAGCCAAATCCCTTAATGCTTTAAGACTTGATTCCACTACTATTACAGGACGTTTCTCATCCTCTATAACATGTTCTGATATGACAGCAAGAGCACCATTATCAAGGCATCCTTTAATATAATCATGTCCGTCACTGCGTTCGCCTTTGATTGCTATAAAAAGTCCGTTTTTTTCAATTTTACGGCTGTCTATAGTAATCATGCTTATCTCCTGAGATTCAAAAGATTCATCCCCATAATATGTTCCGCCGACTGCCTCTGTAACAGATTTAATAGTTAAATTCTTCATAACACTCCAATTTATTCATATTTTGCTAATGATACCTGAATTATCTTCTCTGTAAGCTCATCATAACTCATGCCAACTGCTGCCGCTTCCTGTGGAAGAAGGCTTGTTGGAGTCATTCCCGGAAGAGTATTAATCTCAAGACAGTATATATCTCCATCTTCATTGACAAGCTCATCAACTCTTGCATATGTTGTGACACCAGCAGCCTCACATGCCTTCTGTGCCCAATACTGCATTTTCTCTGTGAGTTCCTTTGATATATTGGCTGGACATGTATCCTTAGTCTTGCCGTTATATTTGTTCTTATAATCATAGAATCCATCAAGCGGCTCAATCTGAACGACTGGAAGTGCCTTTCCATCAAGTACTCCACATGTAAATTCGCCACCGCTTATATATTCCTCAACAAGGATGCTGTCCTCAAGCGCAAATGCCATGTCTACAGCTTTCTGAAATTCTTTCTCATCATTAACTATAGATACGCCTACGCTTGAACCACCACAGCATGGTTTAACTACACATGGGAATGGCACATATTCAATCTTATGTCCCTTCTTTAATGTTATTCCCTTAGGTGTAGGAATACCCTCTGTTGTAAATACCTTCTTAGTGTACTGCTTATCCATAGATATAGCACTGCTAAGATATCCAGTACCTGTATATCTGATATTCATAAGGTCAAACATCGCCTGAAGCTTACCATCCTCGCCATTAGCCCCATGAAGTCCGATGAATACAATATCAGAAGCCTTGCAGAATTCTAAAACCTTAGGTCCGATAAATCCTTCTCCTGCCTCTGCCCTTGCATTTTCATAATCAGCTATATTCACCGTTTCCTTTGCCAGCTCATCTGTCAGCTTATCAAGGTCATTATTATCATTGAAGAAGCTCTCTGCATCTTCATATTTATCTGTTCCAAGAAATACATCTATAATGTTAGCCTTATGTCCATTTCTTCTAAGTGACTGGCAGATAAGCCTGCTCGATACAATCGATACATCTCTCTCTGTACTTGTTCCACCTGCTAATACTGTTATATTCATCATAACCTCCGTCCTGATGCGGCAGACACCACACCAGATATAATTTAATATTTATTGATGTCAAATCCAAAAGCTTTTTGTACAGGTACAAAAGCTTATTTATTTAACATTATCATCTTAATCTTGTGCACTCATATTTTGCGTGTGCTGATATAACCTGCTTTAAAGACTGGTATCTCTTATCAAGGCTGCCCTCTGGCACCTCGACATCTAATGATGCAGCCATCGCATCTATAATCTTGTCATCCAATCTATCCCTGACAATATCTATATACTTCAACTTCTCCTGATATGTATCTATATCAAGGAAATCCATAAGTATCTTATCTGGCTTTTTTGAAGCAGTATCATCATCTGAATCTGATTTGATATCTGATAACACTGAAACAGGCTTATCTTTAACTACCTGTGCTTCAAATTCTGCCGGCGTTGTCTCCTGAAAACGATACTTCTGTGTTACATCTGGATATTTGGCATGGTCAACTTCACTCAAAAACATATCATATGGTCTTACATACAGTGAATAATCGCCATACATTGCCTGATATACAACCATTTTTTCTTTAGTTTCTGAATGATATGCAATTCCTTTAACCTGATATAGTTTATTCTTAAAATGTCTGTAAAATCCACCTATTACAAGCTCTCTTGCCAATTCCTGCACCATCCTTCCAACTAAATATAAGTCAATTGATATTTTAACCTTTACCAGAGAAAAATACAACTGTTTACTACAATTTAAAGCCTCAATTTGACTTATTGAAATGCAGAGTTTAAAATCTTCATATATGATAGATACGGAGGGCTTTTGCATATGAAACAGATAGATTTACACGTTCATTCAACATTTTCAGATGGAACATTTACACCATCAATGCTTGTTTCCGAAGCTGTAAGCAAAGGACTTTCAGCCATTGCGCTTACCGATCACGATACAGTAAGTGGTGTCAAAGAAGGGCTTGAAGCCGCGAACAAAGCAGGCATTGAGCTTATTCCCGGTATCGAGCTTTCTACATTTTATGAAAAAAAGGAGATACATATCGTTGGATTATTCATTGATTATGAGAATCCTGATTTTAACAGACGATTAGACACGTTCCGTGATGGACGTGAGAATAAAAATATCAAGATGTGTGAAAAATTTAAAGATATCGGAATTGATGTGTCATATGAAGAAATGAAGTCAATGTATGCCGGTTCTGTCATAACAAGGGCACATTTTGCAGACTACCTTCTGAAGAAGGGATATGTACGTGACCGCAACGAAGCATTTGACAGATATATAGGCGACCACGGTCCATGCTATGTTGACAGGAAAAAAATTACGCCAAAAGAGGCGATTGAACTTATACACAGTGTTGGCGGTGTTGCAATACTCGCTCACCCGGTTCTTTATCACCTCGGTACAGCCGCAATGCACAAGCTTATGGATTATCTCTGTGATAATGGAATTCAGGCACTTGAAGCGATATATTCTACTTATTCTATGGGAGATGAAATCCAGATGCGTAATCTTGCAAAAGAATACAATCTGCTTATATCGGGCGGTTCTGATTTCCACGGTGCCAACAAGCCGCACATCCAGCTTGGAACTGGTATAGGAAAATTGTTCGTTCCTTATGAAGTTCTGGACAACCTTAGAAAGCTTGCCCCATATCATTCATAACATCATATATAGAAAATATTAATTCTATCCTTTGCATATATCACATAATCATATGCAAAGGATATTTTTAAATGCATACGCAACCCCATCATCATTGTGATGCGTCGTCACATAATCAGCAACTGCTTTAAGATTATCGGCTGCATTATCCATTGCTATTCCACAGCCTGCATATTCGAGCATGTCAATGTCATTATCGGCGTCACCAAATGCAGCTATATTTTCGCGCTCCACGCCAAGATATCCAGCAAGGAACTTAAGTCCTGTACTCTTGCCACCATCTATATTAGATATCTCAATAAGCTGCTTAACTGAACTTGTTATATAGACATCCTCTGTAACCTGCTTTATTCTTGATATAACATCGGCTTTCTTATCCTCGCCAGGCACCACTATATCCATGCTCTCAAGTTCATTCTTATGTTCAGATATGAATTCAACAATATCATCAACTGGCTTTCTGGTTTTCTGAACATATTCAATTGCTTTCTGTGTAGCTCCAAATCTTACAGGGTCATCTATATACTCTCTTCCAGCATAGGCCTCTCCATCAACAAATGCCTCATAAGCCACACCCATATCTGATGTAACCTCAATAATCTTTTCAACAGAGGCACTATTAATATACAGCCCATTGAGCTTACACCCATCCTTAATCCTATAAACCGATGATCCATTATTGGCAACCGCATATTCAATCCCCGGAAATCCAAGCAATTCCTCTGGAATGGTATTATACGCTCTCCCTGTACATATACACACATGAATCCCCTTATCCATTGCATCCATCAAAGCACTCCTGTTAGCCTCTGACAAATGTCCATCTCCATTAAGCAGCGTCCCATCCAAGTCAAACGCAATAAGCGAACACTTCATAATCATCTCTCCTATGACATCATAATAATATAAAATCTTCCCACTCCTGCAAATTGCAAGTCTGGCACGCTGTGCGTAACAGACTTGCAATTTACTGGTGTGGGAAGATTTCCCCTTTATTAATGATGGAATAATCTCATTCCTGTAAAGCACATAGCAATATTATGCTTATTGCATGCCTCAATAACATTATCGTCTCTTATTGAGCCACCTGGCTGTGCAATATATTTAACACCACTCTTAAATGCTCTCTCAATATTATCTCCAAATGGGAAGAATGCATCTGAGCCAAGGGCTACATCTGTATTACCATCAAGCCATGCTCTCTTCTCTTCCTTAGTGAATACTTCTGGTTTGCTTGTAAATACTCTTTCCCAATTGCCATCTGCAAGAATATCTTCATATTCGTCACCGATATATAAATCAATTGCATTATCTCTGTCTGCACGTCCAACATTTTCTTTGAATGGAAGTGCAAGAACTTTAGGATTCTGACGGAGATACCAGTTATCAGCCTTCTGTCCGGCAAGTCTTGTACAGTGAATTCTTGACTGCTGTCCTGCACCGATACCGATAGCCTGTCCATTCTTAGCGTAGCATACTGAATTAGACTGTGTATACTTTAATGTGATAAGCGCAATGATAAGGTCAATCTTTGCCTGCTTAGTGAATTCTTTATTCTCTGTAACCATGTTAGAGAGAAGTTCTTCGTTGATAACAAATTCATTTCTTCCCTGCTCAAATGTCACACCAAATACCTGCTTTCTCTCAATTGGTTCTGGCTTGTAAGCTGGGTCAATCTTGATAATATTATAATTGCCCTTCTTCTTAGACTTTAATATCTCTAAAGCTTCATCATCATAACCTGGAGCTATGATACCATCTGAAACCTCATGCTGTATAAGCTTGGCTGTTGCCACATCACACACATCTGAAAGAGATATGAAATCGCCGAATGAAGACATTCTGTCAGCACCTCTTGCCCTTGCATATGCACACGCAAGTGGTGAAAGTTCCCCAATTGCCTCATCAACCCAGTATATCTTCTTCTCAACATCTGAGAGTGGAAGGCCTACTGCTGCACCTGCTGGAGATACGTGCTTGAATGATGTTGCTGCTGGAAGTCCTGTTGCACGCTTAAGCTCTGCTACAAGCTGATATCCGTTGAATGCATCGAGGAAGTTGATATATCCTGGTCTGCCATTTAAAACCTCAACTGGAAGATCACTTCCATCTGCCATGAATATTCTGGCAGGCTTCTGGTTAGGGTTACATCCATACTTTAACTGAAATTCGTTCATTGTCTTATCCTTTCTTATCGTAAATAATATGTTATCCTATGATCAAATTACTTATTCTTATTGATAATTCTTGTCTCTGTCTTTCCAGTTGTAATATCAATATATCTTACAAATAATGATACCTTGTTATCTGCATTAAGATTGTTCCATATCATATCTGTAAATGTATCAATATCACCTGATATCTTAACCCATGTTGGCTCACCTTCATAGCTTGGAAGCGGATTGCCATCATTCATATATGTGTGAATGAAATGTCCCTCACCAGCTATAGGTGCATCATATGTAAATGTAAATCTGTCGCACTGGTCTGGATTACCATTATGGCTCTTAAGTATTGACATAGCATAATCATATGAACCATCTGCAATTGTCATAAGGCCTGATATTCTTGGTGTATAGTTAGGACCATCTGGCTCAAATTCTCTTGTTCTTAAAGACTCCTCAAATGTCTTGCCCTCTTTCATAAGGTCATACACTGTATCTGTCTGGTCACCATTAGTAACGATTGTTTTGTCTCCAAGGACTCTGACTGGTGCATATATAATAAGACTTGGGTCGCTTAACTTAGAAGGATCAAAAGCCTCTGTTCTTATTCCCTCACCATCTTCAACAAACACTCTGTTACGGCTGTTCTCGCTTCTCCCCATGATAAAATAAGCTGTAACTGCCTTAGTTCCATCCTCTGATTTACCGATAACTATTCCTCTTCCAGGATAATCGCAACCAGATAATTCATTTGCAAGTGACTTAATTTCCATAAATCAAAATCCTCTCTCTAATTTTAGTGTTTTATATAAAAAATCCATGCGGACTTTTTACCATTAGCCAGAATCTGCCTGTATGCAGATATGCAACAGTAAAACCTGTATACAAATATTGATTAATAATTACCAAGAAGCTTGATTGAAAGTGCCTCTTCCTGAATACCTCTCAATGCATTCATAACTGGCGCATCATCAATGTTGCCTTCAAAATCCACGAAAAATCTGTAATTCCAGTTTTCTCCCTCTATTGGTCTTGACTCAATCTTGTTCATATTAAGTCCGTTATATATGATATGGCTTAAAAGATTGTACAAAGTACCTGCTTCATTAGGTGTCTCAAATACAATGCTCATCTTCTTGGCACCCTTAACAAACTTTCTTGTATTAGTAACAATTACAAATCTTGTTGTATTGTTATCGTAATCGTTAATCTTCTCCTGTAAAACCTCAAGACCATATACCTCTGCTGCCTCTTTACTTGCGATTGCAACATGTGTAGGGTCTTTTTCTTCAAGAATCTTCTTGGCACTTCCCGCTGTGTTAGACTGGCTTATCTGCTGCCAGTCCTTATGCTTTGACAGATATCTCTCACACTGCATAAGTCCCTGTGGATGTGAATACACTGTAGTAATCTTACTTATATCTGTTCCCGGAAGTCCCATAAGTGCATGCTCAACTTTTACATATGTCTCTGCTATTATGTAATTGTTATATTCCTGTAAAAGGTCGTACACATCAGCAACTATTCCGGCTGTTGAATTCTCAATTGGAAGAACTGCATAATCAGCTTCACCATTCTTAACAGCCTCCATCGCATCTCTCCATGTTGGAACATGGAAGTTGTTTACTTCTTTGCCAAAGAATCTTGTCATGGCGATATAGCTGTATGCACCAGGTACTCCCTGATACACAACCTTACAGTTAACCTTATCTATCTCGTCAATAGCCTCATATGGCTCGCGAAGTGTCTGTGTTGTCTCTTCAAGCTTCTTATACTGCATCTTTCTTGAAGTTGCCATTATCTGTGAAAACATATCATTGATTGCATGTTTATTAGCTGGATTCTTAACAAAACTGCTTATAGCCTCAAGCTTCTGCTTCTCTCTTGCAGGGTCAAGAACCTTCTTGCCTGTCTCTATCTTATAGTCTGCAACTTCCTCGCAAAGCCTCATTCTCTCCTCAAAAAGCTCAACAAGCTGCTTGTCTATCCCATCAATATTCTCTCTGATAACATTCAAATCTAACATAATTTTCCTCCGGGCAGTACTCATACTTTTTATAGTATATCATAAATTTTTTTGTAGTACACTATAAAATGTACGGATTTTATTGTCCTCCCTGATTAATATTTTTTTCTATATCTTCTACGCTTATATTTGTAGCCTGTGGCTTCTTCAAGTTCATCTTTAACTCAATTCATTTTGACTATATCAAAATAGTATATTATAATCTCCATATAAATA
>ERZ1034882.331-NODE-331-length-24777-cov-21.752164_pt1 | contig 24777 bp, 19 predicted proteins | sample MGYA00520606_ERZ1034882 | MGnify/ENA primary metagenome ERZ1034882 (study PRJEB33766, sample SAMN09781726) | gut metagenome | biome: gut microbiome | host: Homo sapiens | place: Madagascar | study: EMG produced TPA metagenomics assembly of the PRJNA485056 data...
GTCTCCGCGCATAAAAAAAGCCGGTAATCTGCGAAAACAGACTATCGGCTTTTGTGTTTTAGAAAAATGTGTTACGTCTCCCGCAGGATCTGCATAATCGTATCATAGTGCTCCGGATCGTGTGGGAAGGTGCAGCCCGAGCAATCCTTGATCCGTCTGCCGTTTTTCTCAAAATACCGGGGATCCCCCGGGCAGTGCTCCAGGCGGTACATGGGGCAGTAGCAGAACAGGCAGTTGAACTCCGTAAGTCCCTTGTGGCAGGGGAAATATTTACAATCTTTATTCTCAAAAAAGCGATAAGAATTTTCCATTTTCAATACCCACATCCTTCCATAACCTGCAAGGTTTGCGCCATAGCGCAAACTTTCGTATGAAACATAGAACTTCTTCACGAAAGAGCCTTTGCTCTGAGTGATTAGAAGTTCTTTTCACACTTCACACTACACTTCTTCCGCCATGCACATTCCATGGGCAATGCCCTGCTCTTTCAGCTGTTCCTCCAGCTGGTTCAGAGCGTCATCCTCGTCTTCTGCGAACACCATCGCCCGATAGGCCTCCTCAGATCCCTCCGGCGCCAGCGCCGTCACCTCATACATCTGCATGATTGTTCCCTCTTTCTCTTCCGATACAATTATGCCAAAATATTGCATCGTTCTTCTATCAACTTCTCAAACTGTTCTTTTATCTCTTCCGGCAGCATAGATTCCCTGTTCATTTTTTGATAAACTTCTTTCATGGATACCAGTTTTCCTATCATCTTTTCTGCAGAATTATGTGCTATACCGCATTTTCCCGCAAAAATATAGAAATCCTTTTTTCTAAGGTTCATTTTCTTCCCATTGAGAGTTAACGCAAGTTCCTCTTCATCCTCAGGCATGATCAGATTCACCGGAAGCATATCATACGCTGGTGAAAGCGCATACTCTCCGCTTCCCTCCTGCGTCTCCAACAGGGAAAAATTTTTCAAATGCATATCGGAATTTCCAATCAGGAATGAAAACACGATTCGTAAAAACAGTTCTGTTCTGTCCAGTCCCACCCTTGTTGAATATCGTTCTACGATCTTTTCACATCTTTCATAAGAGCCTCTGTACTTGTCCTCGGTCAGTCTCAGATCTAACTGGCAGAAATCTTCCATTGCCAGCATCCTGACACTGTCCTTTTGAAACACTCTGTCAATCCTTTTCGTGATATAAGCAAATCCATCCTTTAGCTGCAACAGCGCATGTGGTACCGTAACAATCCCGGACGCATCTGCCATGCACATTACCAGTTGTTCCGCCTCCGGCAACGCTCTGAATTCCGGAACCTGCGGTTTCAAAATATATCCCGTCGGATAGTTTACCAAAGTCAGCCTCGTTTTCTTCTTATCCGAGAACAGTTGCAATGACATTTTCCGCTGCACTCCGGGAACTGTATATCCACGGTTTACCGTTTCATTTGCCAGTTCTTTCAATTTTTCTTCATCCAGATCCAGCTCCGGTATCCTGTCGCTTCCGAAAAAATGTCTGACACAGCTTTTATGCCATCCCCGCTTCTCATCTTCTACCGTCTGCAGTTTTTTCCAGCAGCACAGACAATTCATTCCTTCTTCTCCCTTATACTGACATTGCCGATCGCGTCCCGGCAGGCTACCGCCAACAGTCCAAAACGATCTTTCACATCAATCTTCCAGTTTCTGCTTACCACGCCCAGAAGCCATCCCTCCGGAATCAGACCGTCAAAAAAAGAAAACAATGTTTTCGACTGGTATGGTTCCTGTCGGATCGGCATTGTAAGAGATACCGCACTGGCATCTTCTCTTTTTCTGTATTCTTCATCATAGGAAAAAAGATAGCCTTCATCTGTCTCGGAAAGTTCTCCGGCATACGCATTCCGGATATATACCTGAACACTTCTGAATATCTCCATAATATTCTTACCCTCTTTCCTTTCTGCCCGGCACAGCTTCCATGTCGAACATCGCCAATGCGATATTTACTTTATCCATCCGCACGGTCTCTTTCCCCTGTTCCAGATCTCTGACAAAGCGAAGTCCCAATCCCGAACGCATTGCAAAATCTTCCTGTGTCAGTCCGGCTGCTTTTCTATTTTCTTTTATAAATTCTGCAATCTTATTCATTATAATATCCATCCTAATTATCACCAATTATATACCCGTTCGGGTATATTTTCAAGTTCTTTCGTTATTTTTATACCCGATAAGGTATATTTTATCCATTTCTTTTTTAAATTATACCTCATCGGGTGTAATTTATTTTTTTGCAAGCGAAAAGCGCCACTCCGGGGAAGAGTGCCGCTTTTCAGGAGAGATTTATGTATTGAATGTTGCTGGCGAAATATTAACCCTTGACACTTCCCATTGCCACGCCCTGGACAATGAACTTGGAAAGGATCAGGTATACCACGATAACGGGGAAGATGGAGAATGCGATAGTCACATACACCTGCCCCATATCGAACTTCAGGAAGTCTGCGGAACGCAGCTGGGCGATCAGGATAGGCAATGTCTTCATCTTATCGTTATGCAGGATCAGTGCCGGTGTGAAGTAATTGTTCCAGCTGCTTACAAATGTGAAGATCGCCTGTACCGCGATGGCGGGCTTCATCAGAGGAAGCACGATAGTATTGAAAGTACGGAACTCACCGGAACCGTCGATTCTCGCTGCCTCTACCAGCGACAGGGGCAATGCGCTCTCCATGTACTGCTTCATATAGAAGAAAGTGACCGGAGCAGCGATTGCAGGAACGATCAAAGGAATAAAGTTATCTTCCAGTTTCATGTCAGATACTAACTGCAGGAAACCAAGTGCGGTAACCTGTGTAGGGATCGTCATGACTGCCATGATGAAAGTGAACATAAACTTTTTGATCTTAAAGTCATATACATGAATCGCATAAGCGGTCATGGTTGAGAAGTAGGTACAGAGTGCTGCGCTGCACAATGCTACGAACAAGCTGTTGAACATGCCTCTTACGATGGGTAATGTTCCTGCCATAACTCCCTGCCAGTTTTTCAACAGGTACGTGCTGGGAACTGGGGTAAAACCTTTGGTCAGTTCTCCGTGGGATCTTGTTGCGTTTACAAACAGCACATAGAACCAGAACAGACACAGGAAGCTTACCAGTATCAATACTACATATGCAAGAATTCTTCTGGCATGGATACCCATACCTTTTTTTGTTTCGTTTGTTTCGATACTTAACATGTCTGCCACCTCCTATCAATCTTTCTTGTTGGAGAACTTGAATACAACGAGACTCAGGAGACCTGTGATAATAAACAGGATCACGGAGAGTGCACCGCCCATACCATAGTTCTTACTGAACAGATGCTTGTTCAGATACATGATCAGGGTCATGGTAGATCTCATAGGATCACCGGTACCATTGGTCAGGATCTGAGGTACATCGAACATCTGTAAGCCACCGATCAGGGATGTGATCATTACGTAGATCAGAATCGGTCGAAGCAGAGGTAATGTAATCTTAAAGAATACCTGTGTAGAGGTTGCGCCATCTACTTCTGCTGCCTCGAAAAGGGATGTATCAATACCCATCATACCAGCCATCAGAAGAATGGTGGTATTACCGAACCACATCAGGAAGTTCATGAATGCTACCAGGGATCTGGTACTCCATTCGTTGGAGAGGAACTTATAGGGTTCGCTGATCCATCCAAGCTGCATCAGGATCTCATTGATCGGTCCGCCCTCAGAGAACAATGTGAAGAACAACATTGCAAATGCTGCTGCCATGATCAGGTTCGGCAGATAGATCACTGTCTTAAAAAATCTCTGTCCTTTTAATCTGAGGCTGGGATCCGAGAACCATGCGCCCAGTACCAGAGATACAATGATCTGCGGAATAAATCCCATGATCCACATGATCAATGTGTTCTCGGTATAAATCCAGATATCCGGATTTTTGAAAATTGTAATAAAGTTCTGTAATCCGACAAAGTTGGGACCGATCTGTGTCAGTCCGGAACGATAGTTCTCAAAAAAGCTGTAATAGAATGTTCTGAAAAGTGGAACTAACTGGAATATCAGATATACTACAATGAAAGGAATCAGGAAAATATAACCCCATTTATTGTAGCTTACCACCTTTCCGCGTTTTACCTTTGCCATAAATCATTCCTCCCTTTAGTTGCCATGCATACCTTCTGCATAGATTGTCGTGCCATAATTTCCGATAAGGCTCGCAGCAGATCTCTTACTTGCATTTTTTACTTATAAAAAAGCTTCTGCCAGCCTTCTCTTTTTCTTATTTTTCTTGCTTTTTCCATTTTTTTGAGAGAAAAACCGTACCCACCTGACCAACCAGGCAGGTACGGCTCTCAATTACTTATTTTCAGCCAACTGCTTATCTAATTCAGATTAGTGAGTAAGCTCAGGATACTTCTCTTCTACTGCTTTGTAGAACAGATCCAGCGCACCATCCAGATCAGTCTTGCCTTCGAAGTAGTTCTTCATAGCATTCTGGAAGCTCTCGTTACATCCCTGATCGTAAGCGGACAGATTGCTCAGATCGATCTTCTCAGCACCTGCGCAGTACATAGCCAGAGGGTTCTGACCGCCCAGTACTTTGCTGGAGTAAGAGGTATCTGCTGCCATAGCTTCCATTGCAGGTACGTTGTTTACGAAATCATTATCATCTTTAACGATGTCGGTCATGATATCGGTATCGGTGGTCATCTTCAGGATGATGTCCTTAACAAGGCTCGCATTGTCAGTGCCCTGTGCTGCACATACCCAAGTACCGCCCCAGAAGAAGCCCTGAGGTCCTTCGGTAGCGCCCCACTTACCGGCGTTAGCGATAGATCCGTCAGTATCTGCTGCCATAGAGAAGTCTACGAACCAAGCGGGTCCAAAGTAGCAGAATACCTTACCATCGGGATAGAAGCCTTTGCTCCAGTCATCAGACCACAGATCGTAAGTATTGGTTTCCTTAGCATCAACCATCTTCTTGGAGTCCTCAACCCACTTCATGATGTTGTCATCTACTACGATCTTGCCATCCTGTACCCACTTACCGGATACGTTGTTGGAGTATACACGATAGGTATCGTTAGCAGAAGAAGTCATGAAGTAACCGGCTTTCTTCATAGTCTCAGCGGTTGCGGTAAAGGTATCCCAGTCAGCTACTGCCTTCTGAACCTCTGCAGGATCATCAGATCCAAGTACTTCCTTAGCTACGTCACGGCTGTAAATCAGGACACCGGGGCAGCCCTGCCATGAAACGCCCTTCAGAACGCCCTTGGAATCTGTAACGATATCCTTGGTGTACTGATACTGATTAGCCAGATCTGCATCGGTGATACCCAGATCAGCGATAGGCATGGTGTAATCGGTATCTACGTATTTCAGAGCGTAGTCAGCCTCGATCAGGAACATATCGATCTTGTCATCAGTTGCTGCGTCAGCCTGCTTTAACAGGTTGGCATCCAGATTGTTCTGGTAAGCGTTGTCATTACTGGGGGTAATGTTCCACTTAACAGTTACATCACCGATCTTACCGGTGGTACCGTCAACCTCTTCATATCCGGGATAGTGAGCGATCAGACGGCTCTTGAACTCTTCGTTCCAAGCATAGATGTTGAGGACTTTTCCTTCCTCAGCTGCAGGCTCAGCTACCTCGGTAGAAGCTGCTGCTTCGGTGGATGCTGCGGGTGCTGCCTCACTAGAAGCTGCTGCAGGAGCATCGTTGCTGTTGCCACAGCCTACCAGCATGCTGGCAAGCATAGCGGTTGTAAGTAAAGCACTAAGTACTTTTTTCTTCATGTTTGTTTCCTCCCATTTTTTGTTGAATGTTTGTTGTAAGTGCTTGTTGCATTTATCTTCATATGGTTGCGGTTGCGGCGCTTCCATATAAATGCCTGATTATTTGTCTGTCGGAATCTGTGCTACCGACTTGCCTTCCACTACCTTACCGGGTACTATGACCTGTTCGATAATGGTGGTCTTAGGTCTCTCTATGAGGCTGATCAGTTCTCTGGCTGCTAAGCATCCGATCTGTTCGGTATCCTGCTGGACTGTGGTCAGCCTGGGCTCCAGCTGTCTTGCGGACTGAATCCCATCATATCCTGCCACCGAGATATCTTCGGGAATCTGTAACCCCCTCTCCCTGATAGCATTGATGCCTCCGAAAGAAGCGAAGTCATCCGGATAAATGATACATGTCGGTGGATCCGGAAGATCCAGTAATTCGTTAGTCACACGATAGGTCGTGGCAGTATCTCTGTAAGCCGCTTCTCTGATGTACTCATCGGGAATCTGTAGCCCCAGTCGTTCTGCCGTCCGGTAGAAGCTGGATAACCGCCCCGAGGTAACCGCTGACATTGCGCCGTGGATATAGGCAATTTTCCTATGTCCTCTGCTATATATGTATTCCAGCAGTTCTTTCATACCTGTCACATTGTCCGACATGATCGCGATACGGTTATTAAACAGATAGTCAATGGTGACCACCGGGATGGAACTCTGTACTAATTCGATGACTTCGGGATCTGCAAAATCGATACAAGCGAGTACCACTCCATCAAAGCCTCTGTACCTGCTGTGTTCCAGGTAGGACATCCGATCCGGACGGTTCTTGCAGCTGTTAATAAATGTAATGTCGTAACCGCTCTTCTCTGCTGTCCTCTTGAAGCTGTCCAGTACACTGGAAAAGTAATCATGAGTCAGACCGCTTTGTGCTTCATCTACGAAGAGGACTCCAATTCCGTAGGTTCTGTTCGTCTTCAATGCTCTGGCGGAAAGGTTCGGGGAATATCCCATCTCCTTGGCTACCCGTCTGATATTTGCTTTGGTTTCTTCTCCAATGTCCTTGTGGTCGTTCAGTGCCTTACTGACAGTTGCAACGGAGACTCCACAAATCTTGGAAATGTCTTTCAATGATGCCATAGCGTTCTCCTGTTTCATGTCTTCGTCATTTCATCCGACCTGTTTTGTAACTTAATCGTTTTCGTAGTTTTAATATATACCACCTTTGAGCATTTTGCAATACTTTTTTGCAGTTTTTTTCTAAAAAGTATCCACTTTGTCTATAATCAACAATTTCAAATAGGAGCTTTTGTACATTTGGCTTGTACAGCAATTGTATTTCTTCTATATAATGGAAAAGTATGCGATAACGTTTGCTATTATTTTGTTTCGTAAATTCTTTTTTTCGGAGTCCGTTTTGTTTTGTATCTTCTGTCCATGTTTTTCTTGCGTATTTGTATATATTGCGCATTTTGCAGGCTTTTTCAAGATTCGTATTGCATTTTCAGCATTGCTTCTGTATAATACAAATCAGAATTTCGGATTACTTAATCGTTTGCTGAACATTAAGCAATCCGCAACGAAAAAAACAAACACTCAACATACAACAACATGAAAGAAGGAGATTTTCTTATGAAGTATGGTCATTTTGATGATGTGCATCAGGAATATGTCATCACTACTCCCAAGACTCCGCTTCCCTGGATCAACTACCTGGGCTGCAACGAGTTTTTCAGTCTGATATCCAACACCTGCGGCGGTTATACCTTCTATAAGGATGCAAAGCTGCTGCGTCTGACCCGTTATCGTTACAACAATGTACCGGCAGACATTAACGGCAAATATCTGTATATTAAGGATGGAGATACCGTATGGAATCCCGGCTGGCAGCCTACGAAGACTGAGCTGGATTCTTACGAGTGCCGTCACGGTATCGGTTACAGCCGTTTCACCTCTTCCAAGAACGGTGTTAAGGCTTCCGTGCTCTCCTTCGTTCCTCTGAATGATAACTGTGAGATCTCCCAGCTGACTCTGACCAACGGAAGCTCCGAGGACAAGAAGCTGTCCGTATTCTCTTATGTAGAATGGTGCCTGTGGAATGCTGACGATGATATGAAGAACTTCCAGCGTAACTTAAGTACCGGCGAGGTGGAGGTACAGGATTCCACTATTTACCACAAGACCGAGTACCGCGAACGCCGTAATCATTACGCAATCTATTCTGTAAACACGAAGATTGACGGTTTCGATACCAGCAGAGATGCTTTTCTGGGTGCATACAGAGGTGCGGATTCTCCCGAAGCGATTGAGAACGGCAAGTGCACGAATTCCATGGCAAGTGGCTGGTCTCCCATTGCTTCTCATCAGATCAATGTAGATCTGGCAGCCGGCGAGAGCAAGACTTTCATTTTCGTACTGGGTTATATCGAGAATCCCGAAGACGAGAAGTGGGAGTCCTATGGCGTGATCAACAAGACCCGCGCGAAAGAAATGCTGGCAAAATACCAGACCGACGCCCAGGTAGAAGAAGCTTTCGCAGCGCTGCAGGCTTACTGGAAACAGTTACTTGCCCGTTACACGGTAGATTCTGCTGACGAAAAAGTAAACCGTATGGTCAACACCTGGAACCAGTATCAGTGCATGGTAACCTTCAACATGTCCCGTTCCGCTTCTTATTATGAGTCCGGAATCGGTCGTGGTATGGGCTTCCGTGATTCCTGCCAGGATCTGCTCGGCTTCGTACATCTGATCCCGGATCGTGCAAGAGAGCGTATCATCGATATCGCTTCCACCCAGTTCCAGGACGGCAGTGCTTACCATCAGTACCAGCCTCTGACTAAGAAGGGCAACTCCGATATCGGCAGCGGCTTCAACGATGATCCTCTGTGGCTCATTGCAGGCACCAGTGCTTACGTAAGAGAGACCGGTGATACCTCCATCCTGACCCAGATGGTTCCTTTTGACAACGATATGAGCGTGGCTGCTCCTCTGATGGATCACTTAAAACGCTCCTTAGACTATATCATCAACCACAAGGGTCCTCACAATCTGCCTCTGATCGGGCGCGCCGACTGGAATGACTGTCTGAACCTGAACTGCTTCTCTGCTCATCCCGGAGAATCCTTCCAGACCTTCGGTCCCAGCGAAGGACCTGTGGCAGAATCCGTATTCATTGCCGGTATGTTCGTAAAATACGGTGAAGAATATGCTCAGCTGTGTGAGCTGATGGGCGATGCCGATGAAGCTGCCCGCGCACGCAAGGAAGTACAGGCAATGTACGATGCGATCCTGAAGGATGGCTGGGACGGCGACTGGTTCGTTCGTGCTTACGATGCTTACAGTCACAAGGTAGGTTCCAAGGAATGCCGTGAAGGTCAGATCTACATCGAGCCTCAGGGCTTCTGTGTACTCGCCGGTGTCGGTGTGAAGGAAGGGCTGGCCGAGAAGGCACTGAATTCCGTAAAAGAAAGACTGGATACCAAGTATGGTGTCATGATCTTACAGCCTGCATACACAGAGTATCACCTCGAACTTGGTGAAGTATCCTCTTATCCCCCCGGATACAAGGAGAATGCCGGTATCTTCTGCCACAACAATCCCTGGGTATCCATCGCAGAGACAGTTCTTGGCAGAGGTGACAGAGCTTTCGAGATCTACCGCAAGACCTGTCCCGCATACATCGAGGATATCAGCGAAATTCATCGTACCGAGCCTTATGTATACTCTCAGATGGTAGCCGGTAAGGATGCAAAATTCCACGGCGAAGCGAAAAACAGCTGGCTGACCGGTACCGCAGCATGGACTTTCGTAAATATCTCCCAGTACATCCTGGGTGTATATCCTACTCATCAGGGATTATCCGTAGATCCTTGTATTCCTAAGGGCTTCGGCGATTTCTCCATCACCCGTAAGTTCCGTGAGGGCACCTATCACATTCAGGTGAAGAACCCTCAGAACGTGGAGAAGGGTGTGGCATCCATGACCGTTGACGGCAAGGCTGTTGACGGACACATCATCCCTTACGAAAAGGGTAAGAAAGAGTACAACGTAGTTATTACGATGGGCTAATTCCTTTCAAAACGATTTCTATCCTCCTTAAACCCCCGGCAGTTATGATAACTGTCGGGGGTTTGCATTGGATATTCGTAGTTTTCGCTGTAACATCTACACCATAAGGCCAAGCAGGCCGTAAGCAGACGTCGGTACTTATTGACCGTATCGGGGTCAATTATGTACCGCTACGTTCTGCGCCAGAGCGAGAGCGTGCCTGCGGTTCTTATGGTGTAGATGTTGTAGATATTTTTATTGCTTCCATCCAGGACTTGATCACATACCGAATGACTGTCAAATGATAGTATTTTCTCCATTTTTCTGAAGCAGCTTGCGGTATGTGGCATCCATTCCCAATGCCCCAAGCGGCGCTGTAATGAGGATCGCCAGCACCGCCACCGAAAGGACGATCTTACCACAGGATAATCCCATTGCTAACGGCACGGAGCCGATGGCTGCCTGTACAGTAGCCTTCGGCAGATAAGCGATCATGCAAAACAGGCGCTCCTTTTTACCCAGTTCCGTTCCCAGCAGGCACAATGCCACACCGACAGAACGGAACACCAATGCCAGCAGGATCATGCCTACCGCTGCCAGACCGGCTTCCATGGTATAGCGGATGTCCACCGCAGCGCCTACCAGCACGAACAGCACCACCTCCGCTGCCAGCCACAGCTTGCCGAACTTGGCAGACAGCCTGCCTGCGACTTCCTGAGGTGTCCACATCTTCAGTACACAGGCCATGCTCACCACTGCTAATAATCCGGAAAAGGCAACCATTCCCTTTAACATCGTCTCCAGTGCCATTAATAAGAAGGATAATCCCATAATAATAATGACTTTCATGCTGTTGCGCACATAACTGCCCTTCCGGTACAACAGTTCAAAAAGCTGTCCCAGCAGCCATCCCACCAATGCGCCAAACAGCACACCGGTCAGAATTGACACCGGAATATTTGCAAAATCCAGTGCATTTACATGTCCGCCCTGCGCCATTCCGGCAAAGGTGGAAAACAGCACTATGACATAAATGTCATCGCAGGAAGCTCCTGCCAGAATCATCTGCGGAATACTTTTCTCCGTGCCATAGCCGTTCTCCATGAGGTGCACCATCCGTGGCACCACCACAGCAGGTGACACTGCTGCCAGTACCGCACCCATGACCGCCGCATCCACTCTGTTGATATTCAGGATCATGGGGGCAAATATTACAAAAGTAAGCAATTCACAAGTAGCGGGAACGCAGGACAGCATGACTGCGGAACGTCCTACTTTTTTCAAATCCTTCAGATCCAGAGATAATCCGGCCTTGAGAAGTATAATGATCAGTGCGATCTGTCGCAGCTGTGATGAAATATTCAGAATCGATGCATCCAACAGGTTCAGCACATATGGTCCCAGAATAATTCCGGTAAACAACATTCCAATAATGCGTGGCAGGTGAATCTTCTGACAGATTGCTGCCATAAGAAGTCCCAGCAAAAAAATCAGTCCCAGTGATGTAAGCATAAAAATTTCCTCCATTTTCTCGCAGCAGGACGTTTTGGATTCCAGCAAAAAGGCTGGTGTCCCCTGCATATTCTGCAGAAGCCATCAGCCAAATAAAATCCTATTTCGGCGGTTCGAAACCTAAGTTTCCGGGAGAACCTCATTCCCGATGTTTTTATTATATACTAGAAAATATCCGCCGTCAACGCATCCCCGAAATCCTCTGCTGGAATCTCGAAATCAACAATTCCCACTGCATACGGCTGCAGTACATACTGTCCGGATTCAAAGACGAATCCATCTCCCGTAATGCTGAAGGTCGGGCTTGCCGGTCCATTGCCGGTACCTGCAATGTCCGCTCCATAGATTTCCTGATAGATAGTATCCATATTTTCCGTACCATCTAACACTACCAGTTTAATACTCTTCTCATAATCAGGGAAGAAGCAGTCATCCGTCGCCTGCATTTCGGCAGCTTTTTTCGTCACCAGTTCCAGTGCTTTGTCACGGAAGCTGTTTCCGAGACTGTCAAAGGTGATTTTTTCTCCTGTCTGCGTATAATAGTTTCTGTAATCCTGTATGTACCAGCCATGCGCTCCCTGATCATATCCCTCATTGCCCCATACCACGCTGATCACCTTGTCATCTGCACGGATCACCTGAAATGAAAGCTCTTCATAGCTTGTCACTCCCGACATCTCGCCCTCATAAACTGTACCGAAATCACTATTGTTGATACTATCCAAAAAAGTTTCCACATACGCATTCAGATCCTTTTGGATCTTGTCCTGCGCTTCTTCATTACCTTCTATCGTGATCGTCGGCACCTGATAGGTATAGGTGTATTCTCTTTCCGCATTTTCCGGATCACTGCTGCCTTCAAAATCCTCTGTGGTAATCTCCACTTTACCGGTTGCAGTAGTCTCGGTCTGCGTCTCCTGCTGCGATGCAGTCTCCGCCTCTGCATTTTCCTGCACGCTTTCCTCCACGTTCTCAATCGGGGTGCCGGTCACCTCCGAGATCACCGGAGATTCCGGACTTCCGCATGCCGTAAGCGCAAGCAGCAGTCCTGTAAGTATTGTTGCCAATAATTTCTTCTTCATATTAATCTCCCTTCCGTAGACAATTCCTTCCGTCGGAGGAATCGCAAATCAAATTTTAAATTTGATTCTGCGACACTATTTTCCTCCCAACGTCAATATATACCGTCTCTGCATCATAACTGCATCATATTCGAACAGCGGAATTTAGTCTGACACACTACATTCCAGTGGCTTGTTTACTATACAGAAAAACAGAGAATTTCGCCACGAATTACTATGATTATAACAGAAATCCATTATTTTTTCTCTAAAATCATTCGATTTCAGGCAACTTTTAAAGACACGGTGGAATTTACCTGTACACTGGAATTTAAAAAATCAAGTCAGCAGAAAAATAAAAACGAATGGTCCTCCCAAACCATTCGTTTTTATTTTCGTTTTCAATTTCCCGTCTTATACTTTTTCTCTTTTTATTGTGCCCACGTCTTAGTTCAGATTCAATCTCTGACCCACCTTGATCGCATTCCGGTTCGTGATCTGTGCGTTTCTGCGAAGCAACTCTGTCAGGGTCATATGATTCCTCTGTGCGATCTTGGAAAGCGTATCTCCTGCCTTAACTATGTAATTATCTTCTGCAAACCATACGCTTTCGGACGGTCTGTGCTCCGTTACTGTTACCAGATAATTACCACCTCGCTTTAACGCGAACATGGACTGTCCATTAGAAGTTACGGTAAAGGATCCACAGTACTCCAGGCGACCCTTTTCTGCATTGTAGCGGTACATGTTTGCAGTCTTGCCTGCATTTTCCTTACCTACATTTACATGAATATTCACATTCACGCCAAAGCTGCCGGTGTCCTTAATCGCCAGTTGTCTTGTAGGTGCGGATGTCTTAGCAGTTACAACATTTGCAGGAATATTATTGCTCGCCTGATCCACTGTCAGGTCAATGTTCTGAATCTTAGACAGATCTTTATTTTTCAGATCCTGACCACTGATACTCATCGCTATACCATTTCCACTATGGAATGCAACCGTTACGTTGGTACCCTTAATGGTATTCAGTACCTTCTGCGGAACCTGTACCTCACCGGTACATACCATGTTCATGTTAACCGTTGCAATCGCTGGGTTCTGTGTGATTTCTGTAACCTTATCCTGTACAGAACTGCTTACTTCATTCCAGTTCACAGTCTCCGGAGCGGAAGAAGTGGCTGCACTGCCAGAGCCATTATCATTGCTATTGTTGTTATTATTATTATTTTCAGGCTTACTGTCATCCTGCTTCGGTTCATCGGGTGTTACAGTAATATCCCCGGAGGTTCTTCCGGACATTCTTGCACCTACACCTTCCGGTACCTCATCGGTCAATTCAAGGAAGCCATTCATATTGATGGTACCATCTGCATTTCTGGTAATACCACCATCCTTCAGCGCAGATGCTGTATCCAGACTCTTGAACCAGGAAGCAGCTGCCTCCTTACCATTATTATTGACAGTCTTACTGCCATCAAAATAGTAATTCGTAACACCTTTGACATCTGCAGCATTCTGTGTTCCTAACAGCTTAAACTGCTCAGCCACCTTGTTGGACACCTTGTAGGATAAAATACCGTCTGCTGCAAATGCTGTATTTACAGCGGTGTTGGTGTAAAATGCTACATTGTAACTTTCATTATCGAATGTTGTGCTACTGTATACCTTAATATCAGGACAGCTGTTAGAGTCAATACCCTTTGCCTTATTGGCAAAAGCAACAGAATTCTTCAGTACATGAGCTCCCGGCATACTGTCGCCACCCATTTTGAAACCATTACCATTGCCGGCATTGATCTCTCTGCCATTCTCATCTAAAATATAGCCATTTTTGAATGCCACACAGTTCTGAATCGTTACCACTCCAATGGAACCACTCTGCACTTTAGCGAACAGATCCCATCCATCATCGGCATTGTATGCTGCGATACATCCGTCGAATACGTTGCCCTGACCTACAGTCAGTTTTGCAGCGAATCCATCCGCATCCTCATAACCCTTATCTGCATTCAGATAGGAACTACAGTTCAAAATTGTGTTATGAGCTGGCCACTGATTAAATTGATCAGTGCCAAGATAACGGCTGATCTGTATACCTGTGTTACCATTTTTATATGCTTTGATCCGATCCAGTATATTATGGTTACCGGATACCTGAATACCCTTCTGGGCATCTGCCGATCTGGTCACATCGAATCCCTGGAAATACCAGTAATCGCCTGCCAGTATCATACCTGCGCATTTTCCGCCAAAGTCAAATACAGGTCTTGAGCCCGCCTCAGGATCAGCGATCATATAGATCATAGCATCTGCAGTACCATTGATTCCACGTTCTACTTTTACAGTACTGGACAGATCGTAAGTTCCTTCCTTGATCAGAATCTTCTGTCCGGGTGCCGCGATCTTCACTGCGGTGTAGATATCCATAGGATCATCCTTGGTGCCTGCTGCATTCGATTTACCATTCGGACTCACATAAATATTGTTGTTCTCTACTGTCTTATATTCTACAGTGTGGTTAATAGTCACCGGATCATAGGAAGTCATTAACTTAAATTCGCCGGGTTTGTATTCCTTATCCGGGATAAAGTTGATCGTAAATGTGTTTTTGCCACTGTTCAACTTCAGAGCTACCGTTTCCTTGGTCAATGCTTTGAATTCCTTGTTCAGGACTTCTTTTCCGTTCTGATCCTTCACGACCAGAGTACCGTCAGCATTGCCATAGTATACCAGATTATAATCCGCAGAATTGGAGAACACAGGAGATTCTATCGTATTGATCGGATATACATATTCAATCTCTCTTTCCTCTGCTTTTTCATCATCCGCAGGGGTAATCGTCTTCAGATCAATATTGCTTACAGTAATTCTCGCATTTCTGGAAGCAAAGAATCCAACATAAATATTGTCTTTATCAATCTGGGTCAAAGAATTTCTCTCCAGATCATAGTAACGTACTTCTTTGATTACTTTGTTATCCTTATCTAAATATCTCAGATAGTAACCTGTGTTGTTTCTCTGAATCTGCAGGCGGAAGTCAGTCAACGGATTCTCCAGGCTTCCGGTAGGCTCTGCCTTTTTATTCCAGTTACCCACAAGATTATAAGTGCCAGGACCCTTAGTTGCCGCACCGGTCTCCAGTGTTGTGGTCTCACTGACATAACCTGCAGGCATCGTAATGGTTCCATTTTTAATTGCAGCAACATCATCTGCTGTTACACCAAGTCTGGAAATCGCACCCAGACCAAGCTTCATAGATATCTTGTTGGCAGAGCTGTCAGTAGTTACATCCTCGCCATCCCAGTAATACTCAACCTTGGTAACAATCGCCTGATAAGCATTGTTCCAGAATGCGGTTCCATCACCATTCGAACCAACTGCATCCGCAGCCATCATACCGAAGCCTTCCTGTCCATTGGAAAGCGTCCAACTGTCTACATGAATATCTGCTGTCAAAGTAAAGTTCTCAGTCTCAGGATCAATTGCCGTATAATAGAAAGTCAGTCCATCCGTAGATCCGGGTACAATCTTACCTTTGCCGCCTTCACTGTATACCGTTACCTTACCGTCATTTGCATTTCCGATAACACCATTATTCTTAGAATCCGTACTGGAACCGTATGTGGATACTCTCCAGACTCTCTGTGCCTCATCCACTACTGTCACCTCTGTGGTACCTTTTCCGGAGACGTCCTCTCCTCTGACTGCTACTACGGATATGGTATACATATTGCCCACTGTAAGACCACTTATGGTTGCTGCAGTAGTGGTACTCTCTGTTTTATTATCCGTTCCTTCTACAGTCACTACGTATTTCTCAGCTTCTTTTACTTCGCTCCATTCCAGTGCCACGGCACCTTTTCCTACATTCGTAGCGCTGGAGATCTTCGGTGCGGTCAGTGGAAGTACGAAATCTGCGTTCATGCTGTTGCCCGCCTTGTCCTCTTCTCCGTCACGGATTGCTTTTACCGTAAAAGTATAAGTTCCGGATGCTGCGGGGGTAAAGCTTACGACTGCCTTGTTGCCTTCCTTGGAAGACTTCGCAGTTCCGATAACGCTTCCTTCTGCATCGCTCATAGCGACTTCGATCTTGTCCGCGCCGTCGTAACCGATGTTGGTCTTTACGGTCACATCCACTTTACCGGCATTCTGTACCGCGCTGATAATCTCAGGGTTCTCTACAGTAGACCAGTCTGCGCGGGCAGGCTTCTCTGTGCCGCCTGTGGTCTCTGTTACGATTACTTTAAAAATGTAGTTATTATTCTCCAGACCTCCCAGGTAATAAGTTCCAGCATCTGTTACTTTCAATACAGAAATGCAGGCTGCATTTTTCGCCAGTGTCTCTTCTGTCTTCGCTACCACGGTTCCGCTTCCGGTAAGCAGTGCCATCTGGCGGTTGTCGTCTCCGCCTTCCACCCAGTACACTTTAACTTCTGCAGCTCCGGTGGTCTTGAAGCTTACTCCGTTTTTATTATTGGTAACATCCAGTTTTCCTCCCAGATTGATTCTCTGGGTGAATGCCGTTCCATCTTCAAAGCTCTTCTTACTGCCATCTACCTTAGATTTTGAGCTCCATAAAATCGTAAAATAATCATCGGTCCCGGCGCTCTGCTCTTCTCCGTCCTTCTTGGCTCCGTTTGTAAACTGTGCCAGATCCGCGGCATCTAGTACATACTGTTCTGCATCGCCGGCAGCATCCTGTGCACTTACGGCAACATCTTCCGACAATAATGCGATCTGTGCCTCTTCGGGCACACTCTGTGTATCGTCTTGTGTATCCGCTGCCTGCATTTCTGTCGTTTCGGCATTCTCATTTCCGGACACTGTGGTTGCTTCCGCTTCCACAGCAACCGCGTCAGTCTCCTCTGCCTGTACTACCACGGAAGGTGTACCCATTCCCGATAATATCATGGCACCTGCCAGCAGTAATGCTAACCAGCGCTTTCTCTTTTTACCCTGTCTGTTACCCAACATTTCCATACCTCCATCTGCTTTGCGTGCAATACACAAATGGTAACCCCTCCATTTGCTGTTTTGTAACCGCTTACAACGCTATGCACTATATATTATCACTATCGCTTTACATTAGTAAACTTTTTTTTGTACATGTTGGATATTTTTGGAAGTTATTCATAGAATTTTTGAGCAATTTTTAGTCACTATTTTTGCGCAGTTTTCTGATTTTCACAAAAATGCACAGTTTTGTTATTTTGTTTCTATTTTTATAAAGTAAACGCTTTCATGTGAAATGGATTAAATTCTGTATCTTTGACTTGGCAAAAGTTATATAGAGTTATATAAGAAAGCATTAAAATAGGTTGTCTTTTCAGGCAACCTATAACCATCTCTCTATTATTCCACGCCCCGCAACACAACTTTCCCCACATATTTCCGGACGAGTTCCGCCATCTGTTCCAGTTCCTCCCGCGAGAAAGCACCGAACGCTTCCGCACCGCCCGGCTTAACAGCATTGCTTTCTGCTGTCTGTATCATCCGGTACAGGCAGTTATCATTCTCCTGATAACTCTGCAAGTAGTATGCAGGACACCCTTCGATCCATCTGCCGATCTCCTTAAATTCTCCCACGGTATGGATTCCCTTTACCACAGTAGTTCGGAATTCATAGGGAATACCGCTGCTTTTCAGGATACCGATACTCTCCTCGATGCGGGAGATATCCATGTACGGTAGTCCCGCTGTCCGGGCATAATTATCTCTGGAAGCCTTAATATCCATCGCCACATAATCGATCAGGTGCTCCTGTAACAATTCCCACAATACTCCTGGCATATACCCATTGGTATCCAGCTTAATGGGATACTCCAGCTCCTTGATCTTTTGCAGGAACTTGCGAAGGTCCCGCTGCAGAGTCGGCTCTCCACCGGTGACGCAGACGCCCTGGAGGATTCCCTGTCTTTTCTTCAGGTAGGACAGCACTTCCTCTTCCGCGACGGAGGGCTGACCCGCAGGATCCAGTACCAGTTCCCCATTATGGCAGAACGGACAGCGAAAATTGCAGCCTCCTGTAAAAACAGTGGCTGCAATATGTTCCGGATAATCTAATAAAGTTGTCTTGTTAAAACCATGTATTTCCATACAGTATTCCCTTCGTCCCCACCGGGACTGTATGACTCTTTCTTACGCCCTCGGCATGGCAGAATCCCGTACCACCAGTTCTCCGTCGAATACACAGTGCTGATGCTTCGCTTTTTTCCCGATAATGTCAAACAGAATCCGGGCGGTCTCTCTTGCCATACTGTCTACCGGCTGCTTTAAAGTGGTCAAGGATGGGATAACATATTTCCCGATTTCCACACCATCAAAGCCTGTCAGGGAAATATCTTCCGGTACCTTGTATCCGGCATCAGACAATGCTTTTCCTGCACCGATTGCCAACATATCGGAGATCGCGAAGATCGCCGTGCACGGAATCTGCTTCTCCAGGAATTCCTTCGTCACCATATAGCCATTCTCCAGGGAGTAATCTTCCAAATCACTCCTCATAGGCAGGATCAATTCTTCTCTTACTTCTATTCCGTTATCCTTCAACGCCTTTTTATAGCCCTCCAGACGCAGCTTACCGATGGAAGCATCCGTTTTGCGGGCACAGAGGATTGCAATATCCTTATGTCCGTTCTTGCACAGATAGTCCACCATCTTGTAGCTTTCCTTGGTATCATCCACGGTCACGGAAGAATAGGTATTACGACTGAATCCCTTTGGCAGCATTCCGGTAGTGCTCAAGATAAACGGTACATGAAGCTGTGCCAGTTTTTCCTCGCTGTGGACCAGATAACCGCCAAGGAAGATAATGCCCCGGAGCCTTTTTTCCTTCACCAGCTTCAGCGCCACCTCCACTTCGTCCTCGTCGTAATCGACATGCTGCAAAACCATGGAGTAGGACTTTTCCTTGATCTCTTCTTCCAATACCTTGATCATCTGGCTGAAGAAAGAGTTGTTAATACCTTTGACCAGTACTGCAATTGCCTTGGCATCCTGACGTTTCAGGTTTCTTGCGCTGTTGTTGGGTACGTAGTTATTCTCTTTGATCACCCGCATGATCGTTTCCTTGGTCTCAGGATTGATGTCCGGGTGGTTATTTATGGCACGGGATACCGTGCTGACACCGACACCGCAGATTTTTGCAATGTCTCTGATCGTGATTTCCTCCATGGAGTGCAACCCTTTCTAAGCCTACAGACTTATCTGCCGTACAGCTTCGTCATGCTGCGGATCCGCCCTGCAAGCTCCTTTGTAAAATCTCCGTTCCCCATTCTCCACATCCAGTTGATGCCAAGTGTGGAAGGAATGTTGATGCGGGCCTCCGATCCCAGTCCGAGATAATCCTGCATGGGAATGATCGCCATATCCGCTACGCTGGACATTGCGGCACGCACAAATTCCCAGGGAATCTGCTCTCTGGGAATCGGCTCTCCGTCCGCATTTTTCAGACGCAGATAGTCGTCACAGAGCTTTTTATCAGCTCCCTTCAAGGTGTCATACCACCCCATCACAGTATCATTATCATGAGTTCCCGTATATACCACGCAATTATGTGTATAATTATGCGGCAAATAATCACTTTCCTCACGGGAATCAAAAGCAAACTGCAAAATTTTCATACCTGGATAACCGGATTTCTTTACCAATTCTATCACCGATGGTGTCAAAAAGCCAAGATCTTCTGCAATAACTTCTTTTTCTCCCAATTTTTCCTTCATGGTACGGAAAATATCGTATCCAGGGCCCTGTTCCCAGTGACCGTGCTCCGCAGTGGGTTCCCCGTAAGGAATCGCATAATAAGCGTCGAATCCACGAAAATGATCAATACGTACCACATCATAGCGCTCAAAGCAAGCTGCCAGCCGCTGCATCCACCAGGCATAACCGGTCTCTTTGTGATGTTCCCAGTTATACAGAGGATTGCCCCACAGCTGTCCAGTGGCAGAAAATGCATCGGGAGGACATCCCGCCACTGCTACCGGCTCACAATTCTCGTCAAACTGGAACAGCTCCGGATTTGCCCAGGCATCTGAGCTGTCAAATGCCACATAAATGGGAATATCCCCGATAATCTTGATGCCGTTATCGTTGGCATAGGTCTTTAGTTTCTCCCACTGTACCTGGAACAGATACTGCTGGAACTGGTAAAACGCGATCTCTTTCGCATATTTTCTGCGATATTTGTCCATAGCCGCAGGAGTTCTCAGTTTGATATCATCCTCCCAGGCTGCCCAGCAGATACCGCGGAAGCCGTCCTTGACTGCCATGTATAATGCATAATCCTCCAGCCAGTACGCATTCTTCTGTACAAACTCCTGAAATCCCGGATCCTCTTCGATATGACTGTTGTCAAACGCTTCTTTTAACAGGCGGAAACGGCTCTTGTAGATTTTGCCGTAATTCACGGAATGAATGTCGGTACCGAAATCGTAAGCATTGCACTGCTCTGCGGTCACATAGCCTCTCGCCACCAGATCCTCAGGATCGATGAAATAAGGATTCCCTGCAAAGGTGGAGAAGGACTGGTACGGAGAATCTCCATAGCTGGTCGGGCCTAACGGCAGGATCTGCCAGTATGCCTGACCTGCTTCTTTTAATCTGTCAATGAATTTGTATGCTTCTTTGGAAAAGCAGCCGATTCCGTATTTGGAAGGCAGACTGCTCACCGGCAGCAAGATTCCACTTTTTCTCATAACATAAATCTCCCGTTGTAACTTTTTCGTTTAACCCTTAACTGCGCCGGCTACCACGCCTTCGATGATGTACTTCTGACAGGTCAGATAGAAGACGATAATAGGGATAACCGACAGTACCAACAGTGCCATCATTGCGCCCAGATCCTTTGCACCATAAGAGCCTACCAGGTATTGTACCACAACCGGGATAGTTTTGTAGTTGGTACTCAGACCAATTACCAGATAAGGTAGCAAATAGTCGTTCCAGATCCACATAGCGTTCAGAATCGCTACTGTGATAGCTGTCGGCTTCAGGATCGGCATTACGACGCCAAAGAAAGTCTGCAACGGGTTACAGCCGTCGATCATGGCTGCCTCTTCGATGTCTAACGGAATAGATTTGATAAATCCGCAGAACATAAATACGGACAGACCGGATCCGAAGCCCAGGTACAGAAGCACCATTCCGGGAGGGTTGTTTAAGTGAGTCATATTCGCCAGCTTAGACATCGTGAACATAACCATCTGGAAAGGTACGATCATGGAAAATACAAACATATAGTACAATATGTTGGTCACACCGGTTTTTACTCTGGTCAGGTAGTAAGCGGTCATGGAAGTAAACAGAATGATCGCTGCCACGGAAAATACCGTGATAAAAGCAGACCATCCAAAGGCTGTGAAGAAACCTGTTTTTTCAATACCATTCACATAGTTGGTAAGTCCTGCAAAAGTCTCTGCGGTAGGCAGTGCGAAGGGATTGTTACTGATGAACAGTTTTCCCTTAAAGGAGTTGATCAGTACGAAGAAAATAGGTGTCAAAAATGCAACTACCAGCACACACAGGATACAAAAAATGATTACATTGGAAGTTTTTTTCTTAGTCATTATTGCTCTACCTCCTTACGTCTGGTAAGTACCAGCTGTCCCAGGGCAATGACTGCCACTACAATGAAGAACAGTACTGCTTTGGCCTGACCAACACCTTCAAATCCGCTTCTGCCATAGAAGGTATTGTAGATATCCAGAGCCAGCATAGCTGTCTTTTTGCTGGGTGCTCCAGCCGTCAATGCAAGGTTCTGGTCGAACAGCTTAAAGCTGTTGGACACGGTGAGGAACAAACATATGGTAATAGATGGCATAACCATCGGAATTTTCACTTTGAATAATGTCTGTAACGAAGTAGCTCCATCGATCTCTGCTGCTTCGATCAGATCCGTAGGTACATTCTGCAGTCCGGCTACATAAATGATCATCATATAACCGATCATCTGCCAGTTCATCAGAATGATCAGACCCCAGAATCCATAGGTCGGATTCGCCACCAGTGTTGTCTCGTATTTTAACAATACTGCGTTGATCATCTGCTGCCAGATATATCCCAAAATGATACCGCCGATCAGGTTCGGCATGAAAAATACTGTACGGAACAGGTTGGTTCCCTTGATCTTTCTCGTCAATGCCAGTGCCAGAATGAAGGCAAACACATTAATGGTGACAATGGACACTACGGAGAATTTTAGAGTAAATCCAAATGCGTTGACAAAATCTTTGTCTGCAAAAATTTTAATGTAATTATCTAAGCCTACAAATTGCGCGTTTGTAATTGTCTTAAATTTGCAAAAGGACAGATATACGCCCATGACAAACGGTATGATAAAAGCAAAGGAAAACGCGATCAGGGTAGGCAGTACAAAAATGGGAAAATATCTTTTTAATGTCTTTTGCATAAGCCTGTCTCCTTTTTTACAAACACAGGGGCCGTGGTACCACCACCGCCCCCTGTGTCTGAAGTTATATAAGATGGATTAAGTTATTGTCTTTTTGTCGATGGAGCTTAGTTAGCTGCGGTTGCGGCCTTTTCAGCTGCCCATCTTTCAACTACGGTTGTCTTTACAGCATCCCAGTCGATGGAACCGGAAGCGTACTCCAGAAGAGCTGCGCCGAAGTCATCCTTGAACTGCTGGCTGGGGAAGGAAGTGAAGTTCCATGCTACAGATGTCTTGGAGCTATCTGCCATGTAACGAAGAACTTCCTGTGCCAGAGGATCGGTGGGCTTTTCGTCATCGCTAAAGGTATCGAAAGGAGCGATGAATCCAAGGTCGTTGGTTACTGCTGCCTTACCGGTCTCAGAAGAGAACAGCCATTCAACGAATGCGATAGATGCTGCCTGATCCTCAGCAGAAGCTTCCTTGTTGATGCAGAAGAAGTTCTCAGTACCGGTGCACAGTCCCTGATTCTCTTCACCTTCAACTCCGGTATAGATAGGAAGGAACTTAACATCCTCAGCTTTAACAGTGTTACCGTCTACGCCATTGATCTGGCTCCAACCCCAGTTACCGTTCTGTACCATTGCTGCCTGACCCAGAGCAAACTCAGCCATGGAGTCGTCTACAGACTTGCTTCCCAGCAGGCCGGGTGCTGTGCAGGAGTTGTTGATGTACAGATCGAAAATGTTCTTGAAGTTATCGGAGTAAGTGAACTCCAGGTTGTCGGTATCGGTGATACCCTTGTCTTTGAACTCATAGTATACAGGGATGTTAGCCAGATGAGTCTGCCATCTCCAGTCTTCACCGGGAGTCAGGGATGTGGAAGCGAATACGCCTTCAATACCCAGCTCATCTTTCTTAGCCTGCATATCTTCTACAACCTCTTTTAACTTAGCGAAGTTGTTGATCTCATCCATGCTTGCTGCCTTAGCGCCATCCAGTGCGAAGTACTTCTGCATGATAGCGTCGTTGTAAATGATACCGTAACCCTCTACTACGTAAGGGATTCCGTATACACCACCGTCTTCGCCGGTGATTGCCAGGCTCTTATCCATTAACCAGCTGTACAGGTCTGTATCCTTTAAGTCTGCACAGTAATCTTTCCAGTTCTGATAACCGATAGGTCCGTTGATCTGGAACAGGGTAGGTGCTTCCTTGTTAGCGATCTCAGACATCAGGGTCTGCTCATAGGTACCGCTTGCTGCGGTAACAACCTTTACAGGAACACCGGTCTCCTCGGTATATTCCTTAGCCAGTTTCTGCCATACTTCGTCAACTTCAGGCTTGAAGTTCAGGTAGTATACAGATCCGTCTGCAGCTGCTGTCGTGTCGGCAACTTCGGTGGTTGCTGCATCTGTCTTGCTTTCGGTAGCAGGGGTGGTAGCTGCTGCATCACCGGAGTTTCCACAACCGGTCAGCATGGAAGCTGCCATTACTGCACAAAGTAATACGCTTGCCAATTTCTTCTTCATAATCTTACCTCTCCTTTATGTTTGTACGGGTCATTTCATAATTTTTTCATGTTCCCGTGAGTGTTTCGGAATCGGTATCGGTATTGTTACCGGTAACGTTTCCGTTGCTGTAATTAGAAGATAGCACATTCACGAATCAGTTGCAAGAGATTTCCTGTAATTTATCGGAAGTTTGTATATTGTCATCAAATCTGCAACATTGTTTTTGTGCATTTTCACAACGGAATAAAGTGTTGATAAATGTTTATGGATAATTTCAGTTGTTCTGTAACTTGAGAGTTTACGCGAGCAATGAGCCGCGCATAGGCATAGTGAGGACAGCGATGGGCGCTTGCGCACAAATCGCTGTCTTTACTTATGCCGTGATGCGGCGAACGCCGCGATATGAAATAAGATTGGCAGCGCCTTTTGCTGGCAATCTTATGAATAGCGTGGCTCATTGCGGAGAACTGCCAATAAATGTGGAGCGT
>ERZ1034882.337-NODE-337-length-24562-cov-4.543396_pt1 | contig 24562 bp, 42 predicted proteins | sample MGYA00520606_ERZ1034882 | MGnify/ENA primary metagenome ERZ1034882 (study PRJEB33766, sample SAMN09781726) | gut metagenome | biome: gut microbiome | host: Homo sapiens | place: Madagascar | study: EMG produced TPA metagenomics assembly of the PRJNA485056 data set...
GGGTTCTCCTGCGCCGCAGGGGGCGCATAGGCGGCCTGTCCGCCGTCGTCCTTCTTGCTGTCTCCGAAGTAGGCGTTGTCCACCAGGACCTCGGCGGAGCGGCGCTTGTTGCCGTTGTCGTCCGTCCAGTCACGGATCTGGAGGCGGCCGCTGACCACCGCCATACGGCCCTTGGAGAAGTACTTGGACACGAAGTCCGCCGTGTTCCGCCAGGCCACGCAGTCGATGAAATCGGTGGTCTTCTCGCCGGTCTGCTTGTCCTTGAAGTCCCGCTCGACGGCCAGCGAGAAGGACGTTACGTTGATGCCGGACTGGGTGGTCCGGAGCTCCGGATCTCGGGTCAGGCGGCCCATGAGTGTGATATGGTTCAGCATGGTTCTCTCTCCTTAGTAGTCATATTTATGGTAGACAAGGGACGCTTCGTCCCAGTCAGGGTATTGCGCTTGCAGGTAGCTCCGCAGGATGGACCGGATAGCCTCCCGGTCCGCTGAGTTGTCGTATCGCTGGTGACAGGCGGAGCAGAGCGTCACGATGTTCTGTTCCACCCCAAGCCCGCCCTGGGCACGTCCGATGTAATGCGCCACCGGGGCGGCGTATGGAGTGCCGCACAGGACGCAATGATGGAGGTCTCGGGTCCACACGGCCCGTTTCACGTCGGAGGGGATGGAAGTCGCTTTGGTCTCTCGGTGCTTCACTTCCATCCCTCCTGCATCGCCGCCAGCTTCTCCGGCGTCAAGGTCTCGATGCCGAACTCTCTACATTCTTCAACGATCATTTTTATGAATCGGGACATCTGGGCCGTGTCGTAGGTGCTGGATCCGTAGTACAGGGTGACGTTGGTACAGCCCTGGACCTTCGACGGCATGGTGTCCGTCACCCATCCGGTCCCATTGTGTTCCCACCCCCGGCGGAGCTTATCGACTGCCTTATCCATCACGCAGACGGTCTCGCAGTTCCCGCCGATCTCACGGATGAAGCGTCGGTAGACATCTTCCTTCGGCGTCCGCAGGGCCACGGCCAACTTGTCCAGCAGGACCCATGCGTAAGCGTTGGCGTCAAGGCTCCGGCCTTTCTTGAGGACCTTGAGGTCCGCCGTCCATGGCTTGTCCACTTGAGCGGATGCCTGAGCGGCGGCGGCCCGGTCCTTCGTCCGCAGGGCCAGCCAGAAACCGTCCCCGTCTTCGAACCATCGGGCCTTGTCGAAGGTCAGCTTCATCATTGCTTCTGCGCCGCCTTAGCGCACTTGACGCAGAGGACCTTCCCATAGCGCTCCTTCGATCGTTTGGCCAATGCTGCCGGGGGGATGGTGTCCCGCCCGTCGTTATAAGGCTGGATCGGCAGGCCGCAGGCTTCGCAGACCGGCCCGCTCGCCCGCTGGACCTTCCCGTCATCGCTGATAGTCTGGTCCGGGTCATCGCCTGTGATGATCTTATAGGCTTTCAGCAGAGCGTACTTATCGCCGTACGTCATCGCTTTGCCGGGGGCCTTGTCGTTGGCGTCCACGCCGTCTCCGTAGGTGGTCACGTCGATGTACTCGTCCGGCTTGTCCATGTTGACGAAGCGGTAGACCGTCTTGACCCGCATGAAGAAGGATGACGTCTCGAACTCCTTCCCGTTGTACACCTTCTTCTTGACGACGACGTCAGAGTCGATGACGTCTCGGGAGAACGGATAGGAGTAGATCCCGTACTTGGCCTCCAGCGGTTTCACAGCGGCCAGCACGTCGGCTTCTCCGACCGCCTTGTAAGACGACTTCCCTTCACCGACCATCAGGTTCTTGGCAACGGCAGACAGCTCCGTGGTGACGGCGGACAGCCGCTGGTAGATGTTCCGGTCGCTCATTTCACGATCGCTCCCCTCTTCGTCTCGATCCACGCCCCCGGCACGTTGACGCCGGACTTCAACAGCTTGCCGACGGCGGTCTTGGAGACCTCCGGGGGCTTGTAAGTGACAGCGTCATCATAGCCGTTGGTCTTCAGCCACGTCACCATGTCGCCGGTGTCCTCCAGCTGGACGCTGGAGCTGTTCCGGAAACTGACGGAACACCGTGCCGTGGTGAATTTCTGGCCGTCGAGCGCACGGTCCAGATGCTCTCTCAGGCGGTCCGCTCTCCGCTCTGCGGCCTTGCGCCGCTCCGTCAGGGCCTCCGCCTCCGCCTTGATCGCGGCGGCCTCCGCTTTCAAATCCTTGTACCAAAGGGCCATGTTCTCGATCAGCTGGTCCCGGTCGATCTGGAGCTGGGCGAATGCGTCGTAGTCCAGAAGTTCTCCGGTCTCGGGGTCTACCAACGCCGCGATTCGGGAGTCAATGTCATACAGGGTCATCTTCCTTTCGCCTCCATCGTCTTTTTACAGTCCGGGCAGACAGGCCGCTCATCCGGCCTGACCTCTCCCCGGTAGATCTCCCCGCCGCACACTTCGCAGTATGCGACTATGGGGACTTCGTCTTGGATGTCCCGCAGGGGCCTTAGAGATACAGCCATGTGAAAACCGCCTTTGCGGCCAGGACCACCCCGACCGTATACAGGCCCCAGACGGTCAGGAAGCCCAGGAAGGTCTTGGCCTCGTCGGTCAGAACGCTCCGCCGGGCGGGGCGGCGGTGTCGGCGGTCAGTCCTCGTCATCATCGTCGTCCTCCTTGTTGGTGAAGCTCCAGAAGGAGCCCATCTGTCGCTCCATGTCCTTGAAAACGCCTGCGCTCTCGGTGCGCCGTCCGTCATCAGTTGGCTCGGACTCGAGTGCCGCGATCAGGCTAGACAGTTCGTCCAGCCGGTCTTTCAGCTCCGTGCGTTCCTTCTTCAGATGACGGAGCAGCTTGAATTTCAGTACCATTTCCACGTCCTCGTTCTCCTTTCACTGCACCGCCGGGATGCGGCGTTCGACTTCCTTGATGATGGTGCTGACCAGCACGTCTTGCAGATGCTCGAAGGGGATGATCTCCCCGCCCTGCCGCTTGTACCGCACCAGCCCGCCGGGGCTGATGTTGTAGATCAGATGGCCGGTCCCCTGCACGGCGAACCCCAGATGACGGGCCCGCTCTTCCCGGAGTGCCAGCCGTAGCGACGCCTCCGGCATCCCGATGTACCGGGCCGCCACCGCGATCGGCACGTTGTCGTAGCTCAGGACCTCTTCGTCCGTGGGTGCGGGCGGTCTCTCATAGATCCGTTTCCTGCTCATGTCGTTCTCCCCTTTCAGGTTACTCTTCCTTCTCTTCCTGACGACGTGCCATAGCGGCCACGCCCTCAGCGAAACCGGCCAGATACTCCAGCTTCTCCCCCAGGTTCTCCCCGGAGAGGACGTTCACAGCGTCGTTCAGCTTCTTCTTGACCTGCTTTGCTCTGTCCATGATGTCACCTCCCTTGTTGCCCCGCCTCCTAATGTGGTAAAATGGAGGTGAAAGGGGCGATCATATTGACTACTGAGATAATCTGTGCATTGATCACTACCGGTGGCGTTATCATTGCGTCTGGCGTATCGGCTTTAGTGTCACGTTCCATTGCGAAAAAGAGTGATGAAAAAGACGACAAAAAATGGAACCGAAAAGCTTTGATATCATCAGTCGACGAGCTTTCTGCAATGGCAAATGCAGTTGGGGCGTATATTTCGTTCGATAGTGCAAGAAACCATCAAAACGCGATGGCCACAGTAGCCGCTGTCCGAATCAGAGAAAGCGGCCAGCTCGGAGAGTCACTGGACGAACTTCAAGACGCTTTGTGCCGTAAAAATATCCCAGCCACCAAAGAGGCCCTTTCCAAAGTGGTCAATGATAAGCGTTTCAGGGACAAAGAACGGCTCCAAAGCCGTGACGGCCAGGGGAAAGACTCTATCCGATCTTCGCCGCCAAAAAAGCGATAGCGGCACAAGCGACGACAAGGCTGATCGAAACGACCAGCTGAAATCTGAACTGGATATCCATCTGCCGCCTGCACGAGTCGGATAGGCGTTTCAAAATCGCAGTCTTTCGCTCCAGCTCTTCCACCCGGCCGGTCAGGTCGTTCACCTTCTGCCCGTCCAGATGAGCTGTATGTCCTACGACTTCATCGTGTGTGCTTCCCTCCGGGAGCTTTTCGCAGTACCCGCAGACGCAGAGGAAATCGCCGTAGCGGTTTCTCCCACATTCAGGACCGACGATCCGATAGAAGTCCATCATTCTTCCCCCTTCCATCTACCCTTTTAACTCTCCACGTAGAGACAGGGAATCTGAACAGGATATCCGGCTTATCGTCAGAGACGAAGCCAATCAGCTGATGGAGAAAAAATCAAAAAAGCTCCATCGCTGTATCGGAACCATCATCGCTGTCACTACTCTCCTCCTGACAGCCGTTGGCATCCTGCTCAGATAGCCCCCCAGCGGCTCCGTGGGTCACGCCCCACGGAGCCTCATCTAGGAATCCTCGAACAGTTCTCTCAGGTCTACTACCCCCAAAGAGTCCGCAATACGGATTGCCGTCCGTACGTTCGGGATGCTCAACCCGTACTCATATTTCTGGTACGCTTGTTCTTTGATACCGACTTCCTCTGCGACCTGAGCTTGTGTCTTGCCGGACCGCTCTCGGGCCGCTCTCAATGCCACGTTCATTGCCCCTCTCTTTCCGGATTGACACATCATATTTGCTGTGTCCGTGTATTACAGTAACACATCATATTTGCTGTGTCAATACCTTTTCACAAAATGGAGGTATTCCCATGTCCCAACTGTCTGATGCCCTGAAACGTTGCCGCAAGTTTAGAAATGTCACCCAAAAGCAAGTTGCCGTCGGTATTGGGGCCACGGAGCAGGCGTATCAACGGTACGAATATGGGAAAACCGTTCCTTCGGCGCTGGTACTCATTGCGATTGCCGATTTCTATGACGTCTCCATCGATTACCTAGTAGGCCGTTCCGACGATCCCGCCCGGAGGTGAGAGGTCTTGTCATGACGTTCCCAGACCGTATCGTCCAGCTCAAGGTCGAGCGTGGGCTTCTCCAAAAAGATATCGCTTCATCAGTTGATATCTCGCTTCGTCTTTACCAGTACTACGAAAAGGGTCAGCGTGAACCGACGCTATCCGTATTGGTACGACTGGCTGACTTCTTCGACGTCTCTCTCGACTACCTTGTGGGCCGGTCAGACGATCCGACGCTCCATCGGTAGTCCCGTGGGTCGTGCCCCACGGGGCCGCACCTAGGAACCCCCGAACAGTTCTTCCACTGTGCTCTTCAAGGCTTTCGCAATACGAAGAGCTGTCCGTACTCCCGGTTCTCTCTATGTCATTTGACACTCATATCTTAACACAAGTCACTAATGCTGTCAACCCCAATTTCATTTGTCACTCATGTTTTTCTTGACATTCTGCGGCCTTTATGTTTTAATGTATACAGGCAGAAACGGAGGGAAGAAAATGAGCGAACTTGGCGATAGATTGTCGCTGTGCATCAAAGAACTCGGAATGACAAAAACCGCTTTCGGTAAAAAGGTGAACGTATCACAGTCATTCATATCTTTGGCGTGTTCCGGGAAAACGAGCCTAAGCGACCGAACCATTTCAGACATCTGCCGGGTCTACAACGTCAGTGAGAAATGGCTTCGTGACGGAGAAGGCGAGATGTTCGTCGAGCGGTCTAAACGTGAGAAGATGGCCGACTTCATGAAGGACATGTTCCAGGCGGCCCCGGACGATATCAGAGTCCGGCTCATCAACGTGCTGGCAGAGCTTGACTGGGACGAATGGGAGCTTATCGCAGACATGGCCCAGAAGCTGGCTGATGAGTTTGCGGGCGACAAAAAAGCCGACCCTTGACGGGTCGGCTGGCCGGGGTGGATCATTTGAGTCCGTGGATGATCGTATAGATGATGTTCACGCTTTCGTCGCTGAGTCTGTTTAGAATGTCTACGATGATCTCGATGGTCCTCTCTCGTTCTCTTTTGTTCATATCGTGCCCCTCCTTCATGTGACGGTCTCCCGTGTTTGGCAACATTTTACAACTCCCTTCCTGAGAAGCCCGTCACTTATCGTCGATGCCATTTTAGAACATTTGTTCTAGTTTGTCGATCGGCAGAGTATCCAGATAAGATACTTGAAGTTTGGAAGTATCCTAAAAGGAAAAGTCCTGTTTATGGGGCTGAGACAGCGATATCCTGAGTTTGTTCCCCTACCGGCGGAGGCCGGAAAAAGATAAAGGAGCGATGAAGGAAATGAAAGAATGGAAGCGTGGATTCGCTGGAGGCGTAGCGGCCTCTGTGCTGTGTGCGTCTCTGGTGGGTACGGCGTTCGCCGCCAACTACCAGAAGCAAGCGACGCTGGACTACACCGGCATCAAACTGAAAGTGAACGGAGAGACGGTGACTCCGAAGGATGCCAACGGGAACCCCGTGGAGCCGTTCGCCATCAGCGGAACGACTTATCTGCCCGTCCGGGCCGTGGGCAACGCTCTGGGGCTGGACGTGGGCTGGGACCCTGCCACCCAGACTGTCATCCTGTCGGAGAAAGCTAACGGGGCCGGTACGGCGTCCGGGACTGGATCCGGGACCATGGCCGGGGTAGCGGCCGGGACTGTCATCGTGGACCAGAACGGCGTCAAGGTGACGTATAAAGGCGTAAAGAAGTCTGATATGGTCGTCGGAGACTACGATATCTGCTTTGAAATCGAGAACAATTCCGGCATCGATTTGTGCTATTCCGGTGAAGACGTATCCCTGAACGGCAAATCGGTCAGAGAGTACATAACTTATAATATCCTATCCAAGGGCGAGACCGTCACCACGGCTATCTGCGCTTACAAGACAGAGGATGCAGGTGTGACTGCCCCTATCACCAGCGCAGGGTTTAAGCTCCATTTTGACAGAATCGAGGATGAAAGCACTTATTTCGAAACCGATACTATCAATGTAAAGTAACTATACAACTGAATAAAAAAGGGCCCCGCCGGATGTTAGGAGCATCCAGCGGAGCCAAAAGGGGCAGAACGATAAGAGAGACCGTCTGCCCCTTCATTATACCACGAAGGGGGTAAAATTGCAATGAAAAGAGCGAACGGGACCGGCACGGTCGTCAAGCTGTCCGGCAATCGGCGGAATCCGTGGGCTGTGAAGGTGGCCTATGAGGACCGCCCCGGCCTTATCAAGCGACGCTATCTGGGCTACTACCGGACCTCCACAGAGGCACAGAGGGAGCTGGAGAAGTACGTGCTGGCAGTGGGCAAGGGCGCCGCTCCGTCCATGCCTACCGTGCAGGAGATGTACGATGGGTGGTCCACCCGCAAGTATGCCAAAGCGGGAAAGGCGTCTATCACGTCTTACAAGGCCGCATGGGCTTATCTGGCCCCCATAGCGGACAAGCCCATCGAAAAGGTCACGCTGGACAAGCTCCAGGCCATCATCGACGAACAGGAAGTGGCCGGGAAGAGCAAAAGCACCATCCGTAACATCATCATGGTCATGCGGGCCGTGTGGGGGTTTGCGATGGAGCGGGAGGTCATCACTCGGGACCGGACGGAACATTTGAAAGCCCCGGCGATCGCTGCCAAATTCGAGAAGGGGGCCTTCACCCGTAAAGAGGTCGAGCGGGTGGCGGAGCTGGCCGGGACATCCCGCTGGGCGGATACCGTGCTGATACTCTGCTACACGGGCTTTCGGATCGGAGAGCTGCTGGCCCTGCGCCCGGAGGACTACGATCCGGAGACAGACACGCTGACCGGCGGATCCAAGACGGAGGCGGGAAAGGACCGTGTCGTCCCCGTCCATCCCCGTATCAAGCCCTATATCCTCCAGCGGATATCTCGGGGCGGAGAGCGTATCATCACAGGTCTGCACGGAGGGCCAGTCAAGGACGTGTTCTATCGGCAAAACTGCTTCCCACAGGTCATCAGGGAAGCTGGCCTGCCCAAGACCGCAACGCCCCATTGGTGCCGCCATACCTTCGCTACGATGATGAAGGAAGCCGGAGCTGACGAACTGGCCATGCGCCGCATCATGGGACACGCTGACCGGAACGTCACGGACCACTATACCCACGTCGATATCGACTTCCTTCGACACGAAATAGAGAAGGTCAAATAATCGGTGTGTCCAACGGTAAAAATTTGTGGAAAACGTAGAGTGACTTAAAAGTTATGAAATCAAGTGTAAATCAATCGTTATCCGCCACTTTTGAGCCAAGTCAGTAAGAAATTATGACGAATCAGTTAACATTCTAATATGTTTTCAAAATTGCACAAAAGTCCGGAAACCATTGCGACGCAACGGCTCCCGGACCTTCGTATGGAAAGTGTGTGTCCAACGTGTAACCAACGTGTGACCAACGCCACTTATTGGTATAGATTGCCGTACGTTAGAAGGGACTATTCAAACTCTTCTCTTGTGCAATGTGCCGATTTCAAGAAAGGCTGAAAAGTCCATGTCAGCGGTCTACGATACTGTCGTAGTACCGGGCCAGCTTGTCGGGCCGGGCGTCCTTATCATCGAGGAAGGCTTTCGCCATATCGACGTAGAAGTCGATCTTCCCGCCCATGTCGTGGCGTTTGGCAACGCTGTAATAGTCGCTGTACACCATGTTCATCGCCGCCCAGAACTCCACAGGGTCGCAGTCGATTCCACGCTGAGACATCACCTGACGGACCTGCTCCAGCGTCCAATGGGGGCCAGTGGTGCCGTCGGTGTTCTTCATGTGGGACATCCACTCTTTCGCCGTGTGCTCATCCAGCGGGGCTACATAGTCGCTGAAGCCGTGCCCGCTCGTCCGGGCGCTCTGCCGATAGGACATCTCGTCCCGGCGGTAGTCGTCGGAGAACTCACGGGGGGCCTCCCGGCCCATGGTGCCGTCCACGGAGAAGCCGATACGGTTCATGGGGCGGTAGTCGTTCCGTTCCCGGTACACGGGCGGGACGGACGTATAATGGGCGTCCATCCGATAGCTGTCATCGTAGTTCCGGGCATCCCACTCCCGGCGGTCCCGGTCGTAGTTCCGGTACTCACGGTCGTAGTCACGACGGCCGCCTTCTCTTCCGTCTCTGCCGTCCTTCCGGTCGGACAGGAGCATCATTCGAGTGATAGGTTTCATATACACTCCCCCTTCAAGCCGTGCCGTCGATGGAACGGAGGACGTCATCGTGAGGGCAACAGGACTTGCCCAGCATCCGGAACGCGCCGCCGCTTGCGCTGGTCACGACACGGACAAGGTAGCGGGTCCGACTGTCCACGTTATAGACGGTAGCCTGGGCACCATTGCACTTCAAAAGCGGGTAGTTGACCGTCCCGCTTCCAATGGTGATGATGACAGGGGCCCCGATGATGGTCTCAGCGGGGATGGTCTGGGCGATGACGATACCGTAGACCTCCCGGTTGGTGTAACTCCCGGCGGGGATGTTGACCGTCAGCACCCCGGACGCATACGTCACAGACTGAGAGATGACGGTACGGGGACACAGTTTCTCGACAGGTTTACAAGACATCTTGATACCTCCAATATCAAGGGCGGCGGGGATACCGCCGCCCCGAGTCGGGCTAAACTAGCCGTTTAACAGCAGGCACTATTGTACCCGCACCCGTAACCGTAGGAGCCGGTGTAAGGGTTGGCCACCTGATAAGACGGGACAGGGAGCGGGGCCGCACGGCGCAGGATCTCAGCCGTGTTGACGTCCATCGCCGCCCGCAGGACGGCGTTCTGATCCGCCTGAGAAGCCGCCAGCCGCAGGGACTGGTTCTCGCTCTGGAGGGTAGAAATCTTGTCCTGACACAGGTAGTCCAGGATGGCCCGAGTGTTAGCATTCTGGTTGTCCAGAATGTCCCGGGTGTTGCCGTTCATCGTGTTCTGGATGGAGCAGGTGTCAGAGGCCATAGCGTACTTGATATCGGCCTGGCCCTGCCGATTCTCACAGCAACACTGCGCCAACTGGGTAGCGAGGGCGTTTTGGCCCTGGAGGTTGGCGATCGTCTGGGCATTGAAGCCCTGGAGCATCGCCGTGTTGACGCCGTTGAAGCCCTGGAGCATACCGTTGTTGACCGCATAGAAGCCGTCACACAGGCCGTTGCTCAGTCCGTCGAGTTTGGAGATGACGGCGGAGTTGTCGAAGCCTCTCTGGATGTCCGCCTGAGTGGCCGCAGTGGCCACATAGCCGCCACCATTGCCTCCGAAGCCCCCGAAGCCATTACCGCCCCATCCCAGGAGGGCGAAGATGACAAGGATCCAGAGCCAACCGCCGTTGCCGTCGCACCAACCGTTGTTGGAGGAGCCGTTGCTGTCCGCCCCGAGGGCGTAGCCGGTCGCAAAGTCATTATCCATGTTTATCCACCTTTCAGCTATATTCACGCGGGCATCTGCCCGGACGTGTCACAAGGTCGGTTTTCGTCAAGCCCCGAAAGCTGAAAGGCCTTTTGCTACTTTTTCAGATATTGCTTAGGAGATTTTTGGAAGGCCCAAAGCCTGGGCCACCGCCTGGATGCTGGTCCCCCGCTCGCGGGCCATGTTCTCAGCCGTCTGCCGGAGCTGGTCTGGGGACTTCCCCTGCATCAAACGCAGGACCTGTGCGGCCTGTGGGTTGCTCCCCGCCATCTGCATCAGCAGTGCGGACGGGTCTCCGCCGCTCCGGGCGGCGTTCATCAGCAGCATCATAGGGTTCATTCCGCCGTCGCTCCCTTCCTCTGGGCCGGACGCTTCTCCAGTTCCTTCTTTAAGGTGTCCAGCTGGTCCTTCACTTCCATCAGTGCCGCCATAGGTGCGTACTCCACCTGCGTCTCCTGCCTCGCAGGCGCAAGCTGGTACGTCCGAAAGACGGCGCTACCATCGCTGTAATTCAAGGCCTTGCTGTATATGCGCCCGTGCCCGAAGTCCGTCAGGATCAGTGTGGACCCGTCAAAAGGCGTTGGAGTGGCCCTGGCCTCTTCTTCGCTGGCCACAGGGCGGCACATGATAGCCGGTTGCTGTTGGGCCTGCGGGGCGGGCTGAGCGTTCACGGGCGGCTGATATGCCGGGGCCGCCTGATAGCCGTTGTATGGCGAATAGGGGATATAGTTCACAGGGACCGCCTCCTTCTATGGTCATGATAGCAAAAAAGCGTATCCACCATGCGCAGGGGATACGCAAAAAAACGAGTCATAGACGCGGGCGCAATCGAAGAGTATAATAGGAGCGAAGGGCGGGAACGAGATGAAGCGAAAAAGAAGAGACGCGTATCCACCGCTGGAGCTATTGAGGCGGATGACGGCGGAGCATCCCGGGATATGGGATGATATGGAGATGTTACACCGGGAGAACGGGACCGGCGGACTGCCGCACTGGCCGGAGTGGTGCTACGCCCCTACTGCACAAGGTTCTTCCGCCGGAGAAATAGTAAAGCCGTCCGGCGAACCGGGCGGCGGCAGAGCGTCGGCGTTCGAGTTTTGTCGTCTTGCACAAAGAAAATCCGTAAGATTTGGGTAGATCTGCGGCTTGAGCCAGAGGAAGCGGCATGGTAAGATATCCATGAGGACCGCTTTTGACGTCCCTCGGCGTCTTAGTTCCCTTCATCTTTCGTAGTGGTAAGTTTCGAGGGAGATCCTCAGGAAGAGCGCCTGCGTTTGCAGGCGTTTTTCTTTTCTTCAAAGCAAAAGGACCGGCCCATTCGGGCCGGTCCTTATCTGTTCGTGTCTAGCCCGGCGAACCGGGCGGCTCTCTGCTTTTTGGGTGAGATCGCTGATTGCCGTGGTAGACCTCCTCCCTCAGTGGATATCGAGATCTACAAGCTCGACAGCGTGGTCCCAGTCGTCGGACTCCTCATCGATCTTATCCAGGTCGATGTCCTCGGCCTCATAGCGGTATATCGGGCGGATTTGGATATCACTGCCGATGATTTCGTACAAATCGTCAGGGGCTACCTCCCAGCAGGAGAGCCACCACTCCCCGTTCCAGCCGTTCAGCACATAGCAACGGCTGTTGACCTGATAAATGTCCTGACCTCCGTTCCACCAGTAGGCGATGGGCTCAAGCTTTTTCACTTCAAATCCTCCATTCGTGTCCAGCCCGGTCCGCCGGGCGGCTATCCTTTCTCGGTCCGGTCCGTCGGGCCGGGCGTCAGTCCGCCAATAGCTCAGCTTCGATGGCCTCGTCATCCAGTTCGGTCAGTCGAACTCGTCGCCAGAATCGAATTCCAGGTCCGTGAAGTAGAGGGTAGCGAATCGGCCTTCGGTCGGGAGGATGTGCTTCGGGTCGTTCACGAGCCGGATGCCATGGAGCTTCGGCTCCATCTCGTGGACCTTGATCGCGATGTCCCGGATGTCGCCGGCGACGATGTGCTTATACCCCATGTCGTGCGCCACGTCCTGGAATCTCACTGCGCGGTCCGTCTCGAACCCGCAAAAGGTGATGACCTTGTCGCTCTTCCATTCGTCGATGATCCGCTGCGCGATCTCCACTTTCCACTCTTTCATTTCGATTCCTCCATTCGTCGTGTCCGGTCCATCGGGCCGGAGGTCAGTCCTCATCCTCGGCCAGCCAGGCGTTAGCCTGGGCGGTCAGTTCCTCGGCGATGCTCCGGAAGTCGCTGTCGGGGTCATCCTCAGTGGCGGCGCAGGAGCCGCCCCAGTCCTCATCATCGGCGTGATCGCCCAGGTACTCGGCGCAGTCACGGGAGGCCGTGAAGGTCTCCTCGGCGTGCTGGATGCAGTCGGTGATGGAGCCGTCAGCGGAGAGGTGCAGGTAGTAGACGATGCGGTCGCCGTCAGGCTCGGCGGAGGCGTTAGCGCGGAGAGCGGTCATCACGTCGTCAATAGTCAGCTTTTTCATGTTATGTACCTCCATGTCGTTTTGTTGTCCTTCTGTGCCTATATCTTAACATGGTTTAACCATATTATCAAGTGGCGTTACGCACAATATTTCTATGGCCTATTTGTGCTATTTGTACATGGTTGAACCATATCAAAACATGGTATAATGTTTAGGGGTGATGTTATGGCATTGACAGACGTCCAGCGAAGGGCGAACAATAAGTACATCAAGGAGCATATGACGACTTTGGCCGTAAAGGTCAGGAAGGACTATGCCGCTAAAGTGAAGGCGGTGTGTGAAGAGCGTGGAGACACCGTGAATGCCGTGCTGAAAGCCGCTCTAGACAAGTATCTCGAAGATGGTTAAAAAAAGCCCCACCCTTCTCCGGGTGGGGTCAATTTTTTGTCTTTTCACGGATCTGCGCAAGGGCGTAATCCACCGTCCGGCGGGAGATATATAGCTCAGCGGCGATGTCCTCTATCGCCCATCCACGGCGATAGTAGAGGTCAAAGACTGCCCGCTCCCGGTCAGTCAGCCACGGGCAGGCCGCCATACGCTCTAGCTGGGCGATGGTGTATCGGTATCTCAGACGCTATGGTAGCTGTCTCTGTACACCGGTCTCACCCCCTGTCACTTATGCTCTAGCGCCCCGATCCGGCGCTCATGGTCTTCGATCCGGTCATCCTGCTCGGCGTTGTGGTCCCACAGCCGCTTGTGGGATTCGTGATTGGAGTCCCCCAGGTGGGTCAGCTCCTTCTCAAGTCGTTCGACCACGACGGTCAGCTTCGTGATGGATCCGGTCAGGGAGGCAATGGGGCGGATGACGGCGGCCCCCAGCCCTACAAGGGCGATGATGACAGTCACGATGGTCCACTCCACGGGGGCCACCTCTCTTTCTCTGGTTTACTGCGTCAGCTGTTTGGCGACCTGGTTGATGCCGGTAGCGGCTAGCCCGGACACGATACCCACAGCTACCGCAGTGATGACGTCGTGGGCCGGAAACTCGGGGACTCCAAAATAGATGCAGAGGGGGCCCAGGAGGCCACCGACGGCCCCGCAGATGATGGGGATCCACTTGTTATCCAGCCCGGATGCTTTCACGCCCTGACCGATCAGGTAGCAGATGGCGGTGATGGCCGCCACGCTGGTAATTCCAAAGTCCATGCCTTATCACTCCTTTGTCAGCCGCATCAGCATGGACCAGACCTCCGCCCGGGTGATAGTGTCCTCGGGACGGGTGCCGTCGCTGATGCCCTTCTCGACGGCCCATTTTTGGGCGTCGGTGTACCACTTGTTTTCCACAGGCTTGTCCTCCTTGGTGGACTTCTTCACAAGAGAAAGGAAGTTGTCCCACCCTCCGGCGGTGTGCCGGATGGTATAGGGGCAGTCCTTCCCGTTCCAATGGTTGTGCTGGACCACGTTCCCCAGGCCGATCCCGTGCTCCTTCCGGAGCAGGCGCACCAGAGCGGCGGCGTTCTCCTGCGCCCGCTCGAAGTCTCCCCCAGCGTCCACGCATACCTCGATGCCGATGCTGGTGCTGTTGCCCGGCCCGTTGGCCCCGTCTCCGGCGTGCCACGCCTTCTCCCCGTCCGGGATGTGCTGGACGATGGCGTGGTCGTCCACGGTATAGTGCCAGCTCATCTGGGCCTTGACGGCGGCGTCACTCTTCAAATAGGAAGCGTGAGCAGAGGCGTCCGCTCCCTTGGCGGAGTTGCCCGTCTCGTGAATGGTGATGTACTGGTCCGGGTTCGTGCCGCCGGGGCGGTTCTTCCGGCCAGCGGGGATGAGGTCCTGCCGGATGGTGATGCCAGCGTCCGTCACACGGTCCGCAGGGGACGTTACGGGACTAAGGTAGTCCATGGATACCCAGCCCTTCGCCGTCTTGCCCCAGCCGTTCTGGGTGGCGATGACGTCCACAACGGCCCCACAGGCGTAAGATCCGACCTTGCCGTAGGACGTGCCGGGGCCGGAGCGGACGTTCACACCGACCGCCGGGGTCACTTTATACTTGTCGCTCACAGGCCCAACCACTTCCTTTTTGAGATAAACGGCGATCCAGTTATGGACCTTCCGGGATGCCTTGATGGACTTGTCGGGATACCTGCACTGCGAGGATCCGCCCCCGTCCAGCATGACAGCGGACTGCAAGCCCATAGATGCAAGCTCATCCCGGAGCTGTTCCGGGGTCCTGACGTCCGCCGTCCCGTCCCCGGTGCAGTACAGGACGATGCGGTCCTTGTCCACGCCGATCGCGCTACGGCCCCGCCGTCCGCCCTGTGCAGTCGCATAGGACAGCTTGTCCAGCTTCCTGCCGTCGCTGATGAGGGGCGTCACGGCGATAAAGCTTTGGTAGCTGTCAGCGTTGGAGGTCAGCGTGACGTCCGGCCCCTTGTTCCAGCCGTAGCCCCATGCCGTCCACGGGCGTTTCGACAGCCACTTCCCGCCCACCTTGAGGAGCGGGCAGGGGGAGCCGTCCGCATTCCACATACCGCCGTTGAGCAGGTAGTCCGCTCCGGTCTTGTTATAGACCTCCTGCATCGTCATACGGCAGTGGGAGACGTACAGCTCCACCCGGTCCACACGGTCGAGAGGGATGGACGCGACCGCCTTACTCATCCTTGTACAGAGCGGCCAGTCCATCGGCCACGTGCTTCTCGAACGACTTCCGGTCCTTCTTCTGGAACGCCTTACACAGCTCCGCGCACTTGTCCGCGTCCCGGTGTCCGGGCACAGCCGCCACCAGAGCGGCATACTCCCGGTGAGCGACCTGCTGGTCCGCCTTGCTCCACTCCGCCAGAAGGGCCTTCTTGTCCACGTTTCTCAGGCACTTGTAATCAGTGTCCTTCGCACCGTTCAGGGCGGAGAGGAACAGCACAGCGCCGTTCACAAGGTCCGGGGAGAAGCTGTCCCCGTCGGTCCGCTCCTCTTCGCAGACCTCAAAGATGTGCCAGAGGTTTTTCGCAAGAAATTCCATAGTGTTCTCCTTTCTCTATTTCCAGCCCTCATGGGCGGGAATGCGGGTACGATACCATTTTCGTGAGGTCACGCAAATGGTCAGGGGATGCCGTAGACATAGATTTCTGCGCTGGTCATTGCGGCACTCCCATCGTGTGTGACTTTGAGCAGTTTAAGATCGCCATAGGACTTTCTGGAAGTTTCGAATCCGCACGCCGCTCCTGGCACATTCGCGTCGGTACCGGTCACTTCTTTCCTTCCGATGACGGAGGAAAAGATCCGGTCGTCGAACATCTTTGGATAAAGCGTGATCATACAGTCGGCTCCTCCGGAGACAGTTGCGCAAATGTATCCAAACTCCCACGTGCAGTCATCGATGGCAATAGATATTCCTTCGCCATATATGTTGCTGTTTTTCTTCACAGACAGGTACATGATAACTTGCGTGTACCTATCCCACTCGATCCCGGAAAGACTGACGGAGGCAAAACTGCCCGCACCAATGTTAGCCTGCACCCTGTGAGCCAGCAGTTCCGGCTTCCCGCCGCCTCCGCTCATCCCCGGATTCAGTATCATACCAGCACCCCCTTGTAGAAGGTGCTGGAAGAGGCTAGGTCAGCCCCCCCCCGATGGGAATAAATGGTATTGTGCATTGTGTCCTCCTTACCAAACTGTCAGCGTGTACTTCCCGTTGTAAATGGCGCCATTGGTAAAGGTCAACGTGCCATTCTTCAACGTAAATCTGCTAGATCCGTCTCGAATATAGTGTCTGCTGGAATCGCTTCCCTCTGTATAAAAGCACTTTCCCTCACACAAAACAGCAAACCCGGTGTATCCAGGCGGAATACGTCGATTGATGTAATCGTCTCTAAGAAGAACGAAATTCGTTGCGTCGGTCGGAAGTCCAGAGATAGTATAGGGGTTGCCGTTTTCACTGTACGTGAAGGACTTTGAGGTACATTTGACCTTCCCGGAGGAAGCAGTAGAATTGCAGATCATCTCGCCACCTCCATCAGGAGATGGTGACATCCTCCGCAGGCATGACGAAACACCACGGGCTTCCCGAGACTCGCGTCGTTGATGGGAGTCCAATGGTATTTCTTTCTTCTAGTGGGACAGACAATCCGCTCGCTGTCTTTACTACGATGTACGTATAAGTGCCTGTATTCACAAATTCTCCAGCTCTGGCCTCTTCTGGCACAGGAATGTCGTAACCTTGCTTCGTCACCGTTATCTTGTACGTCTTCTCCGCCGCACCGCCCGGATTCCGTATCATGCCGCACCGCCTTTGTGCAGTGCGACGAGAGGTAGGCTAGAGCCCCCCCCCCGCTTCCAAATGTTGGTTTTGTGCATCATAGTGTGTCCTCCTTTACTGCTTCACAGCGTTCGTCTGGAGCCACGTCAGCAGGGCGCCGGTGGGAGGCTCCAGGAAGGTGATGGTGCGGTCATAGTAGCCGACCCATCCGCCTGCAAAAACGGTCCAATCGGGCGACCCATCCTCGGCGTCGCGGAACTCGATTTTTGTCCTGCTTGCTAGTCCCAAGAGAAAAACATGAAGTGTACCGTATGTTATAGTCATATTTCTTTCGGAGTCGAATACAGAAAATCTAATTGAGGAATCGAACCTGTTATGGCCTACCATCGATTCATTGAATCTCCACGTCTCGCTCTTCTTTGGCCGGGGTCTATTGTAGATCATTCGACCACCTCCATCTTATCATCCTTTCCCGTTCGTGCGTTGCCATTTGGCAACATGATTTCGTCAACTTGTTCCCGTGTTAGGCGGCCAGCGGAGACCAATGCCTCCAGCCGGTCTTTGCCCCACAAGCGGGGATAGTAGCTCTTTGCCAGCTCATACACGTTCACAGATCCACCCCCTGTAATGCGGCCAGATAGTCGATGTCCGCCCGAAGCTGTTCCTCGGGCGTTGGGAGGGTTGAGAGCAGAGACAGATACCGCTCCCGGCCCATCGCCTGGATGTCCGCAGGAGCGTGTCCCGTGGGCAAGGTAGCCCCTTCCATCCACTCATAGGCGGAGACGTCGAGCGGGATAGACCCGTCCTCCTGCGCCACGGAGAGGACCGTGCGGATGCCGTCGTCATCCTCCACCCGGCGGGCGTAGCGATACAGATGGAGGACGTTGCCGGTAGCAAACGAGACGTCCATAGTCACCTCCGCATGATGTAACACAGAGCGTAGTATGGCGGCATGATATCGAACGCAGTACCGGAGCCGGTGTTCCCGGTCGTGCCGGTGACGACGTGGTTATGCAGACCGTCGGTGCTGGTCAAGTTGGCGAATTTCGTGCCACGATACTCCTGTGCGCCGTCATCGACGCTGATGTCCTCGGAGCCACCGTAACACGCCCACGTATGGGAGTGTCTGCCAGCCGAACTGGTGGACAGGGAGCCGGAGCCGTGCGAGTGAGAGGGCAGGTTGGCCGTGGTCAGCATCTTCGTCTTAGAGCCGCCCTTAGCCGCCACGGAGTAGCTGGACCCGGCGCCGATGACGAATCGGTTCCGTAGGTCCGGGGTGCCATTCGTACCGTCGCACAAGAGCCAGCCGTCCGGGATGGCGGTAGACGCGCCGGACCAGATGATGATGCCGCCGGATGGGATGATGCCGCCAGACGCCGCGTTGAGGGAGGCAAGGACGGTATCCAGCCGTGCGCCGGACTGCGTGTACACCGCCTCCGCCAGCGTCTGGGGGAAGATGGCGTTGCCCTTCTCATCTTCCAGCCGCTCCACCTTGTACGGGCCTTCCGGGGCAGGAGCCGCCGCTTTGGTATACGTCCACTTGCGGGTAGCCGTGGCCGTGCCGGAGGTAGCGTCGATCGTGGCCGTGATGGTGATGGATCCCGTGCCGGAGGTCATCCGTTCCACCGGAATCGTGATGTTCTGGCCCGATCCGATGACGTGGGACCGGACCACGCCGTCCACCTTCTCCGTGATGGAGATGGCCTTGCCCGTGTTGGTGTAGGCCGTGTATTTGTGCCCGCCGGTGACGTTGCCGATATCGGAGTCAGAGCCGCTGATAAGCAGAGCGCCCTCCGCCACCACGGGGACCACGCCGGACGTCACATATTCTCCATACGCCCCGTTGCTGTCTTTGGCCCGGATACGGAACTGCGCCGTCGCCTTCCCGGACGGGATGGTGACTGCCGCCGGGGACTCCGTGAAGGAACCGGCCAGCGCCCAGCCGCCGTCCACGGCATACTCCACCTCATAGGACGACACGGGGTAGACGGTCTTGCTCTGAGCCGCGGAGAAGCCGATGGAGGTGGCCGTGCCGAACACCGTCACGGGGAAATCGACGTTCGCCGGGACGGTAGGCGACACCACGGAGGTACGCCCGTCGTAGTAGTAGGAGCCGGACACGCCGCCGTTGGGGTACTTGCCGGGATCCGTGTCCCATACGTCCCCGTCCTGTGCGGATTTGCTTGCCTCGATTGCAACACGCTTGAAAGGCCCGTAGTAGGCCATCGGCTTGACGTACTGCCCCTCTCGACTGGTGATGGCGTTCACATAGGAGTACTGGTAGGCGTCGGTGTCCAGCTTCCAGCAGGAGCCGGACGTGATAGGCAAGTTCTCCTGCCGTCCGCCCAGCACGACGATGAAGCCGTCTCCGCCGCTGAACAGCATATCCACACGGTCCATCTTGCGGGACACGTCAAGGTAGAACCAGCGGCCCGTAGTCCGATAGACCGGACCGTCCTTCATCACCAGACAGCCCACGGCATACGGATCGTCAAGGCTGACGTTGGACCAACTGTCCAGTTGGTAGCCGTCCTTCCCGCCGTTGACCGTCTGCTTCACGACTTCCGCCCAGTCGAAGTTCCAGCGCTTCCATTTGTAGTAAGTTGCCACTAAACGTCACTCCCCGTGAAGTCAGTCAGGACCATCGCGTAAAGATCCCCGCTCTGACGGTCGGTCAGGCTTTCGGTCATCTCCCGGAACCGCCCCAGAGGGGGGAGGTAGCTCTCCGGCACCTTCCCGCCCTCCAGCGGTGCCAGCGTATCGCCCCGTGCGTCGATCGGGGTGTACGCCGGGAGCTGACTGTCCGGGACGATGCCGTCCTCCGTCAGCACAGCCACGCCCTCCGGCGTTCCTTTCTGCGCGGTCGGGATCCACGGGCCTTTGGACATCAGCTCCTTGAAATCGTCCTCCGTGCCGGGATACCCGCCCTCCACAGCGTATGCGTATGCGGACTTGCCGTTTGCCCCGTTGGCCCCGGAGGACCCACGGACACGGCCTAGATCGATGGTGTTCATAGGCCCTCCTTGCAATTATCGTGTTTCAGATAGTTCCATCCGGTGGCTACGGCCCCGGTCCCCCATTAGGGGTGGAAAAGGAGTCGCGCGCCGACGTTCGAGCTCGTGCTCGACGAGGTGGTGCTCGCGTCGAAGTAGAAAAGGCCGGCATAGCCGCGGTTGCTCCAGCCGCCACCGACGCGGAGGACACGCCAGCCAGAGTTGTAGTAGGCGTAGTCCGAAATATAGGTTGTTTCGCTTCCTCTGACCCCCGTTGGGAAGAACGCCCAGGGCATGGCAGCCGCTACGCCGATGGCCGTGATGTACCCATCGCTCTGTATCTTGGAGCCGATGTTCGTATAGTTGGCCGCGGTGTCATCTGCATAGCTCGCAGGGTTCAGGCAGACATATACCGTTCCGCCGGAGAAGTTGATCCCGTCGATAAACTCGAAGACATTGCCGTAGGGATTCTCGATGTGCCGGTACTGGACGGCGGTCTTGCCATCCGTGCCGGATGCGCGACCGGTGTGGTAGACCATGCTGTCCGTGCCTCCGGAGTTGATAGCGGAGCTGTTGCCATCGACATAGCCGCGTCCGATTTTCTTCTGACTATCCCAGTCAGCGAACTCCACCAGATACAGGAGCCACACAGCGCACCATGAAGCATAGTCGTACTGAGACCACTTGTCGCCCTTGCCCTTGGAACCGGTGCGGGCGGAGGCGCGAGTGATATTCACCAGCGGCGCGGCGCCGGTCTTGGACGCATAACCGGAGATGGTGTTATAGCGGCCAACATACTTGCCGGATCCGGGATGCTTTTCAAACCCGTCCACGGCCTTCTCGGCGATGTAGAAGTATCGCTTGCTGTTCGTGGCGTCGTCCACGATCTTGTACCAATACTCCGGGATGTAGACCATGGTGTCGTAGTTGGTGCGGGAGAAGCCGGTCTCGCCCTTGCGGTATTTGATTGCGTTATCGACGATGTTGTACTCGTCCATGTTTTTCCACGGAGCATAGTTGTCGAACGGGGAACTGCCGGAAGCGGTGCCCACAGCGGCAGAAGGCTCGGTCGTGATGTCCGCCGTGACTACCTTGTTCGGGTCATTGCTCTTTGTGAGGCGTGAAAGCGCCGTGGAGCTGTTGCTGTAGTCCCAGCACACACCGAAGACATTAGGATAGGGCGTCACATCCTTGACCGCCTCGATCTTCACGCCAACCTTCAAGTCCACGGTCGGCACCGTGGAAGCGGTGAACGTCAGCGAGTTTTCTGCGAACGCGGTGATCTTGATGGATGCGTCGTCGAAAGCGGACTGGTTCGAGATGACGCCGGTGCATTCGATCCACTGCTTCGTCTCGTCGGCATCTACGCCCGCAACGGAAATGGTCTGAGACTTAGTGGTAGAGTCCCAACCGGAGGCGGGGAGGGTGACGATGGTGAGCTTGGGGATTGCCTGTGCGACGGTGGCGGCGTGGGTGTCGTCGGTGCCTGCGCCAACAGTGACAGGGCCGGAGAAGGAGAAAGTGGCGGTGTCAGGGTAGGAAGCGGCGATGCCGTCGGAGTTGACAATAACAGAATACGTCGCCCCTCCTGTCTTATCACAAATGGAAAACGCCGCATTTTTCAAAATCACGGTCATTCCCACAAAACCAGCGTCAGAGTTCAAAGTTCCGAGTCTCAGATCTGCGCTTCTTTCCACACCATCCGACCAGGTTTGATTGAACGTCGAAATCGGAGGGTCACTGGCACTTACGACTCCTCCCACTCTTAGAGTCGCTTCTCCTACGGTATTGGCACCGGAAGCTTCCACTTTGCCATCCGTCACCAAAATCTTGGCGCCTGATTGTCCAGCGACCGTAGCGCCGATTGCAGTCTTTCCCGTCACCGTTCCGCCCGTCAGCTTCAGATACTTCCTGTCCGCCGCTTCCTCAGTCAGCCCCGTCGCAGGCACGTCCTGCGCTACGGGGTTGCCGGAGTCGTCGAAACCGACCATCTGCCCGGCGGTGCCGGTGACGGCGGGCATCTTATCGTCCCACGTTTTTTCCTTGTTTTTGACCGCACCGACGGTGGCGTCGATCTCGGAGCCTTTATAGGCGCTGTTATATGCCATTTCGTCACCTCATACACAGGAACTCTTCCCCATCGGAGTCCAGCATCGTAGCAGAATCTCCCGCGGGGATGAATCCGTAATTGTCGTTCCAGCTCCCGTCCTGGCCCTGTGCGAACAGGGAGATACGGTAGTCTCCATCGCCATGTACCAGGAAGTCGTCGTACACCTCGAACGTCCGCCCGGTGTTGGCCGGGGTCTGGGAAAAGGACGCGATCAGCGCCCCTTTCCCAACGCCCCAGTCCTCCCCGATGGGCGTAGCACGGCACTCAAAAGCCTTGTACGCCTCATCGGCGGAGAACTCCACAGTGATGTGGTCGTAGCCGGAGACCGCCGATACCTTCGCACCAGTGACGGTGAACGTAAGGTTCGGCGCGCCCATTTACGCCACGCTCCAGGTACCGGCGGCGATACGGACGAAGACCTTGACGATCTTGGCGCCATCGCCGGAGGAAGCCTTCTCCAGGTCAGCGCCGTTGATAGTGACCTGGATGTTGGTGTCGGCCTTGTAACCGCCCTCGGTGCCGCTGGTGTTGACGGAGCCGCCCGCCACGGGGATGATGGTGCCAGCGTTCTCGGTGGAAGCGGTGGTGGGCACGACGCAGACCTTGTACTCCTCGAAGTCCACGTCCGCAGTGAAGGACAGGATGGACTTGTTGAAGCCCTCCACCTTGGAGATCTTCGCCTTGTCGGGGCCGGTGATGGACACGACGGGGACGGTGGTATCCAGGGTGATGGTGTCGGAGGCCACGACGGACTCGTTGCCCACGTCATCACGGACCTTGACGTACACAGTCTTGAGGCCGTTGGTGTTTTCCAGGGTCACGGACTTGGTGACGGCGAACGCCTCCCAGGAAGCGGCGTCCTCGGTGGCCACGCTGTCGATGCCCCAGATCTTCATCTGGTAGCCGGTGGTCTCCTCATCGCTGGTGGCAATCGCCAGAGACACGACAGGGTTGGTAGCGTACAGCGCATCGTCATTGATCTTGACGGTCACGCCAGCAGGGGCAGTAGTGTCCAGTCGCAGGTTGAAGAAGCTTGCCATAGTTTATTTCTCCTTTTCTGTATAAAGCTCCAGGTAGATGTATCCGCCTGGACGGTCATAAACGGTGGTGTCGCCCACCGATGCCGTCTTGATCCCGATCGAGCCGCAGAACAGCTCTGCAACAGGTCTTTCTCCTACGTTCATGTCTTCTACCCCCTGATGAGATACAGCGTCTTGTCGTCCTTGACGGCAAGCGCGTCGTAGTCTGCCTTGTCCATGACACGGATCGCTTTGATGTCGCTGGAGGACACGTCTCCCCCACCGCCGCCTCCGCTGGCCGTGGTCCCGGTATCGGTGTATTCCTCGATGTCAGCGTTCCAGATCCACCACGTCCCGCCCATGATGATAGGCTGATGGATCGCTGCGTTCTCCGCCCGGTCCGCCGCCGTCTCCGCCTTTTCCCGCTCACCGCTGACAGCGGCCAGGAACTGATCTGCGAGGCTTGGCGTGGCCGGGACGCTGTTCTGCCCCTGCACGGTGCCGGGGAGAAGCTTGCCCAGAGCCGTCCAGACGGTAGGCAGGACGATATCCTTCCCGTCCGTTCCGTAGACGCCCGCATAGACCGTCTGTCCCTCATTGCCCCGCTGGAGGACTTCCCATGGGACCTGACACTCTCCGCCTTCCAAAGATACAGAGATCGTCATGTTGTTGGACTGGAACACCGCTACCGCCGTCAGGTCATCCCAATCTTTGGACAGGTCGAACTGGCAGAGGTAGACGTTCTGGGATCCCGATGTCAGAAGCTCACGGACCGTGCAGTCCAGACTGTTTTTTTGCGCTTTGAGAAGGAACACGGTCTATCACTCTCCATCTTCCGGCTTGACGGCGAACAAGTTCGCCACAGCCTCTTCTATTTTTCTGTCGATGTATGCAAAGATGTCCTCGTTCCGGCCCTGCGGGTCGTAGACGCTCTTGACCATATCTCCAGCGCCTGTGCCGTCCATGCCGTTATAGACCTGGAAGTCGAACGTCGTTCCGTCGGACATCTGGATCTCATAGGTATCGGTCGTTCCGGCGGCGTGCGTGCCGCTTTTCAGGACGATGCCGGTTATCTTCGTGCCTTGAGGGCCTTGCTCGCCCTTGACAAGACCCAGGTCCAGCTCGTTGCCGTTATACCCGTAGACAAGATGGCCGTTATCATCGATACGCAGGTCCGGCGGGTCGTCCCCTTCATACGAAAGGATCAGATGACCGTTGTCATCGATGCCCATCGACCACATCCCATCTGCCGTAGTCGCTACTCCAGGGTTGCCTTGCGGGCCGGGCGGGCCGTCTTTCCCGTCCGCACCCGCAGGAATGGAGAATTTCAGGTGTACCGTGCCCTCGCTGTCGAAGCGTTTCTCCACCTGGGCCAGATGCCCGGTCGGAAGTTGTTCCGCTTCGACACCCATATTCAGAATGGCGGTCTTCGCGTTCTCCGCCGCCGTCGCAGACGCTTTGGCAGCCGCCGCCGCATCATCCACTTCACCGGACAGGACACGGCCTAGAGAC
>ERZ1034882.340-NODE-340-length-24472-cov-8.952246_pt1 | contig 24472 bp, 19 predicted proteins | sample MGYA00520606_ERZ1034882 | MGnify/ENA primary metagenome ERZ1034882 (study PRJEB33766, sample SAMN09781726) | gut metagenome | biome: gut microbiome | host: Homo sapiens | place: Madagascar | study: EMG produced TPA metagenomics assembly of the PRJNA485056 data set...
CTAAAATAACTTATAGCAGAGATTATGTAATCTCATATATTTAATCTAAGGAGGACTTATTTTAATGGCTAGAGAAAGACAGTCAATGGATGGTAATACAGCCGCAGCTCATGTAGCGTATGCCTACACAGAAGTAGCAGGTATCTATCCAATTACACCTTCAAGCCCTATGGCAGATTATGTGGATCAGTGGTCTGCAGAGGGAAGAAAGAATATTTTTGGCAACACAGTAACAGTATCAGAGATGCAGTCTGAGGCTGGTGCTGCAGGTACAGTACACGGCTCATTAGCAGCAGGTGCTTTAACTACAACATTTACAGCTTCACAGGGACTTCTTCTTATGATCCCTAACATGTATAAGATTGCTGCTGAGCAGCTTCCTTGTGTATTCGATGTATCAGCTCGTACAGTTGCTACACAGTCACTTAACATTTTTGGTGACCACAGTGATGTATATGCCTGTCGTCAGACTGGTTTTGCTATGCTTGCTGAGACAAACCCACAGGAAGTTATGGATTTAAGCCCAGTTGCACATCTTGCAGCATTAGAGGGAAAAGTTCCATTTATTAACTTCTTCGATGGTTTCCGTACATCTCACGAGATTCAGAAGATTGAGAAGTGGGATTATGAAGATCTTAAAGAAATGTGTCCAATGGATGCTGTAGAAGCATTCCGTGCACATGCTCTTAATCCTAACAACCCAGCTATGCGTGGTTCTCATGAGAATGGTGATGTATTCTTCCAGCATCGTGAGGCATGTAACTCAGTTTATGATGCTCTTCCAGCAGTAGTTGAGAAGTACATGAAGAAGATTAATGACAAGCTTGGTACTAACTATGATTTATTTAACTACTATGGTGCTCCAGATGCTGACAGAGTAATCATCGCTATGGGTTCTATCTGTGATGTTGCAGAAGAAGTTATTGATTACCTTACAGCTAAGGGCGAGAAGGTAGGTCTTGTTAAGGTAAGACTTTACCGTCCATGGTCATCAGAAGCTATCTTAAAGGTTATTCCTAAGACAGCTAAGAAGATTGCTGTATTAGACAGAACTAAGGAGCCAGGTTCACTTGGTGAGCCACTTTACCTTGATGTTGCTGCAACACTTCGTGAAGCAGGAATGAATGACGTTACACTTGTTGGTGGACGTTATGGTCTTGGTTCTAAGGATACACCACCTTCATCAGTATTCGCTGTATACACAGAGCTTCTTAAGGATGCTCCTAAGAACAGATTTACTATCGGTATCGTTGATGATGTTACTAACCTTTCACTTCCAGAGGTTAAGCCAGCTCCTATCACTTCAGCTCCTGGTACAGTTGAGTGTAAGTTCTGGGGTCTTGGTGGTGATGGTACAGTAGGTGCTAACAAGAACTCTACTAAGATTATCGGTGACCATACAGATAAGTATATTCAGGCATACTTCCAGTATGATTCTAAGAAGACAGGTGGTATCACAATCAGCCACTTAAGATTTGGTGATAAGCCAATCAGAAGCCCATACTACATCAATCAGGCTGACTTCGTTGCATGTCATAACCCATCATATGTAGTTAAGGGATACAAGATGGTTCAGGACGTTAAGCCAGGCGGAATCTACATGATCAACTGCCAGTGGTCAGACGAAGAACTTAACCAGCATATGCCAGCAGAGGCTAAGAGATATATTGCTAACAACAATATCCAGCTCTACACAATCAACGCTATTGATAAGGCTATTGAGATTGGTATGGGTAAGAGAACTAATACAATCTTACAGTCAGCTTTCTTCAAGCTTGCTAACGTAATGCCTATCGATCAGGCTGTTGAATATATGAAGGCAGCAGCTAAGAAGTCATACAGCAAGAAGGGTGATGCTGTAGTAGAGATGAACTACAAGGCTATTGATGCCGGTGTAGATGCTATACATAAAGTAGAAGTTCCAGCAGACTGGGCTAATGCTACAGATGAGAAGAAGGAAGTTAAGAGAGAAGGCCGTCCAGCTACAGTTAAGATGGTTAACGAACTTCTTGATCCTATCGGACTTATGGATGGTGACAGCCTTCCAGTATCAGCATTCAAGGATATCGCTGATGGTCAGTTCGAGACAGGTGCTTCTGCATATGAGAAGCGTGGTACAGCCGTTATGGTTCCAGAGTGGAATGCTGAGAGCTGTGCTCAGTGTAATAGCTGTGCATTCGTTTGTTCACATGCTACAATCAGACCATTTATCTTAAGCGCTGATGAAGTTAATGCAGCTCCATCACAGATTAAGCTTGTTGATTCTAAGCATGCAACAGATACAACTATGAAGTATACAATGTCTGTATCTCCATTAGATTGTATGGGATGTGGCGAGTGTGTTACTGTTTGTCCTAAGGCAGGAGATGCTTTAAAGATGGTTCCACAGGAATCACAGGCAGCAGAGCAGCCAGTATTCGATTACTTAGTTGCTAACGTTGGCAAGAAGGAAATCAAGCCAGCACTTGTTGAGACACCAATCGGTTCTCAGTACAACCAGCCATTACTTGAATTCTCAGGTTCATGTGCAGGATGTGCAGAGACATCATATGCAAGACTTATTACTCAGTTATTCGGTGAGCAGATGTACATTTCTAACGCAACAGGTTGTTCTTCAATCTGGGGTGGTCCAGCTGCTACATCACCATATACAGTTAACAAGGATTCATTAAAGGGACCAGCTTGGGCTAACTCATTATTCGAGGATAATGCAGAGCACGGTTTCGGTATGTATCTTGGACAGAAGGTTATTCGTAACCAGATTATCGCTAAGGTAGAAGAGATGGCAGCATCAGATAAGGCATCTGAGAGCTTCAAGGCTGCTGCAGCTAAGTATCTTGAGACAAAGAACGATACTAAGGCTAACACACCTGCAACAGATGCATTAGTTGCTGAACTTGAGAAGGCTGCTGCTGAGGGTTGTCCAACAGCTCCAGAAGTATTAGCTAAGAAGAACTACCTTGCTAAGAAGTCTGTATGGATCTTCGGTGGTGATGGTTGGGCTTACGATATCGGTTTCGGTGGTCTTGACCATGTACTTGCATCAGGCGAGAATGTTAACGTAATGGTATTCGATACAGAGATGTATTCTAATACAGGTGGACAGGCTTCTAAGGCTTCTAATATCGGTGAGGTTTGTCAGTTCGCTGCAGCCGGTAAGGAAATCGGTAAGAAGTCACTTGCTGAGATTGCTATGAGCTATGGTTATGTATATGTTGCTCAGATCGCACTTGGTGCTAACCCAGCACAGGCTCTTAAGGCTATCAAGGAAGCTGAAGCATACAATGGTCCATCACTTATTATCGGTTATGCACCTTGCGAACTTCACGGTATCGCTAAGGGTGGTATGAACCATTGCCAGGATGAGATGAAGAAGGCTGTTAAGGCTGGTTACTGGAACCTCTTCTCATTCAACCCAGCACTTAAGGCAGAGGGCAAGAATCCATTCACTCTTACATCTAAAGAGGGAGATGGTACATATCAGGAATTCCTTAATAATGAGGCTCGTTACACAAGACTTATTAAGCCATTCCCAGAAAGAGCAGAGAAGCTCTTTGCTAAGTCTGAGCAGGCTGCTAAGGATAGATATGAGCACCTTCTTAAACTTGTTGAGCTTTACAAGTAATTATAATAGACAATTGAATTAGTTAATGATTCAGTTCAGGCTGTGTCCCGGAAGGGGCACAGCCTTTTTGCGTTGTGCGTTTGCGTTCTGCATTTTGCGTTTGTGTTCTGTGTTAGAGGAAAATTGAATTGTAGGGATGAATTTAAAACAAACTAGATTGGCTTAATAAGAAGATTTTTTGATAAAAAATCCAAAATCATGCGTTTTACACTTCGTTAAACCTTGCTTTTATCTTTATTACAAGAAAAAGATAAAATAATCCAACAAATGTTGATTATTTGGATTTATCCATAAAATAAATCTTGATTAAGCAAAATGTGAATTTTAGGAAACATTAAAATATGTCCTATAACTCTCAAATGTAATATGGGAACAATATCTGTATGCATCTAAAATGCCTGAGATATTCAGCAGAATAAGTGATAACTCTTGACACCCTCACGCAATCCCGATATCCTAATATTGATTAAAGCTAGGAGGAAAATCGCATGAGAAGATTTTATGAAGGTAATGATAATAAGGGATATCAGGAGATAGTAGATAAAGAATCTGAGCTGGATTTGATAGGTTTTGATTTAATAAGACTTGAGCCGGGTGAGAGCGGTAAATATGATTCAGGAGAGTATGAGATTGGTTTAGTCATCTTACAGGGAACATGTAATGTCAAAGTAGATGATATTAATTTTGATAATCTTGGTTCAAGAAGAAATGTATTTGATGGAAAGCCTGTTACAGTGTATGTTCCAAGAGATTCTAAGTATGAAGTTACAGCAACAGGAAGCCTTATGCTTGAAATCGGTGTATGTAAGGTAAAAGCAAGAAAGAAGTATGAGGCATTTGTAATAGACAAAGATGACGTTACTACAGAGCATAGAGGCAAGCTTAACTGGCAGAGAGATGTCAATGACATTATTACATCAAAATATGAGGGAAAGGTAGACAGAATTGTACTTGGTGAAACTTACAGCATGCCGGGACAGTGGTCTAGCTACCCATCACATAAGCATGATACAGATAACCTTCCATTTGAGGTAAATATGGAGGAAATATATCATTTTAAGGTAAATCCTGGACAGGGCTTTGGCATTCAGGTAATGTATAATGATGATATGACTTTAAGAGAAAGCTATATTATCAAAAATGGTGACAGCGTGGCTATTAAAAATGGTTATCATCCAGTGGCAGCAGCTCCGGGATATCAGGTGTATTATCTCTGGGTTATGGCAGGTGCTGATACAAGACAGCTCACACCATGTGATGACCCTAATCATGCATGGGTAAAAGCAGTAGAAAAGATGGTATAGAAATTATAAAAACCGACTCTGCTGGCACGATGTGAAGATAACTTCTCAATGTGCTGACGGAGCCGGTTTATAATGCTTATAAAGGAGCTTCGTATGAAAAAGATATTGATAGTTGAAGATGACAAAGACATAAGCAGCGAGTTAAAAGCACTGCTTGATAACTCAGGATATGAAGCGGATGTGCTGGAAGCATTTGATAATGTGAAAGAGGCAATTGTAGCATCAGGCGCAGACCTTGTGCTTCTTGATATCAATATCCCATATATGAACGGAGAGATGGTGCTGCAGCAGTTAAGACAGGTATCTGATATTCCGGTGATTATGGTGACAAGCAGAGATTCAGAGACAGATGAAGTGCTGTCTATGAGCTATGGGGCAGATGATTACATTACTAAGCCATATAATCCGACAATTCTTCTTCTGCGGATTAATGCGATATTTAAAAGACTTGAGAGCAGACAGATCAATGTGACATACAGAGGGCTTACGATACTTCCGCAAAAAGGCGTTATACAATATAAGACCAGTGATACAGAAAATGCAGATGGCAGTGTGTCAGGCGTTGGCGATAATACCAAGAAAGAGATTCTTCTTACCAAGAATGAGATGACAATATTTATGTATCTGTTGTCAAAGAAAGATACAATCGTGTCAAGAGATGAGCTTATGACAGAATTGTGGAATAACGAAGAATATCTTAACGACAATGCGCTGACAGTTAATATAAGCAGACTGCGTGCAAGACTTAAAGATATAGGCTATGATGATGTGATTGAGACTAGAAAAGGACAGGGATATATACTCGTATGAGATATTTTGATTTTAAAAGATATATTAAAGACAGGATATACACAATTATTATCGTGTGTGTAACCCTGGTGTTAAGCATCATGCTGTGTGTTGCATTTAAAATGCCGTTAGAGCTTATCTGTCTGTTAATGATAATGGAGTGCATTGCGTATATATTGATAGTTACAATTGATTATTATAAAAAGAAACATTTCTATAATGAATTACTCCGCAACCTTGAGGGAATAGATAAGAAATACTTAGTCATTGAGACCGCATACAGACCTGGATTTTATGAGGGTGAGATTCTCTATAATGTGCTTTCCGAGACAGAGCGTTCTATGGCTGAAAATGTCAAGCAGTACCATATGGGAATGGAAGATTTCAAGGAATATGTTGAAATGTGGATACATGAAATCAAGCTTCCGATGGCTTCACTTACGCTTATGCTGCACAATTACCAGAGCAGTTATGCAATGCAGGAGAAAGAGCTGCTTGATAAGATATCGACACAGTTATCCCGAATAAACAATTATATAGAGCAGATTCTTTATTATGTCCGCAGTGAAAATGCTGAGAAAGATTACATTATCAATGAATGTCGTCTTTCAAAGATTGTCAATGCCGTTGCAATCAAGAATAAAGATTATCTGCTGGAAAACTGCATTAATCTTGAGGTGGATAATCTTGGTGTGGATATCATGACCGATTCCAAATGGCTTGAATTCATATTAAACCAGATTGTGAGCAACAGCATCAAGTATTACGATAAAGAAAAGCCAGAAAATATAATTAAGATTGCAGCCTCAGAGGATAAGAGCAGTGTTGTGGTAAGTGTATTCGATAATGGAATAGGTATATGTGAGGCAGACATTTCAAGAGTATTTGATAAATCATTCACAGGGCGGAACGGAAGAAATTATTCCAAGGCGACAGGAATGGGATTATATATTGCAAAGAAATTATGCGATAAGCTTGGACACAAGATTAAATTGGAATCAAAAGAGGGAGAATATACAAAGGTTAATATAACATTCTATAAAAACGACTTCTTTAAACAGGCATTGTAATATTACAGATTTGTAATGTTATGTAATATTGAAAATGCGACAAAATGTGGTGGTAAGACTATTATATATTCAGGATGTGGGAAATGACAGAGGAGTGCAGAGCCTCACCTTTCACATCACATAAATTATATAAGGAGATGGGAATAATGGATACAATACTTAAAATTGACAGAATTGAAAAGTATTATGGCAACAGATCCAGTCTTACTAAAGCGATTGATAACATATCATTTGAGGTTGGCCATGGTGAATTTGTTGCGATAATGGGAGCGAGTGGTTCGGGTAAAACTACACTGCTTAACTGTATATCAACTCTTGATAAGGTGACATCAGGCAATATATATGTTGCAGGTGAAGATATAACCAGACTTAAAGGCAACAAATTAAATAAATTCAGAAGAGAAGAACTTGGATTCATATTTCAGGATTTCAATCTTTTAGATACACTTACAGCGTATGAAAATATTGCGCTGGCACTTTCGATACAGAACGTGAAAGCAAAGGAGATTGATGTCAGGGTTAAGGATATGGCTTCCAAGCTTGGAATAAGAGAGGTGCTTAACAAGTACCCATATCAGATGTCAGGTGGACAGAAGCAGAGAGTTGCAAGTGCGAGAGCAATTGTCACTAATCCTAAGCTGGTGCTTGCAGATGAACCAACAGGTGCGCTTGATTCCAAGTCATCAAGAATGCTTCTTGAAAGCTTTAATTATCTCAATGGCGACCTGGGAGCGACAATCCTTATGGTTACACATGATGCATTTACAGCAAGCTATGCTGGCAGAGTGATATTTATCAAGGACGGAAAAATATTTAACGAGATTCACAAGGGCAGTGATTCACGCAAAGCATTTTTTGATAAAATCATTGATGTTGTAACACTTCTTGGAGGAGATTTGAACAATGCTCTTTAAAATATCTCTTAAAAATATAGGAAAGAGTTTTAAAGATTATGCCGTCTATTTCTTTACTCTTATCTTAGGTGTGGCAGTATTCTATGTGTTTAATTCACTTGACAGCCAGACAGTTATGATGGATGTGAATGAAACAACCTATGAGATTATAGATTTAATGAATGAAATGCTGTCAGGTGTGAGTGTTTTCGTTTCGATGATATTAGGATTCCTGATTATATATGCGAGTAGATTTCTTATAAAGAGAAGAAATAAGGAATTTGGAACATATATGATACTTGGAATGGGCAAACGCAAGATTTCGATGATTCTGTTCATAGAGACACTTCTTATCGGAATTATCTCGTTAGCTGTAGGATTAGTTGTCGGAGTTGTGGCATCGCAGTTTATGAGCGTTCTTGTTGCTAATCTGTTTGAGGCGGACATGACTAAATTCAAGTTCGTATTCTCAGCCTCAGCATGTGTTAAGACACTTATCTATTTTGCTATCATGTATGTGATTGTCATGGTATTTAACACAATCATTATAAGCAGATGCAAGATTATTGACCTTATCAATGCCGGCAGGAAATCAGAGAAAGTAAGCATGAAGAATCCATGGCTTTGTACAATAGTATTCATAATAGCTGTGGGAGTTTTATCATATGCATACTGGATGGTTACTAAAGGTGTATACAAGATGAATACTCTTGATAGGATTAGCATACCGATAGCAATGGGAAGCATAGCGACCTTTTTTATATTCTGGTCGCTGTCAGGACTTCTTATAAGAATCTTTTCAAGCATCAAGGGCGTGTATTATAAAGGTATCAACAGCTTTGTATTAAGACAGTTCTGCAGCAAGATTAACACAACAGTTTTCTCAACGACAATTATCTGTCTAATGCTGTTTATTACGATAAGTGTACTTTCGGGTGCATTGTCAATGAAGGATTCTATGTCAGGCAATATCAATGAGACTGCTCCGGTTGACATACAGTTTTATAAGTCAAGTTATGCCAGGTTACAGGATGCGTTCAGTACATCAGAGTCGGAGAGCGAAAGAGAGAAGTATGACAGGATTTTAGAGGATTCAAAGCTTAGTATCACAGAGACTCTTAAAGCTAATGGATTTGATGTTGTACGGGAATTAAAAGATATTGTTAATTACAATATGTATAGCACAGGGCTTACATTAAAGGATACTCTTGGAAATGCTTATAATAAAATAGCAGAAATGTATCCTAATTTGATGTATACAGCGAATCGCCAGATTATGAAGGTTGGTGACTACAACAAGATTGCAGCACTCTATGGCATTAAGACATATGAGCTTAATGATGATGAATTTATTATGCTCTCAGATTATAAATCTTTTTCTGATATGTATAATATGGCTTTAAAATATGGTGTAACGATTGAGGTAAATGGAAAAGAGTTAAAATCAAAATATAATGAGTGCCAGAATGGATTTGTACGGATAGCTGCACAGCATATAAATGATGGAATTATTCTTGTTGCAGACAATGTTGTTGAAGAATCGCAGTGTTCAAGCATGGGAATGTGTGCTGATTATAATGCATCTTCAAAGGCTGATAAGGCTGCGATAGAAGAACAGATTACCAATATAGTTGAAAATATATACAATAAGTCAAGCTGGCTTACATTCGACTCACGTCAGGATTTGATAGACAGCAGTGTGGGACTTGGAGCTCTGGTTACATTCATTGCGTTATATCTTGGAATTATCTTTCTTATAAGCAGTGCAGCGATTCTTGCACTTAAAGAGTTGTCAGACAGCTCAGATAACAAAGAGAGATACGGAATGATAAGAAAAATCGGTGTCGATGAGAGAATGATTGATATGGCACTGTTTAAGCAGATAGGAATATTCTTCGCATTTCCGTTGATACTTGCAATTATACATTCTATCTTTGGAATTAAATTTATAGGAATAATACTTGATTCGCTTGGAATGGGTGCAATGCTTGCATCTGTTGGAATGACATTTGTATTCCTGCTTGTTATATATGGCGGATACTTTGTTGTGACTTATATCTACAGCAGAAATATAATAAAAGAGAACAGGTAGAAGTTTTAGGTTATAATTCATTGCGTGTGCGGCTAAAATATGATATACATGTGCTATAACAGACGAAGGAGAAAATATTATGGGTGATTATAGTGTATATCAGTTGTTGTGGCTGTTCTTCATATATTCATTTCTTGGATGGGTTTATGAGGTGTGTGCAGGGGCAACGAAGCACAAAAGATTTGTTAACAGAGGTCTTGTGAATGGGCCGTTCTGTGTAATATACGGAATAGGCGCAATCCTTATGTCGATAGGATTGAAGGGGATGACTGGGATTGTGCTGTTCGTATTTGCTGTCATATATGCGGCGGTTATTGAGTGGGCAGCAGGACATCTGATTGAGAGATATTTTCATGAGAGATGGTGGGATTACAGCGGCATTAAATGGAATTTTGATGGATATATCTGTGCGGCTGTATCGTTAGCTAAAGGTGCGCTTGGATTCCTGGCGGTAAGATATGGCAATGACGTATTCCTCGGAGTATATTCCAATATGCCAATGCTTGTCGTACACATTATTCTTATAGCTCTTATCGCACTCCTGGGCGTTGATATTGTGGCATCTTTTGTACTGGTTAAGGGCAAGGATAAGAAGAATTTAAGAAATGCGAATCAGCAGAAGAATGCTGAGTGGCTTGAGAATGCCAACGACAATATAGATAAGTTCAGTAAAAGACTTGGTAACTGGATTTATAACAAGGTGACAGGAAGAATTGACAAGGCATATCCGGACGCATCTATTGTTAAAGTACAGGAGAGGGATAAGAATGTATTTGCAAGTGGATGTGACATCTACAAGATAATTATGCTGTTCTTTATCGGAGCATTTTTAGGTGACATAACGGAAACTATATTCTGTCGTATAACGGCAGGGGTATGGATGAGCAGGAGCAGTGTTGTATGGGGACCATTCAGCATTGTGTGGGGACTTGCAATTGCGCTTGTTACAGCGTTGCTTTACAGATACAAGGATAAGAGCGACTGGTTCTTGTTCTGGGTAGGAACATTCCTTGGTGGAGCGTATGAGTATCTGTGTTCTGTATTCACTGAGATTGTATTTGGAAAGGTTTTCTGGGATTATAGTGGATTTAAGTATAATCTTGGGGGAAGAATCAACCTGCTTTACTGTTTCTTTTGGGGAATAGCTGCGGTTGTGTGGTTTAAGCTGTTGTATCCTACGGTTTCTTCATGGATTGAAAAGATTCCGCTGAAGTTTGGAAAGGTGCTTACATGGGTGCTGGTTGCGTTTATGTGCTGCAATATTGTGGTTTCGTGCATGGCACTTATAAGATATGATGAGCGTGGAAATTGTGTGCCAGCGGAGGAGAGCTGGCAGGAGTGGATGGATGTGCATTATGATGATGCGAGGATGAGGAGGATATATCCTAATGCCACCACTATAGATTAATTGCGCATTTGCGCGCCCTGTGCGCAAACAGCCCCACTGCCTCACAGCCTGCAGCACCCTGTCTGCGTATGCTTACTTCACGGGGGTTAACCTGTCTAGTTGCTCTAAGGTCGGCACGACAATGCCTGTTTAATCAGAATGCTAAAAACGCGCTTCGCTTGGACGTTTAGCATTCTGATTGGCATTTTGTCTAACACCGACCTAAGACCAACACGACAGAACACCAGGTGAAGTAAGCATACGCAGACAGGGTGCTGCAGGCTGTGAGGCGGTGGGGCTGTTCGCACACAGGGCGCGCAAATACGCAATTAATGGTTTCTACCCGCGTCGGTTACATTTTTTATATACTTTTTTATAATTCTTTTAATTCCCTCTTGACAAAAATGGCATGAGGGGATATTTTATATATATCAACTGTACTAACATACATAGTACAGTTGCAACAAAATATTATCGGAGGGAATATTATGAGTGATAACATGTTTGTAATTGACTTGATGTCTCGAGTACCGGTTTATGAACAGGTTATTAATCAGGTTGAGCAGAAGGTTCTTATGAAGATTATGTCTCCGGGAACTAAGATGCCGTCAGTGAGAGGGCTTTCGATGCAGCTTGCGATTAACCCGAATACAATTCAGAAAGCATATTCGGAGCTTGAAAGAAGAGGGGTTATTATCACGGTGCCGGGAAAGGGGGCATTTATTGCTGATGATGCTGTGGAGAAAGCCAGTGTGTTAGCCAAGGATAAACTGTCAGAGTTCAGGGAGATGGTTTCGGGGCTTATTATTGCTGGCGTATCGAAGCAGGAGCTGATTGATATAGTCGATGAATGTTTTAACAACAAATATGAGGGAGCAGAGGTGAAAGATAATGATTAGAGCGGCGGGCATAACTAAGAAGTTTGATTCGTTTGTGGCGTTGGATGAAGTTAGCTGCAATATTCTGGATGGCTGTGTATATGGGCTTGTAGGATCAAATGGTGCTGGTAAGTCAACATTTTTAAGAGTACTTGCTGGAATATATAAGCCTGACTCGGGACTTGCGTATATTGATGATGAACCAGTATATGAGAATCCGGTGGCTAAGAGCAGCATAGCATTTGTTGCAGATGATTTATATTTTCTTCCGGGGGCAAGCATGAATAAGATGGCGAAGATGTACGCCAGACTTATTGACAGTTTCGACATGGAAAGATTCAAGGAGCTTACTGGAATATTCAAACTTGACCCTGATAAGAATATAGCGAATTTCTCTAAGGGAATGAAAAGACAGGCGGCGATTATTCTAACACTTTCAACAAGAGCAAAATATATGTTCTTTGATGAGACATTTGACGGACTTGACCCGGTTATGAGAAATCTTGTCAAGAAGCTTATATGTGATGATGTGGCAGAGAAGAATTCAACAATTATAGTTACATCACATTCTTTGAGAGAGCTTGAGGATATATGCGACCATCTTGCACTGCTTCACAAGGGCGGACTTGTGCTTGACAGTGATGTATTGGAGATGAAGACTACACAGTTCAAGGTTCAGGTTGCATTTGACCATGAATTTAATGAGAGTAAGTTCTGGGATATGAATATAACAAGATACCGTCAGATGGGTTCAGTTGCCAACATGATAGTCAATGGCGACAGAGAGCAGATGGTTGAGAGATTCAGGGCAATGAATCCTATTGTATTAGATGTGCTGCCACTCACATTGGAAGAAGTATTCACATATGAGATGGAAGCGTTAGGATATGAATTTGATAAGCAGATGGAGGTGAAGGAAGATGAATAATAAGAAAGTGTTTAGCATACCGTTGTTTGTCAATAATTTTCTTCAGTTAAAGCTTGTGGGAATACTTGCTGCTATCATAATGGCAGTAATACCGCTTTTTACATTAATCTCTCATGGTTCAGCTAATCTTGATTATTTCAAGCAGACAGGAGATATTACTGCTACATCAGTTACTATATCAGATTTTCCTGTATTAATAGCTACATTTATTGTAGTAACACCTATACTTATGCTCATGGCATTTAACTATAATAATAAGAGAAACAGCTCAGATTTCTATAATTCACTGCCATACACAAGACTTAACATGTATCTTACAAAGCTTGCGGCAGTATTAGCATGGCAGTTAATTATGTTCGCTGCTGTATTTGTGGCAGTTGCAGTGCCAATGGCTATATATCATGAGTATTTTGTATATTCTGTTTCGTCACTTATATGGACATTTGTGGGAATAGTGGTATGTAACCTGATATGTGGTGCATCTATTGTGCTTGCATGTTCAGTTACTGGTAATCTTATCAGCAATATATGTCTTTCAGGACTTATCATGTTCCTTCCAGCGACATTGAGCCAGTTGATGATTTTTACAGTTAATAATATGTTTGAATATGCATCAGACACAGTTACAGTTCCAGTGATTGGAACAATGAGAAATATGCTTGTAAATGTTGTATTTGGTAGTATTCTGGGATTTGGTACCGGTGGTTATACAACAGGTGGATTTACTGGAACACTGACTAATAGGCCAAGTATGCTTTACACAGTTGTGCTTGCTGTTATATATGCTGCTATTGGTTTATATTTCTTTAACAGAAGAAAGAGTGAGATAGCAGGCAAGGCGACAGTAGGCAATAAAGCACAGTTTGCTATAAGAACTATTATTGGATTTATTATTCTTGATTTTGCTGTGTTAGCAGTTGTGACTTCATTGGATGCTATGTCTTTTGTTGATGTAGTATTGCCTGTAGGTCTTGTTATTATTGGAGCATTCATTGCAATGCTTGTATATGAACTGCTCACAGGTGACAAGACACTGTTATTGAAAAAGACAGCCATATCATTTGTAGCAGCTTTTGTATGCTCGATTGTATTTACTGGAATTATTGCAATAGGTGCTGGCAGAATGAAAGCATATAATCCTGATGCAGATAAGATATCATATGTAAAGATTGAATCAGGTGATTATAGATTCAACTCGAATTATTCATGGGATAATTATTATAATACCAAGCTTTCATCTTTTAAGATAAAGGACAAGGAAGCTATTAAAAAGTTCGTTGATGCATATGATAACTGTAAGGACAAGGAGATAACGGAATTTTACAAAGCGAAGGATGCCAGATTCTATGATATAGATATATATTTTAAGGATGGACTGCTTGGAAGACATAGAAAAATCCTTATTAATTCAAAACAGTACAATGACATAATTAGCAGTCTTAGTAAGTCTAAGGAGTACCAGAATATATATCTAAGCCTGCCAGATTCTAATGGAGTTAATATTGGATTTAATAATAGTGTGCCACTTGACCAGAGTGAAGCAAAGAAGATATATGAATCCGCTAAAGAAGAGATTAAAAATGCAGATTTCGTAACTTATATGACTGCAATGCAGTCTTCTGGTGTGTGCGATAAATTGAGAGTCCAGTTCATAGAAGATGGCGTTGAGTGGAATATAAGAGTGCCTCTTACATCAGCTATTCCCAAGACAACATCAATGTATATGAAGATGGTTAGTGAAAAGAGCAAATCCCTTATGGTGGAGGGAGTTAACTTTGAAAAAGCCAGAAGCATAATAATCAATTCAATAGATAATGATTCTCTCACACAGATTATAGCTGATTCTGTACAACTGAATATATATAGAATTGATATTCCTAATGCAACACAGGATGTTTTATTCTCGGATTCTATATATGGAGAAGAGAGTGAATCAAAAAGCAAAAAGGCATATCATGGTGATGATGCGGATATGACATCCGTGTCAGGCATGCTGGAAGAGGTAAAGGATAAACTCAATGATTTTGACAACAGCATAACAATTGACCCATCAAAGCCTTTCTATCAGGTTGATTTTGGAATATATGGACATACTACCAGCTCTTATTATTATTCAGACACATTCTACTTCTATCTCCAGTAGTTTAATATCTTAGTGATTTGCCATGAATAAGCGTATCTTTTCAGGAAACACTTTAATAGTAAGTGTTTCTTGAAGGGAGAGCTGTTATGTCGCAAAATAAATTTTCTAGTAAACTTGATGAAAACCTAACCCTTATCAATAACCGGCTTAATGTGTCAGCAAATTTCGATATTCTTACAAGAAATATTGTTATTGGCGGCAGAAAAGCCGGTTTTTTCTTTATAGATGGATTTGTGCAGGAAGATATGATAGAGAAGCTTATGCAGTTTTTTTACTCATTAAAACCGGAAGATTTGTCCGATATCGACACATTTTTAGTGAAAGGAATGCCATATACAGAGGCGGAAAGCTGCGATGATGTTGAAAAGGCGGTGACTGCATTTTTATCAGGCGTCACACTCATGCTTATAGATGGATTTGAAAGTGCGGTGCTTATCGATTGCAGGACGTATCCTGCAAGAAATGTGTCGGAACCATGGAAGGACCGAGTGCTTAGAGGTTCGAGAGATGGCTTTGTTGAGACGATGGTTCATAATGCGGCACTTCTTAGAAGGCGTATACGTGATGAGAAATTCTGTATGGAGATATATTCAGTTGGAGAGCGTTCGAGGTCTGATGTTGCGGTGTGCTATATAAGTGACCTTGTTGACAAGAGTCTGCTTGACAATATTAAAAAACGTATTTCTAAAGTGAAGGTTGAATCGTTGACAATGAATGTCGAGAGTCTTGCGGAATGTCTTCTGCCTCACAGATGGATAAGCCCGTTTCCCAAGTTTAAATATTCGGAACGCCCGGACACCGCGGCAGCGGCGATACTTGATGGTAATATAGTTGTTCTTGTGGATAATTCGCCGGCAGTGATGATAATTCCGACATCTATATTCGACCTTGTGGAAGAGGCGGATGATTATAATTTTGCGCCGGTTATCGGAACGTATCTTAGATTGTCGAGATTTGTGTTTACATTTGTTACAATGCTTCTTACGCCGGTGTGGCTTCTTCTTATCAACAATCCGTCATGGATTCCGGAGTGGCTGTCGTTCATCACGGTGAGCGATGACATAACCATACCGATTGTGTGGCAGCTTCTGATACTGGAAATGTCTGTTGATGGACTTAAAATGGCGGCTGTCAACACGCCGTCGCTTCTGTCTACTCCGCTGAGCATAGTTGCAGGTATTGTTGTCGGTGAATATGCGGTAAATTCAGGCTGGTTTAACACAGAGTCTCTGCTTTATATGGCAGTTGTCACAGTTGGAACGTACTCACAGGCAAGCTTTGAGATGGGATATGCCATGAAATTTGTGAGAGTGCTTACGCTTATTCTCACAGCAATATTTAATGTGCCGGGATTTGTGGCAGGCTGTGTGATTGGACTTGCATCGATTGCATTTAACAAGACAATATCGGGTAAGAGTTATCTTGCACCGCTCATTCCGTTTGATGGAGAGAAGTTAAAGAGGGCAGTGTTCAGGGTGAGACTTCCGCATGGGAATAAGTGATATATTATCTTTGCAAGTGTGAATCTGGAATGATATAATTAAATATAATGATGTTGGGGTCAAAAGGTCAATGGATATTCGGAAAGGAAAGCATTATGGCTTTAGAGAATAAACTTAACATCACAGATTCTACAGAATTAGCCAGAATGGAAGAAAAGATAAGTAAGAAAAAGGCTGTTGAACTGTTTGAAAATGGATATCTGGATAATTATGAACCGGGAACATTTAAAATGCTTTCAGCAATTCATAGGTATTTGTTTGATGAGATATATGATTTTGCAGGCAGAATAAGAACTGTCAATATGGCGAAGGGCAATTTCAGATTTGCACCGGTTATGTATCTGCAGGCAGCTATAGAAAATGTTGAGAAGATGCCGCAGTCCACATTTGATGAGATAATCGAAAAATATGTTGAGATGAATATAGCTCATCCATTCAGGGATGGCAACGGCAGAAATACAAAGATATGGCTTGACCTGATTCTGAAAAAAGAGCTTAACCGGGTTGTGGACTGGAGCAAGGTTGACAAAGAAGATTATCTTCTCGCGATGGAGAGAAGTCCGATAAAGGATATTGAGATAAAATATATTTTAAAACAGGCTCTGACTGATAAAGTAGAAGACAGAGAGGTGTATATGAAGGGCATAGACCATAGTTATTATTATGAGGGATATTCTATATATAAGGCACAGGATTTGTAAAAGAAAGATGAACAGAACGTGTTGAATGGGATTAACCCATCAACACATTTTGTCCTATAAGCCTGATAAAATTTATCTGCTTAATTGTTCGTACAGATTATTGATAACGCCGTCTTCTGGCGAGTTCATGAATATGAGCTGGGTATCAGTCTTTATCATCATGACTGGTGATGCGCCGTGCATGATATATAATCTGCATCTGCCATATGTGTCACCTTTGTATATGCCGACATCATATGTATCTGTAGAACCGCCATTGACCCTGGTAAAATGGTCCTTTGGAAGTTCATCAAGTAACTGTATATCAGTTATGTCCGAAATATTCAATTTAGATGTGTAACCACCTGCTGATACTGTGAATGTGTTGTCATTTATTTCTGTATCAATGTGAAGATTGATGAATGGAAGAAGTACAGCTGCCATAAATATAAAGCATGCAATTATTATTGCAGCTGTAGTACCTGTGAATATCCATGCTCCTTTTTTGGCATAGTTTAAGGCATAGTTGGTACTTTGCAGCCTGTCTGGGACAAAAGTCCTTCTGTCATCAGGATTATAGTAAAATCCTGTTTTCCAGTAGTCATCATCATCAATATATTCAATATTGTTATCAGCAGATAACAGTTCATCTTTTTTATGTCTTGCCATTATTAATGGAACTATGAGAAATACGGCTGATAATATCTCAATAAATATATACACAAATGTTGTCGCTGACAGCAAAGTGTTGGTTAACAATGTTGCGATAGCTGTGTAAGACCATGCAATTGTGTTGACAGCACTTAACAGTATAAGGGCAGTTCCTGCGTATTTTTTAAGTGTGGTGTTAACTTTATAATTAAGTGCTGAGTCTGTGCTGTATATATTTTTCTGAAGCCTGCCTATTGCAATGTGAAATGCTAATGCGACAGCAGAGACTATCACAGAGCTTATATAGAATATAAATATTATTTCATAGTCTGACTTGCTTCTCATTCTGATAAATGGAATAAACAGTGCTGTCTGGATTATTATAAATAATATGTGATACCAGTATGTGACATGTGTCTTTCCAGTGTCGGCACTTATTTTGGTGTCAATGTATAATTTGCGCTTCTGTGATTCTATAATCCAGTTGTTTGCTATCTTCATGGCATACATTTTTCTGTGTGATGATATTAAAAGATATTGTAAACTAATACAATATATAATAAGCCATAAGCAGTATACAAATGTAAATATAACTATATCATAAAAAATTAATAAAGTAACTACAATTGACAGCACCGCATTAATCAGGTTGAAACGCTTCATAGTACGTCTGCATGTTGAGACGATAGACAGGACTTCCTTGTCATCGCTGTGTTCTGATGGAATATGTACACCGAGGTACATTCCACTTTTGTACTTATAGTTAGACTCGTACACATAATGGAATATGGTAACAAGGAACATATCAGTGACAAAAATCATTATAAAAAGAGCTATTTCCATATTAATCTCCATTCCTGTGCCAGGCTGGCACATCTTTGTCTGTATTGGCGGCAGATTTTGTTTCAGGGTGTGACAGGTTTCATTCTTGAATACATATTGTCACATATCTGTAAGAATTCTGATTTGCTCATACCAGTTATACAGGCTTCTGCTGACAGAAGTTCAAGTTCGGATTCCATCTTTTCCCTGAACTGTATGCTCATGTCAATATTTTCTGATACGCAGGCACCAAGACGCCGGTCAATCTTGATATAGCCTTCCGCTTTAAGAATCTGGTAGGTTTTGTTGACTGTCATAGTGTTAACCCCTGCATCTTCGGCTAACTGTCTTACTGTTGGCAGTTTTTCTCCGGCAGCAAGCTCGCCTTTTCCGATTCCTTTAACTATCTGGTTTCTAAGCTGCACATATATAGGGGTGCTGCTGTCCATATCTAATTCAATAACCATGTGAAATCTCCTTTCTGCCAGAGGTTAGCTGGCTTCTGAAACTGTTATGTCTTTTGATATAATCATAAATATTTGTCTTGCTTGTATTACAATATATAATACAAATAATACATTATGTCAATTCAATTAGTTAAAATCTTTAATAAATATTTTAGAATTTAATCGCTTTACTTAATACTAAAATTCATATATATGTGTTAGAATAAAAAACAGATTAGAGTTCTTATGTAGAAATGGAGCGCATATGGGTAGTGTTATAGGAATTGATTTAGGTACAACTAATAGCTGTGTGGCAGTTATGGAAGGTGGAGTGACCAAGGTTATCTTAAGCAGTGAAGGATACCGCACGACACCTTCAGTTGTTGCGTTCTCAAAGGATGGACACAGGCTTGTCGGTGACGTGGCAAAGAGACAGGCTGCTGTCAATTCTGACAGAACAATATTCTCAATCAAAAGACATATGGGAACTGATTATAAGAAAAAGATTGATGGCAAATCATACACACCACAGGAGCTGTCTGCATTTATATTATCAAAGTTAAAGATGGATGCACAGGATTACTTAGGCACTGAGGTTACAGATGCAGTCATCACTGTTCCTGCATATTTTAACGATGCACAGCGTCAGGCTACTAAAGATGCTGGACGTATAGCTGGTCTTAATGTATTAAGAATAATCAATGAGCCTACATCAGCGGCACTCGCATATGGACTTGACAATGGACATGCTCAGAAGATTCTTGTGTATGACCTTGGTGGTGGAACATTTGACGTATCAGTTATTGATATAGGGGATAATGTGATAGAAGTGCTTGCAACTTCAGGGGACAATCATCTTGGCGGTGATGATTTTGATGCAAGAATTGTTGAGTATCTTGTTGACCAGTTCAAGGTTATCAATGGGGTGAATCTTGCCAAGGATGTTGCCGCGATGGCAAGAATCCATGAAGAGGCAGAAAAGGCGAAGAAAGAGCTTTCATCTGCCATGACAGCTAATATCAACCTTCCATTTATAGCGATGACTAAGGAAGGTCCGCTTCATATGGAGACACAGATTACAAGACGTCAGTTTGAAAATATGACATCAGACCTTGTGGACAGGACGGTTGCGCCTGTTGAGAATGCGCTTCATGATGCATCTCTTAGCAAACAGGACATTGATATGGTTCTGCTTGTCGGCGGTTCAACCAGAATACCTGCGGTTCAGGATAAGGTAAGAAAGCTTATGGGCAAAGAGCCATCAAGAAATCTTAACCCGGACGAATGTGTTGCTATGGGAGCGGCCATTCAGGGCGGAAAGCTTGGTGGACAGCTTGTGGAAGGAAGTGCTGCATCAGACATTATACTTATGGATGTCACACCTATGAGCCTGTCGATAGAGACTGTCGGTGGAATTGCAAGCAGGCTTATAGAGCGTAACACAACAATTCCTACAAGACACAGCCAGATATTCACAACTGCTGGCAACTTCCAGACATCGGTTGATATTAAGGTATTCCAAGGGGAAAGAAAGTTTACAAGAGATAACAAGCTCCTTGGCAATTTCAAATTATCCGGAATCAAGCGCGCTATGGCAGGAACGCCACAGATTGAAGTTACATTTGATATAGATGTCAATGGTATTGTTAATGTATCTGCCAAAGACCTTGGAACAGGCAATCTCCAGTCTATAACAATCACATCTAACTCTAATATGTCAGAGGAAGAGATAGAGAGAGCAAGATGGGAAGCAAGAGTATATGAGAAGCAGGATAACGAGGCAGGAGAGCTTGTGCAGCTTGTCATAGATGCTGGTAATCTTGCGAGCAGAATCAATGCTGAGCTTGCGGCTCATAAGAAGGACTGGGATAAGCCTATGCGTAAGCAGATAAAGGATGCCGCTGGTGCATTGCACAAGGCTTTGAATGGTGTTAAACTAGAGAATGTGACTATAGATGAGGCAGACAAAATAGCAGTTGCCAAGAACAATCTTGAACAACTGTTGAATCAGTTTAATATTGCGTATTAATATGTTTAATATCTCATAAAGCCTGACATGATGCAGGCTCCATCTGCGCCGCACTGGATAACTTCGTCTATCTGTGTGGTGTCAAAGTGTATGCCGCCGATTGCATATATTGGAATTGATACATGTTCACAGACATTTTTAAGAAATTCTGTTCCTCTTGGCGGCAGCCCTTTTTTACAATCAGTTGCGTATATGTGTCCTGCGGTTGCATAAGAAGCCCCAAGCTTCTCTGCTGATACCGCATCCTCGATGGAGTGTACGGATGTTCCGATTACATCAAAGCATGTGCGCAAATCATTTCCTTTATCTGTTTTATAATCGTTATCTGCAATTGCTTTTAACAAATTAAGTGGAAGGTGTATTCTGCGGCATCCCAGTTCTACGGCTATGTCTGCAAATGTGTGGAGTATGCATGTCACGTTGCTGTTATTGCATATTTTGAGAACATCTTTTGCGATAATTCTATACTCGTAATCTGTAAGGTCTTTCTCACGCAGGATTAATGCGTGTGGATGAGCATGTCCGATTTTTTCAATCTGCTGCATAAATGTCCTTGATTCGTCTGTTAAGTGGCGGTTTGTCACCGCAATTAATCTATCCATATATTCTTTAGGGAAATTATCCGGCTGCATAATTGTACCTCGTTTATATATTATGATACCAGGGTCAAAAGGTCAGAAAGCCGATGCAAGCTTGCTTGCAAGAGGTTTTTTGACCTCTTGACCCACCAAAAACATGAGTAAGTAGCCATTTTTCAAAGAAAAATGAGCGGATTACGAATGTTTTTGAGGATTGTGAGAGTGCAAAGCACGTAGCAATCTGGTATCAAAGGGGTCAAAATACCTTTTGACCCCAACATCATATTATTTGTTACTAAATCAAATTTAGGTTCACTGTATCATTTTTTATCGAATATATCAAGTTGATATGAACTGGTTGTCATAGTATAATGGCAAACAGAAAGGTGTATGTGATGGAGAAGGTAAGTGTTAATATAGACGGAACTGATTATGATATAGAAGTAATCAGGAGCATAAGAAGAACCATAAGCTTAGAGATAACATCTGTTGGCATAAGATTAAGGATTCCACGCAGGCTTTCAGATTTAGAACGTGATATTTTTCTGCAAAAACATGCTGGATGGCTTAAGAAAAAGCTGGCGGCAAGAACTAAGAGACAACAAGGCACAGGTCGTGATGAATCAGTTGGTTATGATGATGTAGAGCCATTCAGTGGCATGGGAACTGACAGATTCCCGGTATATGCTGAACTGTCGCCTAAAGATAAAGCGGTTATCAAAAAAGCATTTGAAGACAGGGTTTCTTATTATGCAGATATTATGGGAGTATCTTATAACAGGATTACTATAAGAGACCAGAAGACACGCTGGGGGAGCTGCAGCAGCAAAGGCAATCTTAACTTTAACTTTCGTTTGTATTATATGCCACAGCATCTCATGGATTATGTGATTGTGCATGAATTGTCGCACAGGAGGCACATGGATCATTCTAAAGAATTCTGGAATGAAGTCGGCAGATTTTATCCGGAGTACAAAAAATGCGTTGAAGAATTAAGACATGTGGTTATATAGCTTATGAATGTTTTTTGCTAATGTAGACTATATGCATGAGATGTATCCGGAGGCAACGGATAAGCAGATAAGGAGGAGATAAAAGGTACAATTGCAAATGTACGTAAGATGAATGATGGCATAGAAGTGATGTTCCATGAAAATGTAGATTTGGAAGCAAGGGATTCACAGACGGATAAAAATATTGTCAGATATTTTGAACTGCTTGGAAAAGAAAAAATAGATGAGCATAAATATCCAGATTTGTTTTTTTGCAATTGTAATTTGGGATATCGCAGAGATAAGTATTCTGGAAATATGACCAGAAAGATATTGGCAAATGATGCAGCTGAAATAAAATCATTGATTGACATTATAGAGCCGGAAAACATAATCTGTCTGGGTCTTGATACATTCGTGGTTGTAATACGAACTCTGATTGATAAAGAGTTTTCCTGTAATAGAGTATCTGAACTTATAGGAACTGGAGAACCTTATATTTATGGAGAAACACATATATACCATGTAGCACATCCGGGGTATTGGGGAACAAGAACAAGAGGGGAAGATAATGTTATTGCAGATTGGATGAGAATTAGAAAATAAGGAGGTGTCACAATGCCATTTAAGATTGCAAGAGGTGATATAACAAAGGTAAAAGCAGATGTAATTGTAAATACTGCTAATCCAAATCCGATATGTGCAAGTGGCACGGACTTGGCAATATATGAGGCAGCAGGAAAAGAAAAGCTTCTTGCTTTAAATTACCAGATTTTGGAAAAAGTTCGACAGTGTCGAACGAATTTGTCACAGATCCAGATGTTTTAGTTAATACCGGCTGGTACAGCTAAATGCAGTATCAGCCGATTGTTTTATTGTCTGGAAACAAGCTCTTTAGTCAGCTGTATCCATTCTTTCAGTTCTTTCCGGTTTTCATCTTCTTTTTTGAAGGCAGCGGAAAATGGTATACGCATGTGTGGGTCGCCAACCTGTAATACAACTGAATCAGGTGAAAGCTTCATTGAAGTAAGATAACTGTTTAGTGTAAATGCAAATCCATAGCCTTGTTCGGCAAGTCGGATTCCCGCATCAATACTGCTTATCTTATAGGTAAGTTCTGGCAGGACATCAGCATAGAAAAGAGCGTCCTCTTCAAGCTGTCTTATACTCTGGTTGCTATGCTGCAGGATGAATCTTTCTTTTCTTACATGCGCAAGATCAAGCCATGGATAGACGCAGGATTCTTTATACTCTGCAAAAGAGACAGCAGGGTGGCTTTTGGGTAGAATGGCAACAAGACAGTCTTCATATATGGTTTCATAGGAAAGTCTGGTGTTGCTTACGCTGTTATATCCAAAGAACATGTCAAGGTCTCCAGCAAGAAGCTGCTCTTCATGGTCTGAGAGATGTCCGTCAACAGCATATACAACTGACTGGGGATACAGCTTGTTAAATGCAGTCATAACAGAAGGGAAGAGAGACTCAACCTGACGGACCATGTAACCGATGCGGAGTTTAACAGCTATATTTTTGCCAATATCAATCATGCGGTCCTCAAGCTCAAAACACTTCATTGTGATATCTCTGGCAGATTTCACGAATTCCTCACCTGCAAATGTAAGAATCATGCGGCGGCCTTTTCTTTCAAAAAGCTGTATGCCAA
>ERZ1034882.341-NODE-341-length-24372-cov-6.089649_pt1 | contig 24372 bp, 25 predicted proteins | sample MGYA00520606_ERZ1034882 | MGnify/ENA primary metagenome ERZ1034882 (study PRJEB33766, sample SAMN09781726) | gut metagenome | biome: gut microbiome | host: Homo sapiens | place: Madagascar | study: EMG produced TPA metagenomics assembly of the PRJNA485056 data set...
TGGCAGAAGAAATCGTCCGATTGGTGGATGCTTGCCATGGTCATGCGCTGGTGCTGTTCACAGCGTACCGCCAGATGGCGGAAGTCCGCGCGCTGACGGACGGTCAGTGGCAATACCCGACCTATCAGGCGTGGCGCAACGGCGGCAGGGTGATTCAACAATTCAAAGAATCCGGCAACGGTGTGCTGTTTGCCGCTGGCTCCTGCTGGGAGGGCATCGACTTTCCCGGCGATATGGTGTCACTGCTGATTATCGCCAAACTGCCGTTCCCAATTCCAGACCCGGTCAGCGATTACGAACGCCATCAATACCCAAATCTGCGCGATTATATAAACGCCGAAATCATCCCCGAAATGCAGAAGAAGCTGCGGCAGGGCTTTGGCCGCGCCATCCGTACCGAGCAGGATTCCTGCGTGGTAGCGATTCTGGACGAGCGCGCGGGCTTCGGCGGCAAGTACCATGACGCCGCGCTGGCAGCGTTGCCGTCCTGCCCGACCACCGAGAAAATCGAAGATGTGCAGCAATTTATCCGGGAGCAGAAGCGCCCGGATTACTTTTTGTGAAAAGAGGAACCTGAGATGTACCTTATGCGAAACCACGATGTCTGGATTTATGTGCGCTGCGCCAACAGCGATCCGCGCATTGCCTTTGACCGGCTGTATGACCTTATCGACGAAGCAGCAGGGCACGGTTTTCTCGTGCGCGGCACATCTTTTGACCATTGCAGCGGAAACACCTTGAAAGACCGCATCGGTCTGCGCACCATGCTGGACGCAGTAGAGAACAATCGGGTTGAAGCCGTGATGGTGCGCGACTTGGAGCAAATCAGCCGCAACAGCTACATACTGGTGGGAGTTATCGAAATTCTGCGTCAGAATAATGTCTATCTCATCACCACCGAATGTGACTTAAACGCCGAGCTCATCAACAGCGGGCTGGAACGCTTTGTCGGTGACCGCTTCACGCGGGCATCTTTCGGCAAGCCGCGTTTTGATGTTCGTCTTCCTCTGATGGATCAATTCTGAGGTGCACCCATGAAAGAATACAAAGTTTGGGCGTTCGCCCGCAGTGCGGCGTCGAACCTGCCGGCACTGGAAGAACAGCTTGCAGAAGTCATGCGCGAAGCCGACCGGCGCGGCTACATCATTGTCAACTCCTGCATGGAGCAGAAATACGGCACCGAATTTTGGAGGCCTGCCCTGTTCGCCATGCTTACCGCTGTGCAGCAGGGTCGCGTCAATGCCGTCATGATGCAGAGCCTTGACCGGTTGAGCCACGACATTACAATCTTGTACCGCATCCTGCGCTTTCTGCAAAATTACGGTGCAGTGCTGATTACGACCGAAACCAATCTACAATATGAACTCTATCTGACAGGGTTGGAGAGTCGAATCCTGGCTCGTACCGCGCGAACCGGAAAAAGAGTGCCGTGGGAGGTGGCTGTCGATGCAGATTGACCCGTTTCCCGTAAGGCTGGAACAGGAGCTGAAATATGCACTGGCCTATGCCGCGCTGGTATCCGCTGCCGCAAACGGAAGATTGCCTAGGGACATCTGCCAGCGCGCGAATGTTGGTTATGCCCGGAAATGCGGCGTTTTGCGCCGAGAAGTTTAGTGGTTCTCGTGAATAGCTTTTGACCTGCCTTTCGGGTATGTTGTATGTGATAAAAAGAATGTCACAGCGTCACATCTAGAGGTGAACATCATGCCACAAGTCCAAGTCATCCAGCCAATACAGCAACAGCCGAAGCGTCTGCGCGTGGCGGCCTATGCCCGTGTCAGCAGTGATTCCGAGGATCAGCTGAACTCGCTGTCTGTGCAGGTGGATTACTACACTCATCTGATACAGAAAAATCCAAACTGGGATTTCGCCGGAATCTATGCCGATGAAGGCATTACCGGCACCAGCACCAAACACCGTGAGCAGTTCAACCGCCTGTTGGACGACTGCCGCGCAGGACTGATTGACCGTGTACTGGTCAAATCGGCATCCCGCTTCGCCCGCAACACGGCAGATGCGCTGGCATCGGTGCGCGAAATGAAAAGCCTTGGCGTAACGGTAGTTTTTGAAAAAGAAGGCTTTGACACCGAGACATCCAACGGCGAAATGATTCTCAGTATGCTCTGCTCCGTTGCGCAGGAAGAATCACTCTCCATCTCCAAGAACATGAAATGGAGCATACGCAAACGAATGCAGAGCGGAACCTATGTAACTGCATCCACACCGTTTGGCTATCGACAAGAAAACCGCAAATTGATTCCCTATGAACCTGAAGCTCTTGTTGTTCGCTTTATTTATGCGCAGTATTTGGCAGGGGAGAGTGTAGCAAGAATCACAAAATTGCTGAATAGTCAATATCCCAAAGAAGCCGGAGCATGGAATCCTCCCGCAGTACAGAGTATTCTTACCAATGAAAAGTACCGTGGAGATACCTGCTGCCAAAAACGCTATACACCGGATACATTACCCCTGCAAAAGAAACGCAATAAGAGTCAACTCCCAAAATATTATATCCAAGAAAGCCATCCTGCCATTATTATGCCGACAGATTTTGAGAAAGTACAAGCACTGCTTTCACAAAAGCGTACACATCGTTCACAGATGCACAGCTATCCGCTTACAAAAATGGCTGTCTGCCAATTTTGTGGAAAAATGCTTTCGCCCAAGACCCGTGCAAATGGTGTGCGGGTCTGGAACTGCAAGACGCATATCGTGGATTCAACCCAATGCCCCATAAAGCCTGTTTACGAAACGGAGCTTTATGGGGCATTTTTGTCAATGTACAACAAACTTTTTGAAAATCGAGCGACACTGTTTCTCCCAATCTTTAACGACTTGCAGCGAATACAGGACATCAAGAGTATGCAGAATGAAGCAAGTAACGCGGTGCATACAGAAATATTACAGATATCAAAGCAACTGCACAACCTGACACGTATCCATGCACAGGGTTATATAGAGGAAACAGCCTACCAAGAACGCCGCATCCGAATAGAACAACAGCTTGCGGAAAAGAAAAAGTGCCTAACCTGCCAGAAACAGAATGGGACTGCAGAAAAGGAGCTCTATCAAACAAAACAAATAGACCGTTATATGCAAAACCATACGGCATTGACGGAGTTTGATGAAGAGGCTATGAGGACAATTGTAAAGAAAATTGTTGTCAGTAACGAAGCCTTTGTATTCGAACTGTCGAACGGTTTACATCTGAAGGAGAAGCGACAATGAAAAAACGATACCTTCCGTTTGGTTACGCGGTTCGAGACGGCAACATTGTGGTAGACATAGAGCAGAGGACAATAGTGCAAAACATTTTCACAGAGTACCTTGCAGGAAATACGTTCCAGCAAATCGCTAAGTCTATGATCTCCAAAGGCATAGAGTACCACCAGAATGATGCAGAATGGAATAAAAATACTATAAGCCGCATTTTGGGAAACGAAACTTACTGTGGGACAGACAGGTATCCGCCAATTGTCACGAAAGAAATATTCCGGCAAGCGGCACAAGTTCGGTCTGCCAAGGCATCGGCGTACTCTGCAGCACTTGCGCCATTTCGCAAGGATATACAATGTGGCTGCTGTGGTGAAAGGCTGTATTGGCATGGAAAAACAAATCAGTGGCATTGCCGACAGTGCAGAATGTGGAGCGCACCGATAGAAGAAGCGGTGTTATCCGAAGAAATCATTCAAAGGTTAAAATGGCTACAGGAAAATAGCCTTCAGATTCGAGCACCTGATACCCACTCTGTTGTTAGATCCATGGATTCTGCTCGCCTTGACCGAGAAATTCAACGAAAAATCGCAACAGATAAGTTTGACGAAGATGACCTTGTAGCCGCAATCCTGCACCGGGCGGAACTGGAATACGAATTCTGCTCTGCAGGAGATGCCGATCCGGCAACTATGCAAATACGAAAAGCTTGTGCCGAGTATAAGCCGACAGATGGCTTCCCACATACCTTTTATAAGGAGGTCGTCAGCAAGGTCATCCTGTACCGTGACACCCATATTGAATTCAAACTGCAGAACGGACAAATTGTGTAAGGGGAAAAGCCATGAGCAACATGAGAATCATTGAGATTCCCGCTTCTATGAGGGAAAACGCCGGACGGAAAAACACGGTGCGCAAGCTGCGGGTGGCGGCCTACTGCCGTGTCAGCACCGAGGAAGAAGAGCAGCAGGGCAGTTTTGAAATCCAGAAACTGTACTACACCGAAAAAATCAATTCCACTCCGGAATGGGAAGTTGCAGGCATCTATGCGGATGACGGCATTTCCGGCGTACATACCAAGAAGCGCGATGGTTTCAACCAGATGATTCAAGACTGCAAGAAGCACAGAATCGACCTTATCCTGACAAAATCTATTTCTCGCTTTGCCCGCAACACACTGGACAGCATCCAGTATGTCCGAATGCTGAAACAGATGGGAATCGCAGTGGTATTTGAAAAAGAGAATATCAACACCGCCACCATGAACTCTGAGATGATCCTTACCGTACTGAGCGCCTTTGCACAGGCCGAGAGCGAGTCTATCTCCCAAAATGTTGCCCGCGGCAAGCGCATGGGATATAAGCACGGTAAATTTGCCTTCCCTTACGGAAGGATTATCGGCTACCGAAAAGGGGCAGATGGCAAGCCGGAGATCATCCCGGAGCAGGCTGAAATCATTCGGCTGATTTTCAACAGCTACCTGCAAGGGGACAGTCTGCAAAGTATCAAGGCAAAGCTGGAAACGGCGGGCGCGCTTACAGCCCGCGGCAACACCGCATGGTCAGCGCAAAGCATCCAGCGTATCCTGCAAAACGAAAAATACTGCGGTGATGTGCTGCTGCAAAAGACCTTTACCGAGGATGTGCTGACAGGTGTACATAAGAAAAACACCGGGCAGCTCCCGCAATATTACATCGAAAATTATCATGAGGGCATCGTCAGTAAGCAGATGTTCCGCGAAGTGCAAACCGAGATCGCCCGCCGAAACAGTAAGTCGGCAGCCAACCAACGCAAGCGCCGCCGGGGTCGCTATAACAGCAAGTATGCCTTGTCCGAGCGACTGTTCTGCGGTGACTGCGGCAGCCCTTACAAGCGGGTGACTTGGAACATTCACGGCAGAAAGCAAATCGTCTGGCGGTGCGTAAACCGCATTGAGTACGGAACGAAATTCTGCAGCAGGTCGCCGTCCATCCCGGAAGAAGAACTGCATCGTGCCATTCTGAAAGCGGTACAGGGTTTGGCGGCAAACTTTACCGATGAAGTTGCTGCCCAGATCAACGGTATCCTGCATGACATCCAGACCGGCGAAAGCATAAAACCTAATTTGCAGGAGCAACTGGAGCAGACCCAACAGGAATTTGACCGCCTGCTAGAAATGTCCTTGGACTTCGATGAGGATACCCCGTTTCTGGATGACAGGTTGAAAAAGCTGAACAGCAAAATCAAGCGTCTGAGGGAAGCCATTGACGATAGCGCTGCACAACAGGAAAAAGTCAGTCTGCCGGAAATGCTGCTTTCAGCCAAGGACCTGCAAATCCAAGAATATGACGATGCGCTGACTGCGCGAATCATTGAGAAAATCACGGTGAGGTCTCGCAATGAAATTGAAATACGGTTAATTGGTGGCTACGAAAAGGCGATGTTGTTACTGTAAAGGAATATTTATAGAAAGTGTGGAGCGTTGAATTTCAAAACAGGGAGTAGCTGCTCATATAAAAAGCATCTCGACATGAGTAAAAAAGTATGCTATACTGAATAAAAATGATAATTTAACCGCGAGGAAACAGGAATGGATAAGTTGCTTGTTCGGGGAACAGAAATCAATGTGCAGTGGGATCTCAAAAGAGATGATTTCCTTAGCTTAACGGATATTGCCAAAATCAAGGATAGCGATAATCCGCGTTACATTATCCAGAACTGGCTCCGCAATAGAAACACCATTGAGTTTCTTGGTGTGTGGGAGACACTTTATAACCCGGATTTTAACCGTGTCGAATTCGATGCGTTTAGAAGTCAGGCTGGGTTGAACAGCTTCGTGATGACACCGCAAAAATGGGTGGAGGCAACAGGTGCTGTTGGCATTGTATCTAAAGCCGGGCGCTATGGCGGCACTTATGCGCATAAGGAAATTGCATTCGAGTTTGCATCATGGATATCGGTAGAATTTAAACTCTATCTGGTCAAGGAGTTTGAACGGCTTAAGACCGAGGAAATGAAACAACTCGGTTGGGATATCAAACGAAACCTTGCAAAAATCAACTATCGTATCCATACAGATGCGATTAAGGAAAATCTGATACCGCCGGAACTGTCTGCCAGACAGATTTCTTTGGTTTACGCCAATGAAGCAGATGTTTTGAACATGGCGCTGTTCGGGATGACAGCTAAAGAGTGGCGTGATGCTAATCCCGATTTAAGGGGAAATATCCGCGATTATGCGAATGTTTCGCAGCTTGTTTGCTTGTCTAATTTGGAAAATCTAAATGCAGTATTCATCAATGAGGGAATGCCGCAAGCAGAAAGACTGGCAAAGCTCAATGCTATTGCAATTAGCCAGATGAAGGTGCTGACAGAGGATCACCGACTGTTACAGCTTGAAGCGGCAGAAGAATAATTGCCATAAGGTAAAGAGACTATAGGCAGTGTTAAAAAGTTTTCTGACCCGAAAAGGAGTATGGTCGTGCCAATTGATGAGCGAGAACAGGATAATCGTACCTTACGGACACTAATTATAACCGCCTTGACAGAGACAGGGCAGACCCGTGATGCGCTGTATGCAAAAGTCGGAGAATTTTATTATTGTACTGCTCCGAAATATCTGTACAAGTATTATTCGGAAAACCCGTCGAACATAGACGCACTTAGAAATCATGAAATGTGGTATTCTGCACCATGCAATTTTAACGATATTTTTGACTGTGATGTTTCAATTAATGAGAAAGCCATTTTTGAGAGCTTTTTAAAGGCAAATCCTCAAGGACACAGAATCCGCCGGGGAAGTCCAATGTGGATAAAACTAAAAAGTGATGTACATAAGCAAATTGATTATTTACAGGGAACATTTGAAGAAACTAAACAGGTGACAGGAATATCTTGCTTAAGCGAATCGGATTCATCGTTACTGATGTGGGCGCATTATGCGAATAACCATAAGGGAATGTGCGTTGAATATGAATTGTTGAAAATATCGAACCAATTGAAGTTTACGCCAGTTCCTGTTATATATACAAATGATAGAGTGACGCTAAGCTCATTGGAATCTGAAAATTTAGATCGCGATACTATGAATTTTTTTGTAGAAAGCATTACTACGAAATCTTCAGAGTGGAACTATGAGAAAGAATGGCGTATAATACGAGATGAGTCAGCCTGCGATACTCGATGGGACAAAGTTAATAAGGGTGCTTTATTGAAAATGATACGGCCGACATCTATTATTTTGGGGTGTAGAGCAGAGCGTAACTTTGAAGAAAATGTAAGGGAGTATTGCGAGAAAGAAAAAGTGACTCTTTATAAAATGGAAAAGAATAAGGATAAGTACCAATTGGACAAGAAAGTGCTTATGAAATTTTCGGAATAAAGGGAACAATGAGACCAAAACAGAAAAATAGTAAAAGATTTTTGAAATTTTGATTTTTTATTTCCGCAATTACAGGGTATCTTTTTTATCACACTCAGACAAAACGAGATACTTTCAAAAAGTATCTCGTTTCTTTTTTATATTAACTTGTATAATAAGCTGCGCTGGTGGATTCGAACAGCCCGCGTCCGACGCTTTGCGTCCCGTCGGACAAAAACACCCCTGCGGGGTGTTTTTAGGGCGCGGCTTGGCGGGTTCACCAGCTCCCACCAAAACGAGATACTTTTCAGGATGTATCTCGTTTTTTAAACAGAAAATCAGCCTGTTTTGAAAGTACAAATTATAGTACACACCCCGTGCTATACTAAAGATAGCAAAGATAAGTTCATTCTTTTCTCAAAACAAAACGGAGGTATCTACTATGTGGAATGATACAGATTACGGCGTTTATGGCAAGGGCGATGAGGGTTATCTCTGCTATTCACAGGCAATGGATCGCATCCGCGAGGCAGAGGAAAGCCGCAAAACCTTAATGGACGGGTTCGACTGCGATTGTTGCTGCGGCGAGGATGATTGTTAACCGCCCCGCACAAACAAACCACTTAAGGCGTTCGAGCCGCACCCAATCACTCCGTCACTGTGACGTCCACCGGGATTTCGGCGTCCAGCATCGCCTTCTCTTGGGTGTGCGGGTAGTAGAACGACACCAGCAGCCTGCCGTCGCAGGTTCCTGCCGAAAGCTCCGTGGCCGCGCCGCTTGCCAGCGTCAATTCCGTGACCTGACTGCCGGGGGATACGACCTCGGACTGTGCCGTCACCACGCCCGCAATCACCAGCCGAACCGAGGTATCCCAGGCAGAGTCGGCGGGGTTTGTAAATTCCAATGTAACCCGCGCATCGGCAAGATGTATGCTGACTGTGTCAGAATATATCAGCGACACCGTTCCATCCGTAGACAGCTGCGGCGCAGGCTTGTGCTTTTCCGGCTTGCGCAAAAGCAGCGCCCACGCGCCGATTCCGACCGCCAATAAAAGAATCGGCAGCAGCACAGGAAGCAGCCGTTTTATTCCGTTCTTTTCCGTGATTTGCATATAGGTACAACCTTTCAGCCGGGCTTGACAGCGGCATTGTATCTCTTATAATAAAAGTATAACCCGTTCACCCCTGAACGAAGCAAGAGATATTTACAGGAGAATTTTCATGGAAAAGGATACAAAATCGCTGTTTCAAATCACGGAAGCAGCGCGCGCCTGCAGCGTCTCCCGCAGTACGCTGCTGCGCATGGAGGAAAAGGGGCTGTTGAAACCCGCTTACACGGCTCCGGACAGCGGACGGCGCTACTATGACAACCACAATGTGGCGCGCATTCTGCAAATTGAGAAGCTCAAGGCTATGGGGCTGGGTACTGAGGAAATCATCGAATATTTTGCCAGCGGCGGCGACACTTCCGCCCTGCTGGCGGTGCTGGAGGAACGCCTGCGGGAGATTTCCCGCGGGGTAGAGGAGCTGCGCCTGCGCGCCGGGCAGGGCAGCGGAATTTCCGTGCAGATGATCACACTGCCCGCTGTGACCTGCTGCAGACAGCTGTGCGATGGGTACACCGCCGCGGACAAGTACACCGCCATGTACAACTTTTACGGGCAGTGCGTCCGCCGCGGGTACGTCTTGTCGGACGAGCCGATTTTTACTATCTCACAGCGGCAGGATTTTTTGAACGGGCAGATCAGCCATACGCCCCACCCGTATTGGGTGTGCGTGCCGATGCGCCCGGAAAAAGCCCCCAAGGAGGCGGTTGTGCTGCCCGCGTGCTGCGCCCTGTCGGTGCTGTATTACGGCAGCTACGCCGGTGTGGACGAGGCGTTTTTGACGCTGGGACGCGAGGTCAAAGCGCGAGGTTTGACGCCCGCCGGTGACCCGCGGGTGCTGGGCATCGTGGCCCCCTATACCGGTCGGGAGATCGAAACCCAGCGCTATTGCTCCCGTCTGGTCCTGCCGGTGGAGGAATAACCCAAACAAAAAAGCAAGCCGAGAATTTCTCTCGGCTTGCTTTTTTAGGCAGATTTACAGCACGATAAAGGTGCAGGTAGCAGCGGGCAGAACCAAATCCCCGGCAGCAGCGGCAGCAGGGGACATATCGGGCAGGGTGTTGCCCTCGCCCAGAACCAGCGGCTTGCCGTTGCACAGCATCGTGCCGGCGCGCAGGCTTTCGGCGGAAAGCTGATACACCTCCGCTGCCTTGGGCAGGGTAACGGTGGTGGCATCGGTCTTGCTGTTGTTGATGACAAGGTAGGCAGTGCCGGGCTTGCCATCGGCGCGGGAATGCGCATAGACGTGCGCGCCCTCGCGGATCGGCTCGGCAGCGTCATAGACGGTATTGCCCATAATGCGGTTCCATAGCACAACCGCAAAGTAGTTGGGACGCGGGTTAAAGGTGGTGTGGCTCAGGTAGCCGTAGTCACTGGATGCCAGCGTGTTGTGGAAGATGATGCCGTCGGTAACGGTCACAAAGCCGCCCAACTCGTTCAGTGTGCGGAAAACATCCTGATAGGTCGAAGCCCACGTCGTGCCGCCACCGCCCGCATCGCCGGACTCGGTGACCCACATCTGGGCGCCGGGGCAGTAGGTATCGCGCTTTTCGCTGTGCAGGCGTGCCAGATCCAAGGCAACCGCCAGATAGTCCTCGCTGAGGGCGCGGTCGGGCTTCCAGTAGTTGGACGGCATAACTGCCTTCAGACGCTCGGAAACGCCGTTATAATAATGGTAGCTGAACACATCCAGCTTCTCCTGCATGGGCTGCATCAGGCTGTCCAGCGGGACAGTCGGCAGGAAGTTGAACGCCGGCTTGTCGGACGAGTAGGTCGGGTCGCTGACGGGCATACCGTCGGAGGCGCTGGTGCCGACCAACAGACAGTCGGGGTAGTTTTCGCGCAGCCAGCGGGCAAAAATATCATGGTTCTTGGCGAACAGCTCGGAGGTGTAGCCCTTGGGGCAGCCGGAAATTTCCAGCATATGCGGCTCGTTGACGAACTCGGCCGCATCAATAGGCTTGCCGTATTCCTTGCTCAGGGCAAAAATCTGCTCTGCCTGGCTGGGATTCCAAGGTTCATCGGCGTGGTGCAGACCATCGCAGTCCGCCACACTGATCAGCAGCTTGGCGCCGATTTCCTTGCAGAAATCCAGCACACCCAGCCACTGCGCGCGGGTCAGGATGGCATCGTAGCCCTCGGGTGCCTGACCGCCGGTGTGACCGTCAAAGTCATAGTAGGTCTTGGTCGCCCAAGTGCCGGAAACGCGCACCCAAGCAGGACCGATCTCCTTGGCGAGCTTGCGCAGCTTTTCGTCGTACAGGTTGATGGGGTCATAATACTGCATCAGGGCGTTCTTGTCCATCATCTGACCAGCCGGACCCTTTTTCAGCACAAATTCCTCCTCACCGGCAATCTGGGCGGGGGTGTAGGCTTTCCAAAAGGTACCGCCGGTGACTTCCGCCATCTCGACGTCATAGGAAACCAGCCGCGCATCCACGGTGCGCAGCGGCTGCAGGGCTTCGGGGTTCAGCTTTACAAATTGTGCCATAATGATTCTCCTTACTTATTTTAATTTTTAATTTCATTGTAGCACAGCCGCCCCGGCACCTATAAGGATTTTTTTGCGGATAATGCGTGCGATTTTATGATTTGTTTTGCCCGGCGGGCAAGGTGCAAAAATACCCTGCCGCCCGTACAATCACAGGCGGCAGGGTATTGTTTTGTGGCTTACAGCTGTGCCACAGCGTCCTTTAGCTTTTGCAGATCTTCAGCGTCCGGGTGGGTGGCGGCACGATCAAAGTTTTCGATCAGCATATCCACGTTGGGAATCGGCAGGGGACTTGCCTTCATTTTTACATAACGATCGCGCACAGACTGCGGCATCCTGCCTTGGCACATATAGCTGCCCAGCAGCGTGTTGCTGCCGTTCAGATGTTTTTTGACGGCGTGAAGCACCTTGTCAAAATAGGCGGCATCGCCGCCGAACCCCGCTGTGCCAAACAGAAAAACCTGCTTGTTCTTGACGGTTTTCAAAAAGTCGGCAATTTCGCTGTTGCAGCTGCCCTTGTCCGTCCAAAAGCCGATAAACAAGCGGTCGGCTGCCAGCGCAGCTTCACACGGGGTGCCGGTATACAGGATGTCGTCTTCCGGCAGGGCAGCGGCAATGGCATCCGCCAGCTGCCGGGTGTTACCGGTTTTGCTGCTGTACACGATGGAAGTTTTCATAATTACCTCTTTTCATAAATGCAGTGCGTGCCCTGGTGCTGCTGCAAGCCGCCGAGACACTTCTTGTTGCAGCGGACGCAGCGGTGGATCTCCTTGCACTGCCCGGCGGCGACCTTGTTGGGCCATGCCGGGTCAGCCAACAGCTGGCGGCTCATCGCGGCGCAGGTAATGCGCCCCGAAGCAAGCTGTTCCTCTACAAAATCAGGGTCGTTCAGACCGCCCACACCGGTGATGGGCTTGTCGGTGTACTTACGCACCTCATCGCAGAATTTCAGGAAGCAGCCCTGCCCCTTAAAATACGGGTGGTTGGCAGGGGGGATGGTGTCCTCCAGGCTGGAGTGGTTTGCCAGCGTAACGTGGAAGCTGGTAACACCGGCGTCCACCAGCATCGGCACAAAGATGCCCAGTTCCTCCTCCAGCACACCGGCGTTGCCGTAGTGCGGGTTTTCCTGCCGGACGGCAAGCTTATAATCAATGGGCAGCTCCGGCAGGCGGCTGCGGATCGCCTTAACTGCCTCCACGGCAAAGCGGGCGCGGTTTTCGGCGCTGCCGCCGTACTCGTCGGTACGCTTATTGAACACGGTGGAGCTGAAGCTGCCGCACATCCGGTCGCCATGCACCTGCACCATATCAAACCCGGCCTTGACCGCCAGCACAGCAGCCTTGCCGAAGCCGTCGGTGATTTTTTTGATTTTCTTTACCGATAACTTAGAAATGTAGGGCGCGACCTCGTTGTTCAGCAGCGGGCGCAGCTCCTGCATGGAGATTCTTTTGGTCAGCACGCCGGGTACGTATTTCAGCATGGCCAGCATATTGGAATCCGACTGGTGCAGCTGCGCGCAGATGCGGCAGTTGTTGCTGTGTGCAATTTCGGTCAGCTTCTGGTAGTAGGCAAAGCCCTTCTTGTCAAACAGGGACTTTTCAAAGGTGCTTTTTCCCACCGGCACATCGCCGACAATGATCATCGCGCAGCCGCCTTCGGCGATACGGCGCATTTTTTCAAAATATTCCTCGTCCGAAAGCCCGAAGGTCGTCGGCGCAAAAATGATGCGGTTTTTCAGCTGCAAACCGCCGTAATTAACAGGACTCTGAATCGTTTCGTACATGATGCGGTACCCCCTGTGCTGCTTTTTGCAGCAATGCAAGCAGTTGTTCTTTTTCCTCTGCGTTGAGATTCGTCATAAAGGTGCTGTCCCAATCAAAAAACACACGGTGGGCGGCTTCAAAAGCCTCTTGCCCGCGCTCTGTCAGATGCAGCAGATAATGACGCCCGGATTTTTCCTTGGTAATAAAACCGTCCGCTACCAATCGGTTTACACATCGCTGGCTGTGTCCCCAGTCAAGCGCCAAATTTTGGGTCAGCTCCGACGGAGTGCAACCCGGCTTTTTGCCGATGTACACGATAAAAAACAGAAGCCCGAAATTCAGCTTCACCTTTTGCAGGCGCTCCCCGGTAAAAGCAGAAAAGCTGCGGTACAGCATGGCGATGTAATACGAAAGTGTTTTTTGAAACATGGCAGTTGGACGTTCATCTCCTTTCATATTCACAGTATAGTCTTGTTACTTGATTTTGTCAAGTAGTTTGCGAAATAAAATCGTGAACTTTTTTGCCCTGCCAAATTTTGCCAAAAATGCGCCTGTCTGCGCAAAATACAAGCGGGGCTTTCGCAGCGGCGCACGGCTATTTCAGCGGGGTTCGGGCAGGGGACAGCACCCGGCGGGCTTTGTGCAAACCCTACAAATTTTTGTCTTGATTTTTGTAAGGGTGCGTGGTATAATACAGCCTCCGGTTGGATTTTCCACCCGCAAAAGTATATGGTAAGGAGATTCTACAAATGAAAAAATTGATTTCTGTCATCGCCAGCCTGACCCTGGCTGCCTGCCTGCTTGCCGCCTGCGGCAACAGCGCCTCTTCCGCCGCCTCTGAGAGCGTTTCTTCCGAAGCCGTTTCCTCCGAGGTCGTTTCTTCTGAAGCTGTTTCTTCCGAGGCTGCTTCCTCTGAGGCTGTTTCCGGTGAGGAGTCCTCTGAGGCTGCTGCCGAAGCTACCTTTACTGTCGTTGATGCCGACGGCAACTCCACCGAGATTGCCCTGTCCATCACCGAGGGCGAGAAGCTCAGCGATGCACTGGCTGCTGCCGGCGTCATCAGCAAGGAAGAAGCCGCTGCCGGCTTTGTGACCACCGTCAACGGTGTCACCGCCGACTACAATGCGGACGGCGCTTGGTGGTGCCTGACCGATGCTGCCGGTGAGATGACCACCGTCGGCGTGGCGGACATCGAGCTGCACAACGGCGACAGCTATGCCTTCACCTACACGAAATAAGCAAGCCAACCACCGCAAATTGCAGCGGTTGGTGCTTAGCGGTCTTATGGGAGCGCTGCTGGTTGTCAGCAAGCAAATTATGAGCGGGCTGCCCAATCTGGAACCCGTGACCCTGCTGATTGTTCTGTTCGCGCTGGAGCTTCCGCGGGAAACGCCGGGTGCGATCACGGTGTTCATCCTGCTGCAGGGCGTTTTGTACGGGTTTGGTCTTTGGTGGGCGATGTATCTGTACATCTGGTACCTGCTGGCGCTGCTGGCGTGGCTGCTGCGCCGTATGGACAGCGCTCTGCTGTGGGCAGTGTTCAGCGGCGTGTACGGGCTGTGTTTCGGCGGCTTGTGCGCGGCGGTGTATCTGGTCGCCAAAACGCCCGCCTTTGCGCTGAGCTGGTGGCTCAGCGGGCTTACCTATGACGCTATGCATGGCGTTGGCAACTTTGTGCTGATGCTGTTTTTGTACCGACCCCTGCGCAAAGCCTTACGGCTTGCCAAAAAAGAGCTGTATGCATAAAAAATCGGGAGCCTTGCACGGCTCCCGATTTTAGTTTGTCAAAAAAGCCCTTTTCCGGGCAGTAATGTAGGGCGCGGAGATGGACCGTTCCCTACAATCCCGCCGAAGGTTCGCAATATTGTGGGTCGTTTGTAGGGGCGGCATATATGCCGCCCGTTGCAGCCGTCCCGATAAATCGACCCAACGGGGAAACCGCACGGGACGCATATATGCGTCCCCTACAAACCTACCGAAGGTTTGCAATATTCCCATCAAGTTTATCGGCAGTCTGTCGGGAGCCTTGCACGGCTCCCGATTTTTTATTTCCTGCGCTTCAGCCAAAAGACCTTCCACTTGCCGTAGCCGTTGGGCTTGTCCAAGGCAAATTCCTCGGTCTGCACATAGCGCTTGAACGCACCGTCAAACTGTAGGGCGCGTCCGTCCTCCTGGATATCCGTCAGGCGGCGGGGCAGGGCGGTTTTCTGGCTTTCAAATTCCGGCTCCTTGTCCCACAAAATGCTGCCATCGGCGTCCAGACCGTGCGCCCATACGCTGAACACCAGACACGCCGCCTCGCCGTAGCAGTAGCGCTCAAACCGGATGCGTCCATCCAGATAAAACAGCAGGCAATCGCGAAAATGCGTTTCCATTTCCTTTTCATAGCGGCGCCCGCAGGCGTTCCCGGCAAAATCGGCGGCATTGGCGGTCATAGTATATCCCCCTGAAAATGTTTGTGTTGCCTATATTATAGCGCAGCGTGCATCCTTTGGCAACAAAAAAGCTGTGTCCCCGCAAGGACACAGCACAGACTGTCGAAAAAGCAAATTTTCGAACCATTTTCATCGGCGGACATGTGCCGACGATGAAAATACCGCTAGAGTCAAAAATCGCGTTTGAGTCGCCTTTAGGCATGAAAACGTGATTTTTGGCGATGGGGTGAATCCAAAGGAGGGGTGCAGAAGCGTGGCGCAGCCACAACGCGACGAACCCCTTCTTTGAGCGTGTTGTTACTTCATCAAGCCGCAGACCAGCTGGGCGTAAGCCACAGGGTCCTCAATGGGCAGACCGGCAATCAGCAAAGCCTGATCATACAGCAGTTCAGCATAGTGGCTGACCTTTTCGGTGTCGCCCGCCTCGTGGGCAGCCTTCAGCGCGGCAAACACGGTGTGGTTGGGGTTCAGCTCCAGCACCTTGGTGCTTTCCACACCCTCGCTGTTGGGCATACGGCGCAGCACCTTTTCCATCTCCATCGAGATGCCGCCCTCGCTGGACAGCGTAACGGGATGCTCCTGCAGGGTCGGGTTGACCTTGACATCCTTGATCTTGCCCTTCAGCGCCGTCTTGATTTCCTCAAACAAATCCTTGTTCTCGGTGGCGGTTTCCTCGGCGGCTTTCTTTTCGTCCTCGGTTTCCAGACCCAGATCGCCGGAGTTGATGTTCTTGAATTCCTTCTCCTTGTAGTTCTGCATCATCTGCAGGCAGAATTCATCCACATCCTCGGTGCAAAGCAGCAGGTCGTAGCCCTTGCTCAGCACCAGCTGGGCGTTGGGCAGCTTGCCCAGGCGGTCGGTGTCGTCACCGGCAGCAAAGTAGATGCACTTCTGATCCTCGGGCATCTTCTCGATGTACTCGTCCAGCGTGACCAGCTTCTGCTCCTTGGCAGAGAAGAACATCAGCAAATCGCCCAGCAGATCCTTGTGCATACCGTAATCGCCGTAGATGCCAAATTTGATCTGGCGGCCAAAACTCTTCCAGAAGGTTTCGTACTTTTCGCGGTCGTTGACCAGCATGGCGTGCAGCTCGTTCTTGATCTTCTTTTCCAAGGAATTGCGGATCAGCTTGAGCTGGCTGTCCTTCTGCAGGGTTTCACGGCTGATGTTCAGGCTCAAGTCCTCGCTGTCCACAACGCCCTTGATAAAGCTGAAGTAGTCCGGCAGCAGGTCGGCGCATTTTTCCATGATCATAACGCCGGAGGCATACAGCGCCAGCCCCTTCTCGTACTCCTTCGTGTAGTAGTCGTAGGGGGTGCGGCTGGGGACAAACAGCAGGGCGGTGTAGGTTGCGGTACCCTCGGTGCGGCTGGTGATGACACGCAGCGGGTCCGAGTAGTCCATAAACTTATTCTTGTAGAATTCGTTGTAATCCTCGTCCTTGACCTCGCTCTTGGCGCGCTTCCAGATTGGCACCATGCTGTTCAGGGTTTCCAGCTCGGTGTAGGTTTCGTATTCGGGCTTGTAGTCGTCCCCGGCGTCCTCGGGCTTGGGCTTCTGGCGGGATTTTTCACGGTACATCGTGATGGGGAAGCGGATATAGTCGCTGTATTTCTTAACAAGGTTTGCCAGCGTGTAGTCGTCCAGATACTCGCTGTAATTTTCGGTGTCGGTGTCGTCCTTCAGCACCAGCGTGATTTCCGTGCCGACGTCCTGCTTGTCGGCTTCGGTCAGGGTGTAGCCCTCTACACCCTTGGATTCCCATTTCCAAGCCTCGTCAGCGCCCTGTGCGCGGGAAACGACGGTTACCTTTTTGGCAACCATAAAGGCAGAGTAGAAGCCCACGCCGAACTGACCGATGATGTCGATGTTGTCGCTCTGGTTTTCGGTCTTGAAGTCCAAAGAGCCGGACTTGGCGATGGTGCCAAGGTTCTTTTCCAGTTCCTCCTTGGTCATACCGATGCCGTTATCGGTGATGGTCAGGGTGCGGGCATCCTTGTCGGCGGACAGGTGGATGCTCAAATCTGCCTTGGTGATGCCCATCCCGGTGTCCGTCAGGCTTTTAAAATAACGCTTGTCGCAGGCATCCGACGCATTGGAAATCAGCTCGCGCAGAAAAATCTCACGGTTGGTATAGATGGAGTTGATCATCAAGTCCATCAGTTTTTTGCTTTCGGCTTTGAATTGACGCATTGCCATAGAATATGACCTCGCTTTTATCTTGATATTAGCACTCTGTTATTTTAACTGCTAACGATAGTTTAGCACTCTTTACAGCAAAGTGCAACTGTTTCGGCACATTTTAACAAAAAATTAAAAAAGCCTTTTCCTTGACATCGCTTTGTGGTATGATGACAATACTACAAAGCAAGGCGTGCCGTTTTATCGTATAGGGTAATACGGCATCGCGCCAGGAAATGAAGGGGATTGTATGTCCATTTACGGCGATAAAGCCTACGAAACCTTTTTTAAGGGCTACAACTGCGCCCAGTGCGTGGCGATAGCCTTTGCCCCCGTTATGCATATAACCGAATCCCAAGCCGCGCGGATGTCCTCCGGCTTCGGCGGCGGGTTCGGACGCCTGCGGGAGGTGTGCGGCGCGTTTTCCGGCATTACGTTTGTGCTAAGCACCCTCTACGGCAGCGATGACCCCGCCCAAAAAACCGCCACCTACACCGAGGTGCAGGCGCTCGCCACCGAATATCGCCGCCGCAACGGCAAAAACTCCATCGTTTGCCGTGAGCTGCTGGGGCTGCAAAAGGCGGAGGGCAGCCCCGTGGCCAGCCCCCGCACCGCCGAATACTATAAAAAGCGCCCCTGCCCGGAGCTGGTGCGCATAGCCGCCGACATTATGGCAGAGTATATCGAAACGCACCCTCTGCCCCCGACCCAAGAGGTATAAGGTATGGAAATTTTACATCAAACCCTGTCCACCGGCGCAAAGCTGGTCGGCTACCTGCGCGAGCCTGCCGCCGAAATGCCCGCCTTTGCCACCCGCCCCGCCATGCTGATTTTCCCCGGCGGCGGTTACGGCTATTGCAGCAAGCGTGAGGCTGACCCTGTCGCCATGCAGTTTTTGCAGGCGGGCTACCAGACCTTTATTTTGTACTACCACTGCGCCGACGAAAACCCGGTGCCGCTGCGCTATCAGCCGCTGCAGGATGCCGCCGCTGCCATTTTGTATCTGCGCCGCAACGCCGATGCGCTGCATCTGAGCCCCGAAAAAATCGCCGTCTGCGGGTTTTCCGCCGGCGGGCATCTGGCAGCTTCGTCTGCCATTTTGGCGCACACGCCCGCCGTGCAAGAGGCGCTGGGCATCACGGGGGAGGAAGCCTGCCCCAACGCCGTGGTGCTGGGCTACCCGGTCATCACCACCGGCGCGCTGGGACACCAAGGCTCCACCGAAAACCTGTGCGGCAGCGACGCAGCGCTGCGCGCCGAAATGAGCTTGGAAAACCAAATCCGCCCCGGCTTGCCGCCGTTCTTTGTCTGGCATACCGTCACTGACGAATCCGTCCCCGTGCAGAACTCGCTGCTCTTGGCAAACGCGCTGGAGGAGTGCGACATCCCGTATGAGCTGCATCTCTTTGCCAAGGGGCAGCACGGTATGAGTACCTGCACCAACGAGGTCAACACCCCCAGCGCCGAAAACAGCGCTTGGGTGCCGCTTTGCACCCGCTGGCTTGCCAATGTACTGGACTTCCGCCTGTGAAAGGAGATGCCCCTATGACGCCCGAACCGGGTCGTATGACCGAAACGTGGGGGGACTGCCAGCCCATCGCAGCGGGGGAGCGCTTTGCCTTTGTCTGTGCAGGCTGCGGGGATTGCTGCCGTGCGCGGCGCGACTTAGTTCTGTCCGGCTATGATTTGTACCGCATCGCCCGGCGGCTGAGCCTTTCGCCCCGCATTGTGGCGGGGGGCTTCTGTTAAAGCCACATAACCCCGCAAAGCTGCCTGCCCACGCTGCGGCTGACACCCGACCCCAAGACCGGCAACTGCCGCTTTTTTGAAGGTTCTGCCTGTGCCATCCACGCCGCACGTCCGCTGGCGTGTGCGCTCTACCCGCTGGGGCAGAGCATTGACACCGTGACCGCCCGGACCAGCTATTTTGCCCAGCTGCCCCTGTGCGGGGCAAGCGCCGGGGCAGGGCAGACGCTGCAGGACTACCTGCAAAATTCCGGCGTGCAGGAACGCGCCGGTGCCGATGCCCGCTGGGCGATGGTCTGCACACAGATTTCGGCGCAGCTGTTGGCTGCCGGTGGGGCAGCGCATCCGCATTTTGCGGCAGCCGTCAAGCGCATCGAGCGCGCACTGTACTACGATTACGCGCTGGGCGATGAATTTTACCCCCAATTTCAGCAAAATATTGCCGCCCTGCAGCCCATTTTGGACAAGCTGCTGGCATAACAAACGGAGCGGTTCCCGATACGGGAACCGCTCCGTTTTTGCAGACAAAAATACTATACTCAGAACAACCCGGTAATTTTGCCCTCGCCGTCCACGTCAATGTCCATGGCAGCGGGGTGCTTGGGCAGACCGGGCATCGTCATAATGCTGCCGCAGATGACCACCACAAACCCGGCACCGGCGCTCAGGCGTACCTCGCGCACGTTCATGGCAAAGCCCTCGGGCGCGCCGATCAGCTTAGCGTCATCGCTGAAGGAATACTGCGTCTTGGCAATGCAGACCGGCAAATTGCCGTAGCCCAGCGCCGTCAGCTCATCCAGCGTCTTTTTGGCGGCAGCGGTGTAGTTTACCCCGTCGGCGCGGTAGATTTTCTTGGCAACCGCCTCGATCTTCTCAGTCAGAGAAGCCTCCAGCGGGTAGGTGTACTGCACGCGGGCGGTGTCGTCCATAATAGAAAGCACGGTTTCCGCCAGTGCCTTGCCGCCCTCGCCGCCCTTGGCAAAGACCTCACTCAGGGCGCAGGGGACACCGACCTTGTCGCAAATTTCGTGAATGACCGCCATTTCCTCCGCCGTGTCGGTGGGGAAGGCGTTGATCGCCACGCAAACCGGCAAGCCGAAGCCCTGCAGGTTCTCGATATGGCGGGTCAGGTTGGCGGCACCGACACGCACAGCCGCCGCATTGGGCTTATTCAGGTCAGCCTTTGCCACACCGCCGTGGGATTTCAGCGCACGCACGGTGGCAACCAGCACCACAGCCGCCGGGTTCAGCCCTGCATAGCGGCATTTGATGTCCAGGAATTTTTCCGCGCCCAAATCTGCGCCGAAGCCTGCTTCGGTCACAACGTAGTCTGCCAGCTTCAGGCTCAGCTTGGTGGCAATGGCGCTGTTGCAGCCGTGGGCAATATTGGCAAAGGGACCGCCGTGGATGATGGCGGGGTTGTTTTCCAGCGTCTGCACAAGGTTCGGGTCGAGCGCGTCCTTCAACAGGGCGGTCATCGCACCGGCGGCACCGATCTGCCCGGCGGTAACGGGCTTGCCGTCGTAGGTGTAGGCGCAGACAATGCGGGACAGGCGCTCCTTCAGATCCGTCAGATCCTTGGCAAGGCAGAACACCGCCATAACCTCGCTCGCCACGGTAATGTCAAAGCCGTCCTCGCGGGGGGTGCCGTTGATCTTGCCGCCCAGACCGTCCACAATAAAGCGCAGCTGGCGGTCGTTCATATCCATACAGCGCTTCCATGTGATGCGGCGGGCATCAATGTTCAGGGGGTTGCCCTGCTGGATGGAGTTGTCGATCATCGCTGCCAGCAGGTTGTTGGCAGCGCCGATGGCGTGGATATCGCCGGTAAAATGCAGGTTGATATCCTCCATCGGCACGACCTGCGCATAGCCGCCGCCGGCCGCGCCGCCCTTAATGCCGAACACAGGTCCCAAGGACGGCTCGCGCAGGCAGAGCATCGTCTTTTTGCCCATGGCGTTCATGGCGTCCGCCAGACCCACGCTGGTGGTGGTCTTGCCCTCACCGGCAGGGGTGGGGCTGATGGCAGTGACCAAAATCAGCTTGCCCTCGGGGCGGTCGCTTTTCGCCAGCAGATGGTTCAGCTTTGCCTTGTAGTGGCCGTAGGGGATGACATCCTGCCCCTGCAGACCCAGTTCGGCGGCAATTTCGGTGATGGGGCGCATCTTGGCGGCCTGTGCAATTTGGATATCGCTCAGCATGGTACAATTCCTCCGTTTTTTGTAAAAAACAATAAAGGGCTGCACACACGCCAGTGTGTGCAGCCCAGACGGTCGGCTAAAGACGAGGTTTTGCCCGCCTCCCCTGTGGTGTACCCCACATAATTCCGTCGGTCAGCGGCCTCGTATAATGTTACTGTACCACACCGTCACCGGGTTTGTCAAGGCCGACTTTTTTATTGCAGCGGCAGCGTGACGGCACGGCTTGCATCCGCGTAGTATCCGCCGCCAAACAGATACCGGAACTCGCTGATTTTCGCCACCTGCGCGGGGTCAGCGGTGTAGTAGTCGATGCGGCAGCTGATGATGCCGGTGGTCGGGTCCACCGTGCTGCTGCGCAAAGCATAGGAATTGGTGTTCGTGTCGATATATTCTTCATCCTGCGGCATCAGCTCAGTATACAGCACAAAGCCGTAGGGGATCATCTGCCACGTCAGCGCCCGCCCCTGCACGGCAAAATTCTGCAAGGTATAGCCGCCCGCATCGCTGGTGGCAATTTTCACGCCCTGCTGCATTTCGTCCACGGTCACGGTGCGGTCCTCATATTCGTACACACCGCTGTGATACACGGGGGTAAAGGTGATGCTTTGGGCGTTTTGGTCAGGCACGGTATAGGCAACGACACCGCCGGACACGCCGTCTGGGTAGCTGGGCAGAAGTTCGCGCCCGGTATCGTCGGTCAGGATCATTTCGCCGTCGAAGATCACGGGGTTGTCCTCATCCTCGCCACGCAGCTTCTTTTCCTCATCCTCGCTTACCACGCCAAGGGGATGTGTTTCGGCAAATTTTTCGGACGCCTCGGAATGTTTCACAAGGCTGCCGCTGCCGGTGCCGAAGCACAGGCTGTCCAGCGTGATGGGGTTATCGCCCAGCAGGGCATCGGCAATGCCGAAATCCAGCACCGTCGGCGCAACGCGGCGCGCCCCGGCACGCACCTGCTCGCCGTTCAGCTCCATTGTATAGCTAAGCCCCGGTTCGCCCGCAGCAGCGTGGGAATCGAGCAGACGCAGCATAACGGTATCGCCCTGCGGTTCCTCCGGCAGCTGGTAGTGCAGCCACAGCCGGAAGGTATCGTCGCCCTGGCGATAGAAATCGCTTTGCATCGTGTAGATTTCCTTGCCGCCGTTGATTTGCGCCGCCATCCACGGCGTATTGCTGCTAAGCTGATCCCATTCGGGGTAGATGCTGTCGGCGTCCAGGAATTTCGACACCACATTCTCACCGCTTACGGTAAAGAAGCAATCCAGCGTGGCAGCGTCCATGGACACGGTGTCCAGTGTGTAGTTAACGCCGTCCAGCGTCTGCGTCTGACCGATTTCCGTGTTGTGGGCTTCGGTGTCGGACTGCTGCCCGCCGTACTCACCGCGCGGGGCGTCCAGCACATTCTGCACCTGCGCCTGCGATTTGGCATCGGTGAAAAAGCCGATTTTTCCGCCGGTCAGCTCCTTGATATACGGTGCTGCGGCAATACCTGCCGAAAGCACACAGGTTGCCGCCACGGCGGCAGCCACACAAAACGGCACACGGCGGTGCTTTTTCAGCTTGGGCGGCGTGTAGCTGCCCGCCTGCTCGATTTTCTGCATCGCCAAATCATAGATGCGCTGCTGCTCCTGCTTTGTAAGCGGTGCATCCTCGGTGGGATACTGCTCCAGCAGGGAATCCGTGATTTCTGTATAGTTACGCATAAGTTGCAGCCCCCTTTTTTAATAGGTATTGCGCAGCGCGGTAAACTGCCTGCGCAGCTTTTCGCGCCCGCGGGAAAGTCGTACATTGACGGTATGTTCCTGCATTTGCAGCCTGCGTCCAATCTCGCGGCAGGACTCGCCGTAATAATACCGGCGGAAAAATATCTCCCTGTCCGGCTCCGGCAGTTCGGTAAGCAGCTGGGCGATCAGCTCCTCCGCCTCGGTGGAGCGGCGCTCGGTCAGCCAATCCTGCGCCAATTCGTCGTTCAGCTCACATTCCTGTTGGCGGGGACGCAGCGCACGCCAGCGGTCAATGGCGGCATTGCGCGCCGTCACACACAGCCAGGCACGCAGCGGGCGGTTGTGCCGCTGCAATTCGGCGGCGTGCTTCCATGCCGCTACCAACACGTCCGCAGCGCATTCCTCGGCATCCTGCGGGTCGTTGGGCAAAACGCGGCGCACCACCGCATGGATCAGCCCGCCGTACTGCGTCAGCAAAAGCTGCACGCCGGTACCCGGGTCAGCCAGCAGGGCATCTATGATTTTGTTATCCTCCATAGCGTTGTGTTTTCCTTTCTGATTCAAGGCCTTGTACCCACGAAACGGTCAAACCGCAGGAAAAGTCACAATATCCGCACAAAAAACTGCAACCACCCGCAAAAACGGGTGGTTGCCCTACATTTTTTTGGCGGCGGCTTTACACCTTGCCTTTGCCGCAGCCCCATTTTTTGAAATACCGCCCCATACTGACCAGCTGCATTTTAAACTTGCCCGCGTCGCGCATGGGGGCGCGGTGCCATGCGTGGATAGCGCCAAACTGCGGGGCAAGCCAGACCGTGCCCTCGCGCAGAACCTTTTGAGTCAGGTCGGCATCCTCAACATACATAAAATATGCGGGGTCAAAGCCGCCGATTTTTTTGTATACCTCGGTGCGCACTGCCATAAAGCTGCCTGTGCAAAATTCAATTTTATGCGGTCGGGTCAGGTCCTCGTCCTGCATGGTGTAGTGGTCATCCGCCTTGCGGAACACACCGCCAAACCTTGGCGCCAGCTGGCGTGCCAGCAGCAGCCACGGCGTGGGCTTGCGGCGGGGCAGGTGCTGCAATTTTCCGTCCGGGTAGCGCAGCCGCGGCGTCGCCCTGGCAGCACCCGGCGTTGCCAGCAGCCAGTCCGCCATGGCGGGCAGGGTGTCCT